>Ga0099364_10001857_pt1 | contig 34155 bp, 34 predicted proteins | sample TergutTh196P3_FD_73070 | JGI IMG/M metagenome (GOLD analysis project Ga0099364, IMG submission 73070) | Microcerotermes parvus P3 segment gut microbial communities from Pointe-Noire, Republic of the Congo - Th196 P3 | ecosystem: Host-associated > Arthropoda: Insects > Digestive system > Gut ... | reverse complement strand
ATTACATTGCAGGTTGTATTAATGATAAGCAGAATCAGAACTAATGTTTCCATAAACTACCACCTCCTTTCGGAGCTGGAGGAAAAAGAGCCGCCACCGTATAAGTATGCTCCCTATATTTTGAGGCTTTATGTCGGTTATGTAACTTGAATGATAAGGAAAACTTAAAGTGCCTCATTTTTATTATAGCGGGTTTCGGTGGGGTTGTCAATAAATGTACCGAATTGTAATATTTTTTTAGGTATTGACAATGCTTTTTATATGTAAAGCAAACGAAAAAAACAAACAACCGATAATTAACCTCCTCATCTCGGAGGTGGTTCATTATCGGCTGTTTTTAATGGAGGCGCCACCCGGATTTGAACCGGGGAATCAGGGTGTTGCAGACCCATGCCTTACCACTTGGCTATAGCGCCGCTCGCAGTGCGTTGTATTGTAATTATATGCAAGCTCGAATAGATAACATTACTATTATAATATAATATTTTTGCTTTGTCAAGAGTTTTCAAAAAATTTGTTTCGTGATAAAACATTAAACCATTAACGCGATAAAATAAAAAATATATTGACATTCCAAGCAAATTATGGTATACTATTAATGTATATTTCTTAAAATTTTAATAAATAAAGGATGGTTTAATTGTATGGCGGAAGTTAAGTTTTTCGGCAGCGCGGATATGCCCTTGGAAATGCACAAGGTAAGAATTATTCAAAAGCTGAATCTGTTGCCCATAGACGAGCGTTTAAAAGCAATATCGGAGGCGGGCAACAATACGTTTCTCCTTAAAAACAGAGAGGTTTTCCTGGACATGCTTACCGACAGCGGAACAAATGCCATGAGCGACAGGCAGCTCGCGGCGATGATGACGGCGGACGACAGCTACGCCGGAAGTGAAACTTTCTATCGGTTAGAAGCGAAAATCCGCGAGGTTTTTGATACCAAATATTACCTGCCGGCGCATCAAGGCAGAGCCTGCGAAAATATACTGGCGCAGACATTAATCACCAAGCCCGGTATGATTGTACCCATGAACTACCACTTTACAACCGCGAAAGCCCATATATCAAGATTCGGGGCTGAAATCGCGGAAATCGTAGGCGATGAGGGGCTGGAGGCGAAAAGCAGCAACCCCTTTAAAGGCAATTTAGACCCCGAAAAGCTTAACGCGCTCATCAAGGAGAGAAAAGAGGATATAGCCTTCGTAAGGATTGAGGCGGGCACAAACCTCATCGGCGGTCAGCCTGTTTCCATGGCGAATTTTAAGGAGATAAGCGCGATATGCCGCCGCGAAGGGCTTATACTTGTGGTTGACGCGAGCCTGCTTGCCGATAACCTGTATTTTATAAAAACAAGGGAAGAGGAATATAAGGATGTTCCGATTTCCGATATAATGCGCGAAATCGGAAGCTTATCCGATATTATCTATTTCTCCGCACGAAAATTGGGATGCGCCAGAGGCGGCGGCATCTGCTTGCACCGAGATGATTTAATGGAAAGAATCCGCGAATTAATACCGCTTTACGAGGGCTTTTTGACATACGGCGGTATGTCCGTCCGCGAGATGGAAGCGTTAACCGTTGGTCTTGACGAAACGCTTGACATGGACATGATAGCGCAAGCTCCCCAATTTATCAAGCATATGGTAGACGAGCTTTCCGCCCTTGACATTCCTGTTGTTACGCCGGCAGGAGGGCTTGGTTGTCACCTTAATGCAGGAGAATTTTTAGACCACCTCCCGCAGAATAAATACCCCTCGGGTGCGCTTGCGACCGCGCTGTATATCGTCAGCGGCATACGCGGCATGGAGCGCGGCACATTATCCGAGCAACGCAACCCCGACGGCACAGAGCCGCTGGCACACATGGAGCTTTTGCGCCTTGCTCTTCCCAGACGGGTATTCACCTTATCGCAGATTAAATACGCCATCGACAGGATTAACTGGCTTTATCAAAACAGAAGGCTTATAGGCGGGCTTAACTTTGTCGAAGAGCCCAGAATACTCCGCTTCTTTTTCGGTAGGCTCAAGCCCGATTCCGATTGGCAAATCAAGCTTACAGAAAAATTCAAAGAGGATTTTGGCGAGAGTTTGTAAACGGCAAATCACTATAAAAAAACAAAAACAGCGCGATATTTACAGTGCGCTGTTTTTGTTTAAAGGCGATTCGCCTGCAATGGTACGGGCGACAGGACTTGAACCTGCACGGTCACCCACCGGAACCTAAATCCGGCGCGTCTGCCAATTCCGCCACGCCCGCAAGTTGTGTCTTGATATGCGTCCGAAAATAATTATATCATGTATAAGCGAGGGTGTCAAGTAAAATGTAAACATTTTAAAAAAATTCTTGCAATATAAACAAAAAAACAGTATAATATATAAAGCAAACAGAAAGGAAGTAAATATATATGCCTGCTACAAAATACATATTCGTAACCGGGGGGGTCGTTTCCGGGCTTGGTAAGGGGATTACGGCGGCTTCGCTGGGGCGGTTGCTTAAAGCGCGCGGTTATAAGGTTACCATGCAAAAATTTGACCCCTATATAAATGTAGACCCGGGAAGAATGTCCCCCTATCAGCACGGCGAGGTGTTTGTGACGGACGATGGCGCGGAAACTGACCTTGACTTGGGGCACTATGAGCGGTTTATTGATGAAAACTTGTCAATCAATTCCAGCGTCACCACAGGAAAAATATATTGGACCGTGCTTAATAAGGAGCTTCGCGGCGATTACGGCGGGGGGACGGTTCAAGTCATTCCGCATATTACCAATGAAATCATAGAGCGTGTTTACCGTGTCGGCAAGGAATCGAGGACGGATATTGTGATTACGGAAATCGGCGGCACGGTAGGCGATATTGAGGCTACGCCGTTTTTGGAGGCAATTCGTCAAGTTTCAACCGAAATGGGAAGCGGGAATGTCATGTACATACACGTCACCCTTGTTCCCTACGTGGCGGGCTCTGACGAGCTGAAATCAAAGCCGACTCAGCATTCGACTAAAGAGCTTTTGTCGGTAGGTATCCGCCCCAATGTTATCGTTTGCAGGAGCGAAAAGGAAATCCCCGATGATATAAAGAAAAAAATCAGCCTTTTTTGCAATGTTCGGCGGGAGGATGTCATTCAAAATCTTACAAGCTCCTCCATTTACGAGGTTCCGCTTCTGCTTGAAGACGAGGGCTTCGCCGATGTTGTCTGCCATCACCTTGAATTGGAAAAACGTGTTCCCGATTTGAAGGAGTGGAGGGAGATGGCGGAGCATATCAATGCCGCTTCAACTAAGGTTACAATCGGTCTTGTCGGAAAATATGTGGGACTTCACGATGCCTACCTGTCCGTTGCCGAGGCTTTGCGCCACGGAGGGATAGCTAACGATACCGCCGTTGAAATCAAATGGATTAATTCCGAAAAGGTAACGGCTCAAAACTGCGCGAAGCTGCTGAAAGGCTGTAACGGAATCATAATACCGGGCGGCTTCGGAGATAGGGGTATAGAGGGGATGGTCGAAGCCGTGCGTTACGCGAGAGAAAGCAAAACTCCGCTCTTCGGGGTCGCGTTGGGGATGCAGATAATGGCGATTGAATTTGCCAGAAATGTACTTAACTTGGAGGGCGCGAATTCCACCGAGTTCGTTGACACGCCTCACCCCGTGGTAGACCTGATTGACATTGAAAAGGACAAGATTGAAAAGAGCAGTATGCGCCTCGGGCTTCACCCCTGCAAAATTATGCCGGATACGAAAAGCTACGAAATATACGGCGAGCCGCTGATTTATGACAGGCATCGGCATCGCTGGGAAATCAGCAATGAATACAGAGAACAGCTTGAGGACGCGGGGTTGGTCGTTGCGGGCATATCGCCCGACGAAAGAATCGTTGAAATCATTGAGCTGAAACAGAAAGACCACCCGTGGTTCATAGGCGTACAATTCCACCCCGAATTCAAATCACGCCCCAACAAACCCCAAAAACTCTTCGCCGATTTCATCAAAGCAAGCCTTTGTCAATTAACAATGAACAATGAACAATGAACAATGAACAATAAAATAAAATAAGGGCAAACGCACTTTTGCGTTCGCCCTTAATCATTGTTAATTGTTCATTGTTAACTGTTAATTGAATTTACCTTCCTTCGCTGATGTAGAGGGAGGCGCGGTTTTGGATTATTTCGGCTACATCGCGGGCGGATTTTTGACCTGCGAAGAAGAAATCCGTTTCCTCAATGATGATATTGCTCAGCCCTTGGTCGTAGCGTATAATTTGGTTTGCCGAGTTAATCAAATCCATAATCTTTGCATTGTCCTCATCGGTGTTAACGCCGATGTTGATAACAACGCCGTTGTCGTTGCCGGAGTCCCTTCTCCAATAGGTCGGTTCATACTCAACCTTGTTCCCATCGTTGTCCGTCCAGAAAGGCATCTGCTTTGCCGTTTCCTGCTTCTTTTCAAGGGAAGAAAGCCTTATGGGGAATGCGCCGTCAACTTTGTCTTGATATTCCTCTGTAAAGAAATACTGCAGAAATTTCCACGCGCCATCGGGGTTGCTTGCTTTTTCCATGATAGCAAATTCTGTATTCCCCGATAAAACCGAGCCGTTACCTTGCGCGCTTGGGAAGCCTATAAAGGTGACCGGCGTGCCCTTTTCGGGGGTGAACGTATCCATTTCCGAAGCAGACATTGCACCCACAACAACTTCAACGTCCTCATCATTGCCACCATTGTCATCGCCTTCGGAATCCGCAGTCTGCACGGCAGACTCATTAGCTTCATCGTCATCATCGTCAGCTAAAATCGGGTCATTGTCCTGTGCCCCTATGCCTTCGGGCATTTCTAAAAACAAGCCGTATTCATACTCCCTTATCGCTGTAAAATTATGTATATATGAATCCACGAGCAAGGGATTCACGCCATCGTCTCCCATTCTGTAATATTCATATCCGCCGCCGCTGCTGTCAATCTCTGCGGGGAAGGTATTCGCGAATTCAAGGAGCTTTATAAAGTCCTCCGAATCGAAGCTGCAGGCACCGGTTTCGTTGTTAACATAGCTGCCCATTGAATTATAAAGCGCGCTTTGTAAAAATTGCTCTTTAGTCATTTCTCCGAATATTTTCTTATCGGAATTGGCTTCCGCGAATTTCAAAAATTCATCCATAGTCCAGCCTGCGTTTTCCCCGACATCCGAGGTTTTGCCCGCTAAGGAGCGAACATAAAAGTTTGGCGCAATGCTGTAAAGCTTCCCGTTAACGGAGTAAGCATCAAGAACGCATTCAAGCAGGTCGCTTCTGTTAATTTCGGGGTCATTGTCAATAAAGGTATACAGGTCGGCAAGCAGACCCTTTGAGATATAGCTGTTAATAGGCATTTCAGTGCTCAGCATCAGTATATCGGGGATATTTCCGGCGATTAGGTCGTTATTGAGCTTGGTGTTTGCATCCCGCCAGCCGTAATCCTCCGTATAAGAGATAATTTCAATTTGATATTCAAGGCTGTTCTTGTTAAATTCAACAGCGGCGCGGCGAACGTCCCAATCAAGATACCAAGAGGCTATTTTGATAACCCTCTTATCCGGCACATCTTTGGGGTCAACCTTAGTTAGGATTGAAAGCGTCATGCCATCGTTACTGCTCCATGAATAGCCGCCTCCTTGCGCGGTGTAGTTACGGGTTACGCACAGGATTCTGCCGTCCGGCAAAATCAACGGGTTTCTCAATGTAGTTGAATCAAAGCCGGAAGCAACCCAGTCTATGATGACTGTTGCGGTATCGGTTGCCAAGTTGTAGCCCCTCATAGAAGTGCCGAGGTTTAATACAAGGTCATGACCGAAGCTTCCGCTTGATACTTCGCCCATGCTCCTGCTTGTTTCATAGGTTTTGCCGTATCCTTTTACCGCTACGTCAATTTCGCTGATTACCGTGGTGCTTATGTAATCATTCTTATCGCGCCGCCATTTACTTTCAATGGCAACGACCCTGCCATCGTCCGTAAGGTAAGCTCCGCTTATCCATGAGCCGGAAATCGGGGTTGAAGCTTCGCCTTCAAGCTTAAAAAGAAAATTTCCGTCCGAGTCGACTACGATAATGCAGTTATCGCCGTTGATGTAGAAGTTTCCGTTCGCATCTATGGTAAAGCGGCTTGCATATCTGATTTCAATCTCGGCATCCTCAACAGCCTTGTCCACATTAACCTCCGAAACCTTTTCGCCGGAGCTGTCATACTTAACAAAAAACGTAGATATATCGCTTTCCATATACCCTCTGAATTCTCCGCCGGATTCGTCGGGCTTTATAAGCTCCTCGCGAGTCCAAAAGCTGCCGTTAGTATCCAAAATGGCTTCGTTTATCGTTCTGCGTTCGATAACCTCCTCGTTCGATTCTGCCTCGTCATCATCGTCATCGCTATCGTCTTTTTCCTTATAATTGTCGCTTCCGTCGGAGTAAGTTATCGTTTCGCTTATAAGGTTGCCTGCCAGGTCCATGATTACCAGTTTGCTTTCGCTTTGCCAGAAGTATTCATCCTCGCGCTCCTCCGATTCATAGTTGTCGCCGTAGATATAGACGACATTGCCATCGCTGAGCACCGTTCTGACATCGGTCAGCTGAACGGGAAGCTCAATCTCCTCCACGCTGTATACATTATCCTTTGAAGCGAAGGTTTCTTCCTTCTCCTTCTTGCCTCCGCAAGCCGAAAACGATACGGCGACCGCCGCCGCCAAAGCTGCGCTTACAGCCCTTTTAAAAAATGTGTTTTTCATTGATTAGTACCTGCCTCTCTTAGTCTTTATTTTGGAGTGAACCCTTAACCTCTGTTCCCTCTGTTCTTTAGATTGCTTTTTTATTTCTATTGTTATAATAATTAAAAAACAAAACAATGTCAATAGAATCGCGACAATTGACATTGTTTTGTAATAAAAATTATTGAATTTAGTTAAATAAACCCGCTGATAGGCGGTAACCTTGTTGATTATTTAGGGGCGGATAAAATTATAGCGTATTTTTTTTATTGGTTCTTGACAACGCTCTTTATATATGATATGATATTGTTAGGCTATAAAATTACTTAGAAGGATTTATTTACTATTTTCATAAATGATTAATTTGATGCGGAAATGGGGTTTGATTAAATGGCATTGACTAAGGAGGATTTACAAGCAATAGGCTCATTAATGGATATGAAATTAGAGCCTATCAGCCAGCGAATTGACGAAACGAATCGGCAAGTAAGCGGTTTAAGCCAGCGAATTGACGAAACGAACCGACAAGTAAGCGTTTTAAGTCAGCGAATTGACGAAACGAATGAGCGAATTGACGAAACCAATAAGCAGGTAGGCGTTTTAAGTCAGCGAATTGACGAAACCAATAAGCAGGTAGGCGTTTTAAGTCAGCGAATTGACGAAACCAATCAGCGAGTAGATGGTTTAAGTCAGCGAATTGACGAAACCAATCAGCGAGTAGATGGTTTAAGTCAGCGAATTGACGAAACCAATAAGCAGGTAGGCGTTTTAAGCCAGCGAATTGACGAAACAAACAAGCGAATTGACGAAACGAACAGCACTCTTGCAAGAGAGGTTGGCACTTTAAGGAGGGAAATCGGCAAAGTCCATGTTCTGATTGAAAGCGATGTAATGCACAAAATTCAGTTAATAGCAGAAAGTCATTCATCGCTTGTTAGTCAAAATACTTATATCAGAAGGAAAGTTGATAAAATGGACGACATGAGCGACAGTATATTTGCGCTTGAATCATGTGTAAGAGAACATCACGCGCTTATTTTATCGGGAAATATTAGTGTGTGATTATATATAACAGATTAATACATACCGCCGAGGGCGGAAGAGCCAACCATCACCACGCTTTATAAAGCGACGGAAATGTGGGTAAGTGTGATACGCCACCTCGGTATGTTTAATAAAAAGCCGCCTTTCGAAGCGGCTTTTTACATGGTTTTGTAATTTAGTTAAATAAACTCTCCGAGAGACAATAATGTTGCTAATATTGAAGAATAGAATAAAATGGAAAGCAATATGCTGACAGCCGCCATCACAAGTGCCGCCTTGCAGAAATTAGCCTTGCTTTTTTTCGGCGATGAAAACGCCCATACAAACATCATGATAATGCCGACAACAGGGATTCCCAAAACGATAAGAGCAACAATCCATTCGCCAACCGATACAATTTGGTTATCATTATCCATAAAAAAACAACTCCTTTTCTTAAATTATAGCATATTTTAACAAATAAAGCAAATGACAAAACTACCAATTTTTATATAAAATTACCGTTATTTTATGAAAATAAAAATAATCTGCAAAAAAACCCTTGACAAGCAAAGATTTGTGTGGTATAATACGTATGTAATAAAAAGCTGTCATATTCTAAAGACAGCAGGTTGAAGCGGCGTAATGCGCGTTTTGTAAATCCTGCCGAGGAAAAGAAGCCGGTTACAGTATATAATAGTATACTTAACTGATGAATTCCTTTTTGTCTTTATGATGAAAGGGTTTTTTTATTGATTTAATCGGAGGTGAAATCATGCCAAGCGCAAAGGTACTTGAAATTAAAAAAGCCAGAGTGGCGGAGCTTACGGAGCTTTTGAAAGAATCTGCGGCGGGTGTCCTTGTTGATTATCGCGGGATTAACGTAGCGGAGGATACGAAGCTGAGAAAAGAGCTTAGGGAAGCGGATATAAACTATTTCGTAGAGAAAAACTCCCTGCTTTGTCTGGCTTTCAGAAATGTAGGGCTGGAGAAGTTGGAGGACGTGCTTGAAGGTCCGACCGCCATCGCACTTTCAAAAGCGGACCAGACCGCTCCCGCGCGTATTCTGGGAAAGTTTTCGGAAAGCAAAAAGGATATTTTCAACCTAAAGGCGGGCTTTATCGGTACGGAATTATACGACCAAAAAGGCGTTAACGCTCTTTCTAAGATTCCCTCAAAGGATACGCTGCTTTCTCAGCTTGTATACTCCATGCAAGGTCCTATTCAAAAGCTTGCGGCTACTCTTAAAGCACTTGAAGAAAAAAGAGCGGCAGAGGAAGGCGCGGCTTAGGCAGTTAACCATTATTTTTACTGCGCGGCGTGTCGGATAGATTCGCCGGAAATAAAAAAAAAACAAAACACAATATATAAGGAGAGATTTATTATGGCTTCGGAAAAAACCCTAAAATTTATTGAAGATATTAAAGCCCTTACAGTGCTCGAGTTGGCAGAGCTTATAGAGGCTATTCAAGAGGAATTCGGCGTTTCGGCGGCTGTTATGGCGGCGGCTCCTGCGGCAGGCGGCGGCGCGGCGGCGGCTGAGGAGAAAACAGAGTTTGACGTTGTTCTTACATCATTCGGAGAAAAGAAGATGGACATCATCAAGCTTGTTAAGGACGTGTGCGGTCTTACGCTGAAGGAAGCAAAGGAGCTTGTTGAGGCGGCTCCCAAGGCTCTTAAAGAAGGTGCTTCCAAGGCTGACGCGGAAGAGCTTAAATCTAAGCTTGAAGCGGCAGGAGCTTCGGTTGAGCTTAAATAAAACATTGCAAAGATTTGCGGAGGTTAGCTTTTGGCTAGCCTCTTTTTGTTGGGGGGCGGGGTATAGAAATAAGAATTAAAAATACAGCAAAGCAATATTTAAATAAAATACTTGACAAATCAAATTAAGTTTGTTATTATTAATAAAGAACATAACGGCAACGGTTGAGCAAATACAACCTATATAATATATAATCACACTGCTTTCAGCGGAGGTTTAATGAAAATCAGGAAAATCGGTGCGTTGGTAATCATTCTGGCTTCGGCTTATCTTTTCGGGCTGAGGATGAATCATCTTTCGGGTGTCAGCCCAAAAACATATTTCTCGGAAGGGTTTTATTTAGATACCTATGTAACTGCTGCCTCTTATAAGAACGAAACGGATATATTTAACGCCGTTTCATTTCTGGATAACGAGTTTCAAGCCGCATATTCAAATAAAGCCAATGCTTTAAGCAGCGATATTCTTCTCGACTGCATTTCAAAAACCGCCGCTCTTAATGAAAAATACGGGGACGGCATTAATATAACCTGCGGAGAATTGACGGCTCTCTGGGGAATCAGTACGGACAACCCCCGCGTTCCGGCGCAAGGCGAAATTCTATCGGCACTTGAATCAATTGTCGCTCCCCCTTACGCCGAATTCGGGGAGAACACACGGCTTGATTTCGGCGCGGTCGCTAAGGGTTATGCCTGCGATTATGTCTTGGCGGATTTGGAAAAGGATGAACAAGCCGTTTGCGTTGTTGCTTCAATGGGCTCGTCCGCTTTGCTGTACGGAGAAAAACCCGATGGCAAGCCGTTCAAATCGGCAATCAAAAATCCTGCTGACCCCGAAATTTTTTTAGGGTATGTATATACGCAAGCCGCGTTTATCTCAACAACCGGCGGCTATGAGCGATTTTTTGAATATGACGGCGTTAAATATGAGCATATTTTCGATTTAAATACCGGTCGCCCGATTGAAACGGATTTGAGCTCCGTTACGGCTGTTGTTCCTATCGGCGTTGAAAACGGCGGGATATTGTCTGATTTTATCGCAACGCTTGTTTACATGGAGGGCGTTGAAAATTTAGGCAAATATCTTGACAATGATGACTTTTATGATGATTTTTATATTGTCGCCGCCGATATAAACGGACAAATTTACGTCAGCGCGGGCTTGGATTTTGAGGCGTTCACAGATGATGGATAAGGGCTTGCTAAGTGACAGACCCCTGCTGAACAGATATGACCCGATGATTATTTTACTCCTGCTTTCGCTGGCTTTGACGGCACTGCTTTTGATGTGGCATTACGGTAATTTCGGCGTTAACGCGGAGATTTATTATAACGGAGAGCTTATAAAAACAGTCCCGCTTAAAACCGATTCCTTGTCGGAGCTTGGGGAGGGCTATCCTAACATGACCTATATGGTCAGCGAAGGGAGAATCAGAGTGATTTCCTCCGATTGCCGCGATAAGGTGTGTATCCGTTCGGGGACTATCCGCTCCAGCTATAAAACAATCGTGTGCCTGCCGAACAGGGTCGTCATAAAGGTAGAGCAGATAAGAGAAAATAACGATAATGATAACGATATAGATGTGATACTATGAATCCGTATAAGTCCCGTGCTTATTATGCCTCCGTTATGGGGGTTATGTTAGCTTTAGCTGTAGCTTTGACTACGATTGAGAGCCTAATATCCTTGTTTTTGCCGATGTCGGGCTTTGGCGTCAGAATCGGCTTATCCAATGTCGTTATCATGACGGCGGCTCTTATGATGAATATGCCGTCGGCTTTTATCTTAACCGTAATGAAGTCGCTTTTTGTCGCTTTAACGAGGGGGCTTACGGCAGGGTTGCTGTCACTCTCGGGAGGAATCCCTGCATTTTTGATTATGGCTTTGCTTTTTAAAAGGACAAGGTCATCGTATATCCTGATAAGCATAATCAGTGCGATTGCCCACATGACGGGTCAGCTGATTGCTTCCTCAATCCTGCTTAAAAGCATTTTTTCAATATATTACGCACCTATGCTTATAGCAACAAGCATACTTTCGGGCGTTTGCACGGGTGTTATTCTCAACGCTGAGCTAAAAATGGAATGGAGGCTGTTCGTTCATAATGAAAACGCTGAGGGGCGTCCAAATCCGCCACAATAAACACACGAAGCATAGCGAATCGGTGCACTTCCCCATCCCGGACGAGGTTTTAATCCCTATGTCGCAAAGCATGGGGGCGCATTGCGAGCTCCTTGTCGCTAAAGGAGATGCCGTTACCGTAGGGCAAAAAATAGGAGATACCAGCGCGTTTATGTCCGCGCCGATTCATTCCTCCGTATCGGGTACGGTGAAGGAGATTACCGATTATCTTCTGCCGGACGGTAAAACCTGCAAAGCCGCTTTAATTGAAAGCGATGGCTTGCAAACCAAATGCCCTGATATAAGCGTGCCGGAAATAACCGACAAGCCGTCACTTATAGCGGCGATTCGCGAGAGCGGGCTGTGCGGGCTCGGCGGTGCGGGTTTTCCCACCCATATCAAGCTGAACTATGACCCGGTTAAAACCCCCATTAATATGCTTATCATCAACGCCGCCGAATGTGAGCCCTACATTACTTCGGACTTTAGGGAAATCGTGGAACAGCCCAATGAAATTTTGGAAAGTATATTAACCCTGCAAAAGCTTCTCGGAATTCCTCACTGCAAGGTTTGCATAGAGGAAAATAACAGCGAAGCCGTTGCCGTGATGAAAAAGAAGATGGAATTTGTAAATTCCGTGGATGTCGTCACCCTGCCGTCCGCTTACCCGCAGGGTGCTGAGAAAGTTATCATTTACTCGGCAACGGGGAGAATCGTGCGGGACGGCGAATTGCCCGCGCACAGAGGGGTTCTGACGCTTAACGTATCTACCCTTGCTTTCATAGACAGATACCGCAGGACGGGTGTTCCTCTCATCACAAGGCGGGTCACTCTTGATGGTCCGGCGGTGGTTGAAAACGCGGGGAATTATATAGTACCGATTGGGCTGAGAATCAAGGAGCTTTTGAAGCACGGCAAGGCGGAAAACGCTAAAAAAGTAATCTACGGCGGACCTATGATGGGGCTTTGCGTATACGATGTAAACCAGCCCATCATGAAAACCACCAACGCCGTCATCGCCTGCCTTAAAGCGGAAATGCCTAAAACCACCCCCTGCGTGCGTTGCGGGCTTTGTATAGAGCGTTGCCCGATGAACCTAATGCCCGTTTCAATCCAAAAGGCATATATGAAGCGTGACGTTAAAACGCTTAAAGACCTAAAGGTAAATCTATGCTGTAACTGCGGCTGCTGCACCTACGTCTGCCCGGGGCATCGGCGGCTTGCGGAGAATACGCAGTTGGCAAGACAGCTTGTGCTTAAACACAATTAAATTTATCCGTTAAGGAGTATAATGCAGTGAACCATCTTGTTATATCCCCCTCCCCCCACAGGCGGGCGGAGCTTACTACTCAAAAAATCATGGCGGCTGTCAATATCGCGTTGCTTCCTGCGGCGGGCATGGGCGTTTATTTATTCGGTATCAGTGCGTTTTTTGTGCTGATTACCTGTATCGCCTCGTGCGTTTTATTTGAGATTTTATGCTACGCGGCTATGAAGCGTTCGCAGAAAGTTTACGACCTGTCGGCTATCTTGACGGGGCTGTTGCTGGGCATGAACCTTCCGCCGGATTTACCGCTTTACATAGCCATTATCGGCAGTTTTATCGCAATCGTCATCGTAAAACAGCTTTTCGGAGGAATCGGTCAAAACTTTGCAAACCCCGCCATTACGGCGCGAATTGTTCTCATGCTTTCCTTTACGCCGCAGATGACCAGATGGGTAGTGCCGCTTTATTACAAGGGCGCGGCGGACGCGGCAACGGGAGCAACCCCTCTTGCCGCTGAATGGCTGACCTATGAAGCGGGCGGGGAATTATACAAAATGGCACCGTTTACTTTGCAGGATATGTTTTTCGGGTACACGGGGGGCTGTATAGGTGAAACCAGTGCCGCTTTGCTTATTCTGGGCGGATTAACCCTTATCGCCTTGCGCGTTGTTTTCCCCATAACGCCCACGGTATACCTAAGCTCGTTTGCGTTGCTTACGTTTATCTGGACGCGCAGTATTAATGAAACGCTCTACCAGCTTTTGGCGGGCGGCTTAATGCTGGGCGCGTTTTTTATGGCGACCGACTACACAACAGCCCCCCTAACAAGCAAGGGCAGAGTGGTTTTTGCGTTAGGGTGCGGTATCGTTACGTTTTTAATAAGGCAGTTCGGCGGGTACCCCGAGGGTGTTTCCTTTGCCATCCTGTTTATGAATCTTCTGACCCCCTATATTGACAGAGTAACCCGCACCGTGCCGCTGGGTACGGACGACAGCGATGAAGTTAAACCCAATCAGCATAAGAAACGCCGCAAAAAAATAATTCAAGAAGTTTAAAACAATTGACAATTGATAATTGATAATTGATAATTGGCGGAGGGGTTTTTCAAACTTAATCCTTGAAAGGTGATTTTGTATGGGTAAGGATAATATTAAGCCGTCTATGGTTTTGACGTTGATTTGCGTGATTTCCTGCTGTTTGCTCGTATTTGCGTATGAGGCTACCTTTGACGATAATACGGGGAAGGTGACGGAGGAGTTGACGGCGGCTTTTACGGATATATACGGCGAAGCGGAGGCTCTGTATATAGAGCTCAACGATGACGGCACGGTTTACCAGCCCAACGGCGTAACCGCCGTGCTTGTCGATGCCAAGGGCGACAGAGCGTATGAAATTACCGCCGACGGTTACGAAAGGGGCGGTATACACGTGCTGGTGGGATTAGACGAAAACGGCGAAGTTAAAGGCATATCTTTCATAGCAATCAAGGAAACCCCCGGGCTCGGCACGAAGGTGCAGGATTCATCATTTTTATCTCAATTCACCGCACTCAGCTATGCCAAGCTGCCCGCCGAGTCGGCTGAAAAGCCTGCAAGGCGAAAAGCCGTATGGGGAAGCAGGGAGCAAATAGACAGCTTGAAAGCCGAAGCAACACCCTTTGACAGTTCTTTCAGCCTTGATGTAATAACAGGTGCGACCTATTCCAGCGAAGGCGTATATAACGCCGTAAGAACCGCTTTGGAAGCCGACGGCGAAAGGGGGGCTTCCTGATGCCCAAGAAAAGAATCACGGTTACGCAGGAGCTTTTGAAAGGAATCATAAAGGAAAACCCTGTTTTTGTAATGCTCCTCGGCATGTGCCCCTCTCTTGCCGTTACAACGATGGCGTATAACGGCTTGGGGCTGGGCGTTGCGACTACGTTTGTGCTGATTTGCTCCAGTGCCGCTATTTCGGCTCTGAGCAATGTGATTCCGAGCACCGTCCGTCTGCCGAGCTATATTGCCGTGATAGCGGGCTTTACTACGCTTACGGAGCTTTTGCTGAAAGGCTTTGTACCCCCTCTTTATGAGAGCTTGGGCATTTTCCTGCCGCTGATTGCCACCAATTGTATTATATTTGTAAGGGCGGAGCTGTTCGCCTCGAAAAACGGCGTGACACGTTCCGTGGCAGATGCCGTGGGTGTTGGGCTGGGGTTTACCTTAGCATTATTCCTAATGGGAAGTATCCGCGAAATATTCGGCGCGGGCATGTGGATGGCGGGCACTCCGATTGCCGTTGATTTTAATATATCCGCGCCGATGACGCTGTTTATACTGCCGGCGGGAGGGCTTTTTGTATTGGGTGTAATCATTGCGGTCGTTAACAAAATTACCGATAAAAAGCCGCCGCAGGAAATCGGATGCGCCAACTGCCCCAGAGCCGCCACCTGCCCGACCTTTAATAAAAACCTGCCGATTAATGAGGAACAGTTGGTTATCAATATCGCTCCGCAGTCGGCGGATTGAATAAGGTTCTAAGGCTTCTGATAATTGGTTTAAATGGAGTTAGGAAAATGAAAAACAGGTTAATCAGCATGGTTACCGCTTTTACAATTATATTAAAATTAATTCCGTTTTCGGCATCAGCTAACGGACATGACAGCAATGTTCAAGACGAAACAGGCATAGGCATAGCGTATTTTAAAGAAGTTGATTGGAGAAGTGTTGACTTTTTTTACGCTGACAACCGAAAAAGAATGTTATTTGATACTTATTTGGAGATGTTCAATCAAGAAATCCGCTTTGTCAGAAACCAATTGCTTATTATGGCATATAACCATGTTTCTTTTCAGCAAATCAAGGAGTTAACCGATAGCATAAATGCTGAAATCGTTGGATATATTGAACTGACAAACGATTATCAAATTGAGTTTTCAGAGGAGACATTTGAAGAATACTTTGAATATTTAAATTATTTAGCCACGTTTGAAGATGAAGACGATATTCCCGATATTCGCCCAAACCCTTATGCGAGCTACTTAAATGGCGTTATTGACGAGTTGAATCAAAACCCTTTAATTGAGCACGCATCTCTGAACATTGTCCTTAATATTGAAGACAATTCCGATTCAACCTATTCGGAGTTGGCAAAAATAGAGGACATAGACCCTGCGGGGAAAAATTGGCATTTAGCAAGCGCGAAAGTTTTTCAAGCATGGGACTATATGAGCAAGCAAGCAAATCTGCAGACCGTTAAGCTGGGGGTTATTGATTCGTTTTTAGGCAACGTGCACCCCAACGTAGTATTTGGTGACGGCAGGCTTTGGAATAAAAACCAAGAACCGATTCGGGATTATATCATGGAATATCACCAATATGAGGATACTAATGTGGAAAGCCATGGTGTCCATATTGCCGGAATAATGGCGGGCAAATATAATGCAACGGAGCAAACAGCGGGCATATGCCATAAAAGCGAGTTGTATGGCTACGCAACTAAAAGAAGCAGATATTATGAAGACTCACTAATGAGCATAATGGGATATAAGTACGCACTGGCACTGCTGGTTGGAAACGGCGTTAAGGTAATTAACATAAGCCAAGGTTTAGAGCGTGCAGGCGGAGAATCTCTAAGAAACGGAGCAAAAACACTTGAGCTTTTTCTTAACAAACTAATTGAAGAAAAAGGGTATAACTTTGTAATCGTTACTTCTGCCGGAAACAACAACGGAGTACTCGCAGAAAATATCAGCTTTTTCAACCAAATTGACCCAGATTCAACAGCGGGTAAGCATATAATTGTTGTGGGACGAATTAATAAAGACGGAAAGTATAACCCAACCAGTTCTTTTGGAGAGCGGGTTGATGTTTTAGCTCCGGGGCATGATATATACAGCACGGTCGCCGGCAATCAATATTACGTAGCTTCGGGAGCATCACAAGCCGCTGCTATAGTTTCGGGAATCGCGGGAATGATATATTCGGTTAATCCAAGCCTTAAAGGTTATACGGTAAAAGCTCTTATAACCTCTACGGCTGTTACGGGAAAGGTAGGCTCCGTCCCCGATGACACAACGGATAGGCTTGTTAATGCCCAAGCCGCCGTTGAAGCCGCCGATAACAGCCAGCTTAGAATCTTGCTTATGGCGAATTCTATGCGTAAGTTTCGGCAGTTACATGGATAGCTAATAAACTTTAGCTCCGTGAAGAAAGCTTATTCAGATAATTTTTTGATTGAAAGGAAATAAATATGAGAGAGATAGCCGCGATTTTAGTCAGCGCGATTCTTGTTGATAACTTTGTGCTTTCGCGCTTTTTGGGGATTTGCCCGTTTTTGGGGGTTTCAAAAAAGTTTGAAAATGCCGTTGGTATGGGCGTCGCCGTTACCTTTGTCATGGTGTGCTCCTCCTTGATGACGCATCCGATTTATAACCTCCTGCTTGCTCCTTTCGGACTTGGTTATTTAAGGACCATATCGTTTATAATCGTGATTGCGCTTTTTGTTCAGCTTGTAGAGATGGCTTTAAAGAAAAAAATCCCCTCGCTTTACAAAGGGCTGGGCGTTTATCTGCCGCTGATGGCTACAAACTGCGCCGTTTTAGGCGTTACCATACTGAATATAGACGCGGGATATTCCCTGCTTAAATCTGCAATCCATGCCCTCGGCGGAGGGCTGGGCTTTACTCTCGCGCTGATTATCTTCAGCTGCGTCCGTTCAAGGATTGAGGAAGCAGTTGTGCCGCCGATGTTCAAAGGAGTTCCGGCGACCTTGATTGCGGCTTCCATCGTATCGGTAAGCTTCATGGGGTTTGCGGGGCTTTTCAGTTAAGATAAGGAGAGTGTTTTCATGTTGCTTGTTGCTTATATCGTGCCTGCGTCAATCTTTTTGGGGCTGGGGCTTTTCGCGGGGGGGTTGCTGACGTTTGCTTCTAAATTTTTCGAGGTTAAAACAGACCCCAGAATCGATTCGATAATAGGCGTTTTGCCGCAAATCAACTGCGGCGTATGCGGCTATGCGGGGTGCGCCGATTATGCGGGGGCAATTGTAAAGGATGGAAGCCCTGCCAATCTTTGCAAGCCCGGCGGGACGGACTGCATGGAGGAGATTTCCGCGCTGATGGGAATTCCTGTTCAAAAGGTGGAATCACAGGTGGCGGTTGTCCATTGCAACGGCGATGAGAACGCCATGTCTTCAAAATACATCTTCCACGGGAAGCAAACCTGCGTCGCCGCCGACCGCTTTTACGAGGGCAGTAAGGCGTGTAACTACGGCTGCCTCGGCTTCGGCGATTGCGCCGCCGTGTGCAGTTACGGTGCGGTGATTATAAGGGATGGTCTTGCACGCATTGATAAATCCAAATGCGTAGGCTGCGGGATTTGCGTAAAGGCTTGCCCTAAAAATCTAATCGCTATGAGGGATTTATATCATCATATAGATGTGTGCTGTTCTTCAATCGAGCCCGGCAGGGTTGTTCGCTCTATATGCAAAAGCGGTTGTATTTCCTGCAAAATCTGCGTAAAAAAATGCAAAACGGGGGCAATGTATTTTTCTGATAATTTAGCAAAAATAGATTATTCCAAATGCGATGCCTGCGGCGACTGCGCGGACGCTTGCCCCACGAAAGCCATACGCAAGTGCGATATAATCTATAATGCTACCATAGCTCCTCCGCCTGCAATCAAGCATTAGTTGAGGGGTAACGTATGAATATTAAGAAAATAATCGGTCTTACGGCAGTGTTTGCTATCTGCTTCTCCTTTTCGGCTTGCGGTGAGGACTCAACCCGAGGCGGCGGCTTAATCACAACCGCAATGATTGAAAAAACCGAGCCCCTTGGCTCTGTATACGACCCTTTCGCCCTCTCCGAAGATGATATATTTGATGACAGCAAAATGCTTGACCGCAACGGAAAAGCTGTTTTAATCCCCGCTCAAATAAACACCATCGTATCAGCCGACCCTGCCATCACCGAGATATTAGCGGGGCTAGGGCTTGCGGATAAAATCGCAGCGGCGAACATATCGGCACTTGAAATTGAGGGGATACGCCCCGATATTAGCGTGATTGAGTATATGTCCTCCCCTGTCTCTATTGAGGCAATTGCGCCCGATGTTTTCTTTTCAAGAGAGGGTGACGTAATCCCGGGGCTTCGCGATGCCTTGGAGGAGGCGGGCATGAACGCGGTTTACCTGCCGAATCCGAACTCAATAGACAGCGTTCTGCTGGATATAGCATTTTTAGCCGAATACACGGGTAAAATTGAAGAGGGCGAACGGCTTATGAATGAGATAAACCTCGCGGTTGATGATATACTTGAACGCACCTCGCAAATTGCCGCTAAAAAAACCGTATACTTTGAAACGGGTCAAGACCCCTCCTATTCATTCGGCGCGGGAACTTTTTTAAACGACCTTTTGGCAACATGCGGCGGCGTTAATATTTATGCGGGTGAAGCGGGCGTATTAGCAAGCCTGCCCCAAAGCGTTATAGCCGCGAACCCGGATGTAATCATGACAAGCGTTGCTTACGATGGCTATGATTACAACGAAATAAAAAGCCGCCCCGGCTGGAGCGATATAAACGCCGTTAAAAACGGGGAGGTTTATTATGTTGACAGGAACGCTCTAATGCCGTCCCAAAGCTTGGTTCAAGGGCTTTATTTGCTGGCGGAAGCGTTTTACGGTATAATCGTTGAATAAAATATGCCAAGGAGATGAACCTATGACTAAAATAAGAATATCTAAGCTTATTGCGTTTCTTGCCCTATTAGGGTTGGCAGGCGCATTATTGACGGGGTGCGGACTGTTCGGACTGTTCAAGGATAAAAACGCCGCGCTTTACGGCAGATGGGAAAGCGGAGCAGACTTTGACGCTGACTCAAACTTCCCGACCGTTATTGAAATTTATGAGGGCGGAACGGGCGTATGCTGGGGCATTAAGGTTATATGGAAAACGGAAAGAGATGCAATTATCTTTTCCACTCTGCTGGCGGATACAACCTTTAGGTATGAGGTATCGAAAGACAATGTCCTCACTTTAAGAAACAGGGACGGGAGCAAAAACTACCGCAAAACCGAAATCATCACCGAAACCGAGCCCCAGCAAACCAGAGCGACGAGGAGGACGGCGGCTCAGGAGACGGAGGGCGCAGAGTTGGAGGAATAGTGCTCTGAATCATCAGCTGTTTTCCGAGCTGTCATTGAACACCCCCGCATCAGCATTATCCAAAGCAAATATCCAATATTCCTTATCCTTATCTAAAATAAACAAGTAACCCGGATAAGCATCAGCGACATAGATGCCGCTCCATTTAAGGGAATCACTGTTATCGCTTAGCTGAAAGTTTTTTTGAGGCGTTCTTTCGGAAGTCACCTCTTCAATAATTCCTGCAAACCGCAGGGCATCCTTGTTATATGAAGGAATATCAGACGGGTTGCTGTAATTACTGTACGGCGACCTGTATATACCGTAAAGCTTGTCCTCAAACATCACATAGGGCTTAACCGCCCATCTGACGTTGCTTTCTTTAATATGTGAAGCAATTAATATAATGGATAAAATCACAGCAATAAAAACAACAGCAACAAAAAATATCTTTTTCAATCCTTTCAGCCCCCTACTTAAATACACAATGTAAAGCTTACAGCATTACGCTGTAAGCTTTACATTGTATTACCCTATTAAATCGCCGCTTTGCGTATAACCGAATCCGATATGGATTTTTTGGTAATATCCGCGCCTAAAGCTCTGAGTTTTCCCTCTAAGTCTTCGTATCCTCTTTCTATGTGATAAATCTCATCAATTTCCGTAACGCCTCTTGCGGCAAGCCCCGCTATAACCAACGCCGCGCCCGCTCTGAGGTCGGTAGCTGTAACCGGCGCGCCCATAAGCTTTCCTACGCCCTCGACAACGGCGACCTTTCCGTCTACCGATATGTCCGCGCCCATACGGCGCAATTCGTCTACGTATCTGAAGCGATTGTCAAAAATGCCTTCGGTTACAATGCTTGTTCCCTCCGCTAAGCAAAGCAGGGTTGAAATCTGCGGCTGCATGTCGGTGGGGAAACCGGGATGGGGCATGGTTTTAATGCCGGTCTTAACGAAAGGACCGTCAACGGTTACTCTTATACTATCATCGTGCTCCTCAATTACCGCGCCGATTTTCAAAAGCTTAGCCGATATGCTTTCCAAATGCTTGGGGATTACGTTTTTAACAAGGACATCTCCCCTTGTTGCGGCGGCGGCGACCATAAACGTACCCGCTTCAATCTGGTCGGGTATAACAGCGTATTCGGCTCCTTTGAGCCTTTTAACGCCTCTGATTTTTATAACATCGGTGCCCGCTCCCATGATGTCCGCACCCATTGAGTTTAAGAAGTTTGCCACATCAACGATATGCGGTTCTTTTGCCGCGTTTTCTATAAGGGTTAATCCCGTAGCTTTAACGGAGGCAAGCATGGTGTTGATGGTAGCACCTACCGTTACCATATCAAAATAAATCTGAGTACCCGTAAGCTCCTCTGCCCTTATGTCTATCATGCCGTGGTCAAGAATACAAGAAGCTCCGAGCGCGGTGAACGCTTTCAGATGCTGGTCTATAGGGCGGTCTCCCAAATAACAGCCCCCGGGCATGGCAACCCGCGCATTGTTATATTTGCCCAGCAACGTCCCCAAAAAATAATATGAAGCGCGCATATGACGTGCCATTTCATAAGGAACAATCGGCTCGGTAATCCGCGTTGCATCTATCCGCACGGTGTTTTTATTTAAGAATCTCACCTCTGCGCCCATTTCATAAAGAATACGCAGGCTTATGGAAACATCGCTTATCCCGGGTATATTTTCAAGAATACAAGGTTCGTCAGACAGAATGACGGCGGGTATGATAGCAACGACTGCGTTTTTCGCGCCGCTGACTTCTACTTCTCCGCACAATCGGCGACCGCCCCTTATCACAAATTTTTCCAAACTTATTTTCTCCCCTAACCGCAAAATGTGCCGCTTAGCCGAGAAGATTCTCGGCGGCAGTGATTTTAAACAATAAACAACAATATATATTATACCATATTCGATTACAAAATAAAAGCCCGAATAGTTGTATTTTTGAACAGTTTTTTCACCCTTTTTCAATAAATTCATGTTCAATAAAACCAAAAAGGCATAAAACAGCCGATTTTTATGCCTTTTTATTCTATTTATTTTAACCGTTTTGTAACCTTTTGCTCAATTCTTAAGGAGCATGGTCGGATTCAACTCTGACAGAGGACTCCTGCACCGCGATAAGAGTAAATTCACTCCCTCTCCTCGATACAACGTACTCGACATACTTTTCCGGGGTCGGTGCTTCATCGTTTGAAAGAGTAAGCCAAGAGGGGGTGGGTGCTATGTAGCCGACGGTTAGGGTGTATCTCTCGCCTACGCGTGAAATATCCTTAATATAAGGCGAATAGGTAAAATACCGCGGTCTTGACGGGATATAATATGATTTGATTTCCTCATCGTAATAAAACTGAACGTCCGCCCCTAAAATTGAAACATGGTTGAAGCTCATGCCCGGACCGAAAAGCCTGATAGCGTGAAGCTCCACATCAACCTCCGGCACGATGATATAATCAAACTCGGCGGCATATTTGCTATGGTCCGCATAGAGGATAACATCCCAGATTGCCGCTGTTATCATCGTGTCGTTGCGTAGCTGAATCGTCTGGCTGAAGGGGGCGGGGTCGCAGATGACTATGGGGTAAATAAACCGCGCGAACTCGTTCTTCTCCTTCGTATTATCGGCAAAAGCCTTAACCATGCCGTTTAAGAAGCTGACCGTTGAAATCAGCCCGATTACGGTAAGCAGGGTTACGGCTACGCCTAAGATATACAAAAGCTTACTCCGCATCCCCTCGGGGTTATTTTCGGGCGGCGGCTCGGGCTCTGATTCCTCAAAGGTTATTTCATTGATTTCGTCATCGTCCTCGCTCAAAGCCGCGTCAAACATTTTCTTTATGCTCTCAATCGACTCATAGCCCTCAAATTTAAGATACCGCTTACTGTCGGCATCGTTATCAACAGCCTCCGCTTTTTGCTTTTTCGCCTTTTTTGAAGACGTCTTTTTTTTCTTAGACTTGTTTAAATAATTATCATAATCAAAAAAATCATCTTGATTATTATGGTTATCGCTCATAAAGATACTCCTTTTTACAATTAACAGTTTACAGTTAACAATTAACAATTTCGGAGTTACGCCCGTGGCGTAACATTTTAAGTAGTTTATTCTAACTACTAAACCACATGCCCAGCTAAACCATTTTAAATCCGTCGGCAAAGCCGACACATTAATTGTTCATTGTTAACTGTTAATTGTTAATTGAATCAATCTCTTACCTGCCCGCTTCCGTCTATCAGGTATTTTACGGAGGTAAGCTCTTTTAGACCCATCGGACCGCGTGCGTGCATTTTTTGGGTTGATATGCCGATTTCCGCGCCTAAGCCGAACATGCCGCCATCGGTAAACGCGGTTGATACGTTGACATATACTGCGGCGGAATCAATCTCGGCGCGGAAGCGGTCGGCGTTCAAAAGCGAATCGGTAACGATACATTCCGAATGGGAAGATGAATATTTCTCAATATGCGCGATTGCCTCGCCTATATCCTTGACTACCCTTACAGCTAAAATATAGTCTAAAAACTCGGTATAGTAGTCCTCCTCCGTAACGGGCTTCGTTCCGCTTACTATAGCCGCGGTCTTTTCACAGCCCCTTAGCTCTACCCTACTTTCATCAAGCTTTTTCTTGATTTCCGGCAAAGCCTCCCGCGCTATATTTTCATGGACAAGCAAAGTCTCCGCCGCATTGCAAACCGATGGGCGGCGGGTTTTGCTGTTGTTTACGATTTGCGCCGACATTTCAATGTCCGCCGATTCGTCTATAAATATATGGCAGTTGCCTACACCTGTTTCAATCACGGGCATGGCGGCGTTTTCCACAACGGCTTTAATCAGCCCCGCCCCGCCCCGCGGAATCAATACATCCACGTATTCGCGGCATTTCATAAGCTCGGTCGTTACCTCCCTGGTTGTATCATCGACAAATTGCACGGCGTTTGGCGGCAAGCCGACCCTTTCAATTGCCGCGCACATGATGCCGCAAAGCTTTTTATTGGAATGATAGGCTTCCTTTCCGCCGCGTAAAATAACGCAGTTCCCCGATTTAAGGCATAAGGCAGCCGCGTCAACCGTGACATTCGGGCGGGATTCAAATATAATACCGATAACGCCCAGCGGTACGCGCACCTTAGTCACCCTCATGCCGTTAGGGCGAACCGTTCCGCTCTCCGCCGCGCCGACAGGGTCTTCAAGGCGTATAAGCTCGCACAGGCTGTCCGCTATGCCCTTTATACGCTCCGGCGTAAGCCTTAGCCTGTCCTGCATGGCTTGGGACATGTTGTTTTTCTGTGCCGCTTCAATATCCTTGTCGTTTTCCGTAATGATTGCGCTCGTTTCCTTAATGAGCGATTCGGCTATTTCGGAGAGGGCTTTATTTTTGATTTCCGTTTTCGCGGAAGCCATCGCTTTTTTGCAAGCTTTAGCATTTTTCCCTAATGCTTCAATACAGTTCATCATATCGTTCCTTTCTCCATATCCACCGAAAGCCGCCGACTGATGTCCGGCGGCGTTTCTTTTTACAATTTACAATTAACAATTAACAGTTAACAATGAGTGTGTCGGCTTCGCCGACGGATTTGAAGTAGTTTAGCTAGGCATTTGATTTAACGGTTAAAATAAACTGCTTAAAATGTTACGCCAAGGGCGTAACTCCTCAATTGTTAATTGTTCATTGTTAACTATTAATTGTCTTAGTCGTTTTGGTCAATGTCAACGGGGATTTCGCCTTGCGAGGTGTCGGGTTGGGCGTTGGGGTCTAACTCATCCATTTTATCAACGATGGTGGAGGTCATCCAGCGGCGTTTTCCTACGCCTTTTATTTCAAGCTTAGGCGCGGGCTTGTATTCAAAGTTACTCCAGAACGCGGCGATGATAAATATGGCTATAAGCCCCATACCCAAATCGGTAATATCGGGCAATGACATATTATCGCGCAGGTTGTAATCAATGATGATAAACATCAGAAATTGCGGTATTACCGAAACCGTGGTAACAATCGTGGTAAAGTAGCCGAAAGCAATAAGCCAAAAGCGCGTGTGCTTTTTCTCAAAGCCCGAAAAGAAGCGAATCATAAGAAGCACGAAAACAGAAGCGATAATCGCGGACATAAGCCCGTATACCTTATCGGAATAAACGCCTACAATCTCATTCCCGCCGACCAAAATGAAAATATCAAGAAGCTTCCAGATAGGATAGAATATGAAGAAGAAGCAATTGCCCTTTGTCAGACCAACGCCTTTCAATATGTTTGTACCGGCAGACATAAGCGTAATTACCATAACAATCATAAAGGCGTAAACACACCATTTCATAGCGGGCACACCAAGAAAAGGAAAGTCCGGAAAATAAAACCCGGGCGGCAAATCCTCAGGTGCTATACGGTTTTCTCTGTTATACAAAGCAACCGCCGATAGCTGGAGATAAATTTCCGCTACAATCGTAAGAGCCATAATAAACATGCAGTAAGCCGCCTGATTCGGTATTTTCTTCGCAAGCTTTTCATAACCCATCTTCATAGGGTTAATTAAAACAACCGAGTCAATTACCTTGTCCTTTGATTCACCCAGCTTTAATACCGCAAGTATAAGCGCGAAGCCGATAACAAGGCAAGCCACGGTATAATTCTGATAAAAGCTGTTGTCAATATATTTCCCTGTTGCGAAGTCCACATTGGTAGACAGCTGGATAATGCGAAGCAAAACCCCGGCGGCAAGGGTAATATAAAAAACAAACAGTGACATTTTCTTGTCAAGCAAGACCTTTTTATTTTTATAGGGTTTAGCCTCTTTCTGATTTTTTCCCATAAGTAAACAAATCCTTTCATTGCATTAACACTCATAATCTGTTTGGAATACTTGTATTTTACAGCAGTGTTATGTTTTAAGGATAAGCCGCATAAAATTAATTATACTTATCCTATCATGTATTATTTTACTACACTATAAATATAAAGTCAAGAAGAATTTTAAAAAAGTTTAAAAGGAGTATGATTATGAAGGATTTTTTAAAGCCAACGGCGGTTTTTACGTTGCTTGTCATCATGATACCGATGCTGGCGATGTTCAAGCAAGAGCCGATAACAGCGGAAGAGCCCTATGTAAGCGCGGAGACGGAGGAGCGCGGCGAACCACTCGCTCATACCAATGCCTATACCAATACCCACACCAATGCTGCCGCTTTCTCGAATTACGAAGCTACCGCAGGACAAGCACCGCCTATTGAACTTTTGTACAGAGACGAGGCTTTTAAGGTTTTGGACGTTGGTTCGGGCGGCGTAATCGATTTAAGCATAGAGGAGTACGTAATCGGAGCGGTGCTTGCGGAGATGCCCGCCTCTTTTCACACCGAGGCGTTAAAAGCGCAGGCAGTAGCGGCGCATACCTACGCCGTGCGGCAGAAAGAAAAGCAGTTGATTTCGCCCGATGAACGCCTTAAGGGCGCGTATATCTCAAACGACAGTTCTAAATATCAGGCGTATTTCACCGAAAACAGCGCAAGGGCATTTTACGGGGAGCTGTATGATGAGTACTACGAAAAGGTATCGTCCGCTGTCGGAGAGGTTATAGATATGCTGTTATTTTATAAAGGCGAGCCGATTGTTGCGGCTTTTCACTCCATGTCCGGCGGAATTACCGAAAGCGCGGAGGTTGTTTGGGGCAGTGCAATCGACTACCTCATCCCGGTTGACAGCAGCCGGGATAAAGAATCGCCCGCATTTGAGGAGAAAAAAACCTTTACAGCCGCCGAGTTGGAAGCCCGCCTTACCGCCGAATACAGCGTAACCCTGCCGCCCACCCGCTCCGAATGGCTGAATATAAAGGAACGAAGCCCCTCGGGGACGGTAATAAGCCTTACCGCAGGAGATAAGGAATTAACCGGCGCGCAGTTCCGCACCCTGCTCACCCTCCGCTCCGCCAACTTTACAATATCCTACGATTCAAGAAGCGGCGTTTTCACCATAATCTCAAAGGGCTACGGGCACGGCGTGGGGTTAAGCCAGCACGGCGCAAACTTTATGGCGCAGGACGGTAAAGCCTTTGACGAAATCCTCATGCACTACTACCCCAACGCAGAGCTTATTGCAGTGAACAGTGAACAGTGAGTCAAGGTGCATCACATAAGCTCTGTCAGTTTATCCATCGGCAAGCCTTTTACGCGGTGTTTTTTGGTTGACTCGTTGTTGGGGTATACCGTGAAATCACACGAGCCGTTGCGCTTTTGGAGGATGGTCTGGCTTATTTTAGTTATGGCAACGCGGGATAGGGGGATGGTTACATCGTGAAACTGGGTGAATTTACAGTATTTTAAGCATATCGTATCCTTGGAAAAGGACACCCCTGAGGTATACAAGGAAATAAACTTTACAAGCAGAAGATAGATAAGCGGAAGCTCCAGCATGATAAGCAAAAAGGCGATAAAGCTGTACCAGTCGGGGAAAAACCAAACCGCCGCATACGCAAGAGCAAATACAAGCAGGATTAAAAAAATCGGAATCCCCAAATATTTCCATTTATATTTAAAGCGCGGCTTTATTTCGGGCTCTTTCAGAGAAAACCTCGGCAGAAGCATTTTAAGGGAGCTTTCAACCCGCCCCCTTGTCGTCACGGGGACTAAAACGGGGATTTCATTTTTAGAATTGCCGTAGCCGGAGCAGCTGATATGAACAGACATGACCTTGAAAAGCTTCATCAGCAGGCTCTGCCTTATATCTGCGTAATTTATTTTATCAAGGCTTATATAGTATTTCCATTTTGAAAAGAAGCCGTTTTCAACGATGATATTATTGCCGCATCGTTGAATTTTAAAGCGCAGGTGGCGGACAAGGTTGTTTAAAAATGAATACAGCCATCCCGCCGCTATAATCAGCGAAATCGCAACGGCGGCGGGCGTAACCTCCGGGAGTGCGTGGTTCACAAGCTCGGTAACGTCCTCTACCGTTGAGAAAAACCGCTCTTCAAGCTGAGTTCTCACCATTCTGCCGCCCTGCACGATTAAAGCGGCAAAAAAGATTACTCCCGAGAGGGTGGAGGAGAATACGAACGAGAAAAGGAGCAAATCTCTTTTGGGAGATACGTATACCGCTTTTGCCTTGCTTGTTTTTTCGGGCAGTTTTTTGAATATATCCTCCAGCGTGTCCAAGTCGGTTATGATATATACATCGGAATCGTTCTTTTTATTTATCGGCGAACGCGTCGGAGAATCGATATAAACCGACACTGCCTTGGTTGGGCGCGCCCACAATATACGCTTTGAAGTAACCGAGGAGATGATGCTGTAGGGCATTGCGAACTCCAGCTTAAAGAGCACGCCGCCCTTATAATAAAAGCAGTTTTCGCGAAATTCGTACTTAACGCTCATCCAACGCAAAAAAGCCGTGCCGAAGATGAGAGCCAGAAAAATCAAGTCAATATAGGCTCTTGTTACCCAACTGTAAAGCCAGTTGGAAAAGCTGAACTCGGGAACGGTCAAGGCGTTGATGAGTGCCCTCATAAGAGGGAAAAGCAAAAGCCAGACGTTCATTGTCGTGTATCGCAGATAAGCGATGGGGTGCTGACGTTTCACGCGACCACCTGCTTTGCGTATTTTCTGATTTTTTCAGCCGTTTCAACGGCATCCTTCGGGGATAAAAACATAAACACAAGCCTGCCCCCGTGCGCGCTGACTACTAAAAAATTAAAGCTTGTCACAGCCGAAAAAGGCATCTGTATAACGGTTACGTACTGAACCGCCGACATCTTCATAAAATGAATATTTTTGTTGATAACCCCCGCCCTCACAATGATTTCCTCAGCCGATACGGAATAGGACAAGGAATTATACCACATAGGCAGAAAAATAAGGATATAAATAACATAAACGCCCGCAACAAATATAATCAAGCCCCAAATTACAATTTCGGGAATTGACTTGGTGCTGACTATAAAGTATTGCGGAAAAGTTTCCTCCAGATAATTCAGAAGATACCGAAGCCCTATAATGATGCCGCTTAAAGCAAAAAAGGCAAATACCCGCAGGAAATTAAGGCTTGTTTTATCCGCATAGTATTTTTTCATAAGAAATTCACCGTCCCAAGTGGTTATCATCTGCCCACTTGCTATTATATCATACTTTTTCAAAAAATAAAACCCCCTGAAAGGATGAAATTATATTTATACTATTAGTGATTTATTTGAAAAAATAAATGGAATGTTATGGGGAACAGGCACGGTCGCCCTCATATTCGGGACGGGGATATACTTTACCGTTAAACTTAAATTTTTTCAATTCAGGCGTTTAGGCTTTATATTTAAAAGCACCCTTTTCGCCGGGGCTTCGGAAAACCATACGGCAAAGGGTGAAAATGTATCGCGTTTTCAAGCATTGTCAACGGCTCTCGCCGCTTCAATGGGGACAGGTAATATAATCGGGGTAGCCTCCGCCGTTTCAATCGGGGGCGCAGGCGCGGTATTCTGGATGTGGGCTTCCGCGCTGTTCGGAATGGCGACTGCATATGCCGAGAACGTGCTCGGTGTAAAATACAAGGACAAGGCGGCTCCCGGACCGATGGCGTATCTGGAGTACGGTCTGCGCTGTAAGCCCTTTGCGGTAGTCTTTGCTGCCGCTTGTGTTTTGGCATCTTTCGGAATCGGCAATATGACCCAGACAAACGCTATTTCCTCGGCAGGGCTTCAATTCGGAATCAGCCCTTATGTCAGCGGCGCGGCAATTGTTATTTTTGCGGGCTTCATTATACTGCGCGGCTCAAAATCCATAGCCAAAGCTACGGAAAAAATAATCCCCGCTGTTTCGTTTTTTTATATGATAGGGGCGGTTTTAGTCCTGTTCATATTCCGCGAAAATATAGGGCGGGTGTTGGTTGAGATTGTTACATCGGCTTTCGGGCTTAAAGCGGCGGTCGGCGGCGCGGCGGGCTACGCAGTCAAGCAAGCCGTTACCGTTGGCTTACGGAGAGGGATTTTTTCAAACGAAGCGGGGATGGGCAGTTCCGTGCTGGTGCATACCGCTACAGGCTGTAACGACCCCGCCGTCATGGGGATGTGGGCTGTAGCGGAGGTTTTCATTGATACGATTGTTTGCTGTACCCTTACTGCTCTGGTTATCCTTTCCACAGGAGCGCAGTTTGACGGCGGCGAGGGGGTCGCGGTTGTGGTAGCCGCGTTTGAATACGGCTTAGGCGGCTTTGCGCGGTATTTTATATCAATATCGGCGGTAATATTCGCATTCGCAACCCTTTTGGGCTGGTGCTGGTACGGAGCGCGAAGCCTTTCCTACTTAACCGCCGGCAAAACAGCAAACGCCGCATATAAACTGCTTTTTCTGTCGGCGGCTTACATAGGGGCTGTAGCCGATGTAACGCTTATCTGGGAAATTTCCGACACGCTGAATATATTTATGCTTTTGCCGAATATTGTCGCGCTGATTATATTGAGGAAAGAAGCTTTGGCAATTGGCAATTGACAATTGACAATGTACAATGTACAATTAAGGAGTTACGCCCTTGGCGTAACATTTTAAGCAGTTTATTTTAGCTGTAAAATAAACTGCTTAGCTGAAATGTTTAAAATCCATCGGCGAAGCCGACATATTAATTGTAAACTGTACATTGTGCATTGACTTAGCTTCCGCGCTTAAAGCTAAGAATTCTATCAATTTCGGCTTCGGACATGCCGGATAATTTCATGCTTTCAATAAGCTCCTGCTCGCGTTTTTGCGTACCCTCCTTGATACCCTCCTCAATACCCATTTCCCGAGCATAATCCATAGCCCACTCATGGTCTCGCCGTGCTTTTTCTTGGCGTTCATACATATCCCGCGCTTTTTCGTCCGCTGATAATTCGCGGAGCTTGACTACAGCCTTACTAATTTGCGTATTCCTGCTTGCTACCATTTCCAATTCCTCCTCGCTTTTAGCGGCGATAAATTTCGCCCAGTCGCATAATTCCGTGCCGTCAAAATTATCCGGCAGTTTGTTTAATTCGAGAGTATGAATTTCGATGAGGTCGGATAGTTCAATGTTTGCATTTGGGTCGAAAAAAGTGAAGCGATGATGATAAAGCGGGCTTGCTTTTATTAGAGTTTCTTCGGTGATTATAATGCTGATTACGCGCTTTAAGTCTTTATATTTATCACTGCTTCCGATTTGCTCTGTGATTAGTTTAGCATCATAATAAATGATTCGCTCCTCCATGCCCGGGCGGACTTTGAGTTGAATTTCGATGTGTATGATTTTCCCTGTTTTGGTTTTTACCTTTACATCGACAATGCCTAGTTTATCCCCGTGAAATTCGCGGAGCAGATGCGGGTCTAGGATTTCGATGACCTCGTATTCGCCATCGTCCAGTTTCAGAATTGATTTTAACAACCCTTGTAAAAACTCAATGTTCCGTTCGTCAGCGAAGAAAAGCCTAAATCCGATGTCGTTTTTAACTGATATTAGAAATGGTTTAGTTAGCATTTTTAACGCTCCTTGCTTTTGTTGGTGTGGTTTTTATTATAGCAGATTTTGGCGGGGCTGTCAATTGTAAACTGTAAATTGTCAATTATCACCAACATATTGCGTGATAATTGATTTTATATGCCGGGCGACTATATGCGGTTGCGTTTCGTACCTAAATTGCGCTTCTATAATGTAGCTCGCTAAATCACTCTTTATCATTGCCCTCAGTTGCTCCTCGTCTAGTCCGTAGGGGTAGAAGGTCATTTTTCCTTCGGCATCAATATATTCCATGATAATAACCTCCGAAATTGTTCATTGTTAACTGTTCATTGTTATTGTGTCCGCGTTAATAAACATTTCCTCTGTCTGAGCTTGTATGTCTTTTAGCTTTATAAGCTCAGATTCAAGGGTTTTGATAGAATCGGTGATTTGATTGAAAAGCTTTAGGTACATGGCTTGGTATTCCGGCATTGTTTTCACCTCCTTTTTATTGTCTTATATATAGGACAATAAATTGCCAAATATAGTGTATCATAATATTTGTCTTATGTCAAGACAAAACTTATGATATGGGGAGAAAATTTTGTTAAGAATTATTGACGGCGATAAAAAGAATTTAATCGGCAAAAAGGTAAGAGAGTTTCGGTTATCGCATAATATGAGCCAAAAGGTGCTATCAATTAAGCTTGAAACGATGGCGATTTACATATGCCGAGGCTCAATATCCAGAATTGAAAGCCAAACCAGAACCGTTACCGATATTGAGCTTTTCGGTCTTTCCGAGATATTGAAAAAGCCTATTTCTGATTTTTTTGATGAGAATTAGGTCTTTAGCTCCGATTGACAATTGCTTTAACAGCCGACAACGCTTTGAGAAATCAAGGCGTTATTTTTTGCTTTAGGTACATAGCTTGGTATTCTGACATTGTTTTCACCTCCTTAATATATATTATAACCGATAAATTATTTTATGTCAATACTAATAATCAAATTTGATAATATTTATCATTTATAATTTAATTAATCGTAAATGATAATGAATATTCTTGCGGGATAATATAGTATTATAAAGGGTGATTGATATGATTAGCGAAAAAATAAGAATGTTAAGAGAACAAAATGGTATGACACAAAAATATCTAGCCAAAAAGATAGGCTCTACAAGGGTTACCGTGAATTCTTGGGAGATGGGAACATCTGTTCCGACCACTCAGTTTGTGGTTGAATTGGCTAATGTTTTTAGGGTGTCTGCCGATTACTTGCTTGGATTGGAAAACGAAGAAAAAATAAGCATCGAAAAATTAGACACGGAAGAAAGAGAGCTGTTATTTAAATTATTACACCAATTTGAGAGAAGAAGGCTATCTGAAGCGGCAAATAATCAACAAGAGGCTCTTGAACAAAGGGGATGACAAAATGATTGATTATAAAATTATCGGCAAACGGATTAAGAAAGCTCGCTTAGAGGCGGGCTTAACACAATCGGTTCTTGCGGAAATGTTAGAAATATCCGATAATTATTTGAGCCAAGTAGAAAATGGCAGAGAGCATCCTAACCTTGAAATGCTGTCTAAAATATCGATTCACACTAATGTTACGTTGCCTTATCTGTTAGCAGACACTGTTTTTGAAAGCAATGAGTATTTGAACAAAGAATTTGCAGAGGTTTTGAGCCTGTGTTCACCTAAAATGAAACGGCTTATTTACGACATCGCGTGCAGAATAGCTCAAGAGGGTGATTGATATAAGTTATGTATAGAAGAATTAAGGATTTAAGGCAAGATACAGATTTAAATCAGACGGAATTTGCTAAGCAAATCGGTATGTCCCAAACAGGATATTCAAAATATGAAACAGGAGAAAATGATGTCCCGACAAATATATTAATAACGCTCGCTTCTATTCATAATACAAGCGTAGATTATCTGTTAGGCATAACCGATGAAAAGAAACCGTATCCGCGAAATAGTTAACGCAAATGTTACAATATTTAACAGCCGATAACGCTTTGAGAAATCAAGGCGTTATTTTTTTGTCGGCTTCGCCGAAAAGACATTGACAATCCTGCCAAAATCTGCTATAATAAAAATCACACCAATAAAACCAAGGAGCGTTAAAAATGTTAACTAAAACTTTCCTCATATCAGTTAAAAATGACATCGGATTTAGGCTTTTCTTCGCTGACGAACGGAATATTGAGTTTTTACAAGGACTGTTAAAGTCAATTCTAAAACTGGACGATGGCGAATACGAAGTGATTGAAATCCTCGACCCGCATCTGCTCCGCGAATTTCACGGGGATAAACTAGGCATTGTCGATGTAAAAGTAAAAACCAAAACAGGTAAAATTATCCATATAGAAATACAACTCAGAGTCCGCCCGGGTATGGAGGAGCGCATTATCTATTACGATGCTAAACTAATCACAGAGCAAATCGGAAGCAGTGATAAATACAAAGACTTAAAGCGGGTAATCAGCATCATAATTACCGAAGAAACCCTAATAAAGGCAAGCCCGCTATATCATCACAGATTCACCTTTTTCGACCCGAACGCAAACATCGAGCTATCCGACCTCATCGAAATTCATACTCTGGAATTGAACAAGTTGCCGGATAATTTTGACGGCACGGAATTATGCGACTGGGCGAAATTTATCGCCGCAGGGAGCGAGGAGGAGTTAAATATGG
>Ga0099364_10001856_pt1 | contig 34167 bp, 29 predicted proteins | sample TergutTh196P3_FD_73070 | JGI IMG/M metagenome (GOLD analysis project Ga0099364, IMG submission 73070) | Microcerotermes parvus P3 segment gut microbial communities from Pointe-Noire, Republic of the Congo - Th196 P3 | ecosystem: Host-associated > Arthropoda: Insects > Digestive system > Gut ... | reverse complement strand
GAGATGTCTCGACTTCGCTCGACATGCCGAAGAACACGCTCGCAAGGACGATACGTGCCACCTTCATTGGCAGGAACGAAGCAACCCAGCGAAAATGAATCCATTTGATTTCGATCGCCCCGTCCGTTTGGCAGGCAATATAGGCGGGACACATCCTCCGGTCGTTATATCCGACAGGCGCACAGGAACTTTGACAATCGACCCCCTCAACCGGCCGGATTATCTGTATATCGGCGCCCAAGACCCTCTGTACTTCGGAAAGTGCAGTGGAAAACTCTTGCTTGATATCGACCACTGGCATAACCTGCCAAACACTTATCCCTATTTTTACGCCAACGGTATAGACAGGTTGCATACGACGCAAGCAGATTTGAAATTCCTGGAGTTGACATGTCTAGAGCCGGATCATACCCTGCTGGAAATACTGCGGCGTGATCCGGCTATCGTTGTTGTTTTGAATTTTGAACCGGTTTATTGTGTTCATGCGACCCGTATGTTTGTACGCCGTTTGAAGGACGCCGACTGTGATGTCCCGGTAATTATACGCTGTGATTACCGCGAAACAGACCGGGAAAGCCTTCAGATCAAAGCCGCAGTCGATTGTGGAACGCTGCTGCTTGACGGAATCGGCGACGGCCTGTTTGTAAGTAATGAACAGACAGACCCTTGCCTGGCCGACCGTTCCATGTTCGGCATTCTGCAGGCAGCACGTCGGCGCATCAGCAGAACCGAATACATTTCCTGCCCCGGTTGCGGACGCACCTTATACGACCTCCAAACGACTATCGCCCGGATCAAAAAAGCCACATCCCATCTGACGGGGCTTAAAATCGGAATTATGGGATGTATCGTCAACGGGCCGGGCGAGATGGCCGACGCCGATTATGGTTATGTCGGCGCAGGGCGGGGACGCATCAATCTGTATAAAGGCAAAACGTGCGTCCTTCAAAATATTCCCGAAGAAGAGGCGGTCGAACAGTTAGTCAGCTATATTATCAATGATAAGAGAAACGGCATCATCAAGTAATGTGTTATTTATTACACTAAACAATAGCCGTTCTTTCTGTAATGGAGCCATGATGGACGGCATAGAAAGGGAAGAAGGCGTATCAAACAGACCGCTACGACAAAAGATCACATCATAATCAGCCCAATTATCTATGCTACCGGCTAACGCAGGAAGTTTGTCGGCCTCCCGTTCCTGAGTTGCCCGTTCAATAGTAGGGCCAACATCCCCACAATTAATTTCCAATGTTTCATTTTTATCATCATCCAATCCTTAAATTTTAAAATCGCAACAAAGATAAGACAATTATTTTTAATGAAAAAATCGTGGTTTTATTGGATTGAGATACAGATTTAAAATGTTTTCTCAAATCTTTTTATTATCTTTGCAGCGAGTTTCGCGGCTGTGGTGTAATTGGTAGCCACGCCAGACTTAGGATCTGGTGCTGAGAGGCGTGGGGGTTCGAGTCCCTTCAGCCGCACAATCAAACACTGAAAATTAAAGAAAAATCCTGTAATTCATTGAATTATTGGATTTTTTGTTTTGGGGGAAACTGCATTTTTACGGTTTGTTCTCGACCATTAAAACCCGTACAAAAGGCGACCGCACCACATTTTTAGACAAACTGAAACGGTCGCTAATTGTAAAAATGGAAAAATCGGACGCGAGGCCGTCGAGGAAGTAAATTCAGGTTTGGAATAATTTGATAAGTGCATATTTGGGATTGCTAAATCAGTCAAATATGCTTATGTTTCCGAATCAGCCAAATATATATTGTTTTAAAAAAGGAATCACGAAATACAATCAACCAAATACAACCTAATGAAAATAAAAATAATCATAGTTGACACAATATGGCTTAAAATTTTCTATCTATTTGCCAAAAAACCGTCAGTAAACCGTCAGTATTCAAAAGAAAAAGAGGTCGGACTCTTCACCTAACCTCTTCATTTTCATCCGGTCGGGATGACAGGATTTGAACCTGCGACCACACGCCCCCCAGACGCGTACTCTACCGGGCTGAGCTACATCCCGTTTGTTTCAGGGGGCAAAGATATAAAAAAAACTGCAGACTCAAATCACCAATACACAAATTAATTCACTACCGATGCTCTATTCTCAATCCATAATCATTTCTCAAGATCACTTTTAAGTCGGTAATAATACCCATAGGCGTATTGGTGGAAGCTTTGATTGCTACCGTAGTATATGGTCTTTCGCCTTTCAGACTTTTCAACCATTCTTTTATGTCGTTGAAGAAACCCGCATGATCAAAGGCAAATAAATCACTGCCGGGATATTTTTTTTCGAGGATGAAGGAACGGAGTTCTTTGCCGGAATCGTCCATAAAAGCAATGAAAACCGAATGCGTTTCAATTGAATCCACTGAAATAGAGGCTGATATTCCACTATTTCGAGAGTTTCCATAAAGAAGTAAAACAGGTTGATTTTTTTGTTTCAACAACGCTTTGTTTTCGTCAAATATTTTTCCCACAATGTTAAAAATCTCGGTTTTCGCATCGGCAGATGTTCCTCTATCAATAAACATATAGATTAATGCCGGTTTTTTGTTGGAATATTCAGCGACAAGTTGTTTTGTTAAATCGGAAGCGAGTCGGTCTAACGTGCAATAATCCCCTGCGAGTAAAATATGATCCCTGGCATTCACAAATAGATTAACAACATTTGTCTTGCCAGCCAGAAAGTTGTACTTCTCATCTGCTGACAAAGATGGGCTTCCTCCCAACTCACTGATAAACTTATTCAGCTCTGCTTCGAAAAATTCAGACGTATAAGTTGGGTTATTCGAAGAAGGTGTTGTATTTTCGCTTCGAATCATCTGTTCTAATTGCCGTGTCACATCCGGACGGGCACAAGCATACACACTAAGGGCGGCAACGGGGAGAAGCAATAAGAGCTTCATTCGCGCCCAACTGTTTGATTTCTTTTTTGTCATCATCGTAAATCTGTTTTTAAGTTTGTTGTGATTAAAGCTATTGGCAAAGGGGTAGTGTCCAGAGTCGACAGCTTTTCTTACTAATAATAATTGATATGTTGTTGCATCAATGCCTGATTGGAGTACTTCGGCATCAGCCTGAAATTCATGAACTTTCCGGATTTCTTTTTTAAGCAGTCGCACAACCGGATTGAACCATTGAATAATAGCTAACAGTTCGACGAAGGTGATATCGAAAGAATGAAAAAAATGGAAATGAACTAATTCGTGTGTTAAAATTGTTTCCGGATTCTCCCGGTAATCTGTCTTCGAAAGGATAATATAGGGGCCATAATTGAACGGTCTGACAGGACGGTCAAATAAAACAATCGTACAATCTCCCTGCTTTATTTTCTTTCCACTACAAATCAGCCGCCACAAAGAAATATAAGAACGAACAAGCAAACAGATATGGACGCAACTACCGATTATAAAAATCAATCCCAACAGTTGAACGAAAGATATCAATGGGATATGTTTGTCGACCGGACTTGAGGATTTGTCAATTTCATTGGTTACGGTAAATGTCCAGAGATTTGCTTCTTCAGTCATTATTTTTTCTAATCGCATCAGTGGCTGTTGTATAATACTTGTTGTCTCTGTTTTGATTTTTACCAGAGGGAGCAACATACATGCCAATATACCTGTCAGGAGAATTTTCCGGTTGAAATGAAAAAAGGTTTCATGGCTTAACAGGAATTTGTAACCCACGTAAAAAAGTGTCAGGCAACAACTCAATTTGATGCTATACAGAAGAATCGGTATCATGTCTATTGGCCTTTCCTGTTTTTAATTTCTTCGATTAAATCCTGCAAATCGTCAATAGATAATTCATCTTCCTCGATAAGCGCCGAAACGACACGTTTATAGGAATTTCCGAAATAGGTATCCACAATGTTTTTTAATTTCTTTTTCCTGTATTCTTCTTTGGAAATGGTGGCATAATACTGATAGGTATTGCCATACACCTTATACCCGATATATCCTTTTTCTTCGAGAATGCGGACAATCGTAGAAAGCGTATTGTAATGCGGCTTAGGATCTTTCTGGAATTCAAGCAATTCGCGAATAAATAACGGACCATATGTCCAAAAGTGCGTTAAAATTTCTTCTTCTTTGGAGGTCATCTTTTTCATTTGCATACTACTTTTAAATGAATGCACAAAGATAACTATAAAAATTCAAAGAACAACTATATTTAACAGTTATTTTTGGGCGTTTTAACAATTATTCACTTTTAATAGTATGTTTCCCCCCATTTCTCTTTCAAAATAAGAATAATGAAGAAGGTACTGACTCCGTTGATTCTTCGAATTCATTTTTTTTCACTTTGTAAAAAGAAGAACGTAATTCATAATTGTATCGTATCTTTGCACCTTCAAACAGTTAAAAAGGAAATTGCATGTATATCAGCGAAGAAGAAATAGCCAGTCATTTGGATACGCCTGTCTTTCACACCATTTCGGAGGTATCCGGTGAGTTGGGTCTGGAAACTTATCTGATTGGAGGCTATGTGCGTGATTTATTCCTGCGCCGTCCGTCGAAAGATATGGATATCGTAACGGTAGGCAGTGGGATTAATTTGGCAAAAGCCATAGCCCGGAAGCTTGGGAAAAATACGCCTCTGACCGTATTCAAGAATTTTGGCACAGCCCAGTTGAGATGGCACGATCTGGAACTCGAATTTGTGGGCGCTCGCAGGGAATCTTACAATCCGGACAGTCGCAAACCGGTTGTCGAAGACGGCACGCTTGAAGACGACCAGAACCGGCGCGATTTCACCATCAATGCCCTTGCCTTGTGCCTGAATAAAGAGCGCTTTGGCGAATTGGTCGACCCGTTCGATGGACTGAACGATCTTGAAAACCTGCGGATTGTCACCCCGCTTGATCCCGATATAACATTCAGCGATGACCCGTTGCGGATGATGCGGGCTGTCAGGTTTGCTTCACAGTTGGGCTTCTTTATCGACCCGGATACATTCGATGCCATCGTCCGCAACAGGCAACGCATTGAAATCATTTCAAAAGAACGGATTGTTGACGAACTGAACAAGATTATCCTCTCGCCCAAACCCTCCATCGGATTTGAATTATTGGAATTATGCGGCTTGTTAGAGATTATTTTCCCCGAATTAGGTGCGTTGAAAGGTGTAGAAACGAAAGAAGGAATCGGACATAAGGAAAATTTTGCCCATACGTTGATGGTGCTCGACCGGTTGAGCCGGACAACTGACAACTTGTGGCTTCGCTGGAGCGCCATTCTCCATGATATCGCCAAGCCAGTCACCAAACGTTTTGATAATCGCTTGGGATGGACATTTCATAATCATAATTTTATCGGCGAAAAGATGATTCCCGGTATCTTCCGGAAGATGAAGTTGCCGATGAACGAAAAGATGCGGTATGTGCAAAAGATGGTCTCGTTGCACATGCGTCCGATCGCTTTAGTAGATGAAGAAGTGACCGACTCGGCCATACGGAGGCTCCTTTTTGATGCCGGCGATGATATTGACGATTTGATGAAACTGTGCGAAGCCGATATCACCAGCAAGAATCCGGACAAGGTGCGCCTTTTCCTCAATAATTTCCGGTTAGTACGCCGGAAATTAGGACAAATCGAAGAAAAAGACCGGATACGGAACTTCCAGCCGCCTGTGTCCGGCGATGAGATTATGGCTACCTTTGGGTTGCCTCCTTCACCTCCGGTAGGCACGATAAAAGAAGCCATCAAAAATGCCATCTTAGACGGAGTCATTCCCAACGAACGCGAAGCAGCTCGTGCATTAATGTTCAAAAAAGCGGCACAGATGGGACTGAAATCAATTATAAAACAACCCTCAACGACCGAAGGGGAGTTAATTGTGAATAATTGAATAAAGGGCGCTTAAATGATTTTGATACCTGTTTTAACAATTTCATTGATAAAAATGAATAGCGGGTTGATGATTCGTAATGGATTTGCGCAACGCAACCAATAGCATACATCGTCCGGTAAAAAAAATAAATAGATGTGTTTGGGCAACAATATTGTTTTTTAACAGTAAGGCTGTCACAGCGTAATAACAAGCGTATTAAAGTCGATTGACGGAGGCATTGAAAAAACCGGCTTCTATGAGATTGTCTGCTTCCTGATTTATCAGTTATTCAATTATTTGTAATTGACTGAGCATCCCCACCACTTCATCCACATAATAATAAGTATCAGTATCTAAATGTCCTTTACCCAAGGGTCTTTTATCGTCTGTTTTTCCTAACCTTACGATGACTAAGTTATGATCCGGCACGACAATGATTCGTTGTCCGAGATGTCCCAGGAAAGCAAAAAAGGCAGGTTGGTGCACTTCATCAAGCCAAACCGAATATCCGTACTTGCGGGGTTCACCTGGCTCGAAAGCATCGTCATCGGTCGTAATCATCCGCTCTACAAACGCCGAATCCAACAATTGCCGCCCGTTCCAGTTTCCTTTTTGAAGCAACAACTGTCCCAACTTAGCATAATCGCGAACATTGGTATGCAAACAGCAGAACGACTTCTCAAGCCCTGCACTCACCGTCCACAAGGCATCGTATTCCATGCCCATCGGCTGCCAAAATTCTTCAGATAGATAGTCGGCCAAATTTTTCCCGGTAGTCCGTTTCAGAATAATTGCCAACAACTGCGTATTGGCAGATAAATATTTGAAAAGCCCTCCCGGACGGCTACTGAACTGCCTTTTCAGTAACATCTGTTCAATATCCTTACCGTAATAGGCTTCCGTAGTTGGATTAAAAGGTGAGTAATATTCTTCCGACCAGTCGAAACCGGATCGCATGGCAGATAAATGACCAATCGTACACAGACGACCAAAGGGATCATCCCGGAATTCGGGCAAAAAATCAGTAATCAGCTGGTCGAGGCTTTGGATATAACCCTGTTCGATAGCCTTTCCCACTAACATGGTAGTGACTGTTTTAGCCATAGAGAACGAATTGGTCAGGCTCTGATCGGAATAGCCGTCCCAGTATTCTTCGTACAACAATTTCCCGTCATGGAAGACGCCAAAGCCTGTCGACCGGTAGTCCTCTAATTCTTTTCGGAGTGTATCCGTCAATTGCACCTGATTGAATTTTTCATGCAAAGGCCAGAATTGAGGCGTTCCGGCTTTGATTACATGATTCGTAAAATACGGATGGTCATCAATATGTGCCGTTGTATATCCTTTCAGGTAGGTAAACCTGACAGCCGAGATAATGTATCCATGTCCGGTGATATAAAGTCCACCGACAGCAAGCAACAAAATGGCGGCAAAGACTAAAATGAATTTACAAGTTTTTTTCATAGGAGACTTAAAATGATGTAAAGAAACATGATTATTGGTAATATAGCAAATTAAATAGATAAAACACTTTTATTTTCAAACATTTTATGGATCCTGTTCAAAACACGATTCATCAACTCATCACCTGAAATGGCTCTTTTCAAATCACGGTCAAACTCATCGTCCTGATCTTTCAGACGAAAAACACCTGCAGCAATCAAACCATTAAGAATTTGACAGGTCGCTACGTTTTGGACATCGAATTCTATTGTTAATGATTCCATAATTATAATTGTTTTAGGTTTGATGATGCAAAAGTAAGAAATAATTCTTAATAGTTTCTTACCTTTGCAGCAATTTTAGGAATTAAATGAGTTGGGTGTAGAAAAGTTATGGAATACGCATTCAGGGAAATCGAGAAGAAGTGGCAGGAGAACTGGCAAAACAATCATGTTTACCGGGTAGAAGAAAACGGCAGCAAGCCAAAGTATTATGTATTGGACATGTTTCCTTATCCGTCGGGAGCCGGACTGCATGTAGGGCATCCGTTAGGATATATCGCCTCCGATATCTTTTCACGTTACAAACGGCTTTCGGGCTATAACGTGCTTCATCCGATGGGCTATGACGCCTTCGGGTTGCCTGCCGAACAGTATGCCATCCGGACAGGTCAGCATCCGGCTATTACAACCGGGAATAATATCAATCGCTACCGCGAACAGATGGATAAACTTGGCTTTAGTTACGACTGGAGCAGGGAGGTTCGGACATGCGATCCAAAGTATTACAGGTGGACACAGTGGGCTTTTATTCGGATGTTTAATTCATATTACCTCACCCCCTGCCCTCCTCTCCGAGAGAGAGGGGGGGCAAGGCCCATTTCGGAGTTAGTAGCGCATTTTGAAAGACAGGGGAGTCGGGGGATAAATGTGGCCTGTACGGAAGAAATGGATTTTTCGGCTGAGGAGTGGAAAGCTTATAGCGAAAAGGAGAAACAGGAGGTCTTGATGAACTATCGTATAGCTTATCTGGGGGATACGATGGTGAACTGGTGTCCGGCATTAGGCACCGTATTAGCCAATGATGAGGTTGTCAATGGCGTATCGGAACGAGGGGGACATCCGGTCGAACAGAAGATGATGCGGCAGTGGTGTCTGCGTGTTTCTGCTTATGCCGAACGGTTGTTAGACGACCTGGAAACAATAGATTGGACTGAATCGTTGAAGGAGACGCAACGGAATTGGATTGGGAGGAGCAAAGGAGTGGAGGTAAGATTTGAGGTTACCCCCGACTCCTCTCCGAAAGAAAGGGGGTTTACAGTCTTCACCACCCGCCCCGACACCATCTTCGGCGTTACTTTTATGGTACTTGCCCCTGAAAGCGAACTGGTCGACATGTTTACCACTCCGCAACAAAGAGCAGAAGTTGACGCCTATATCAGGGCAACAAAGAAAAAAACCGAACGCGAACGCATAGCCGACAAGAAGGTGACAGGCGTTTTTTCCGGTTCGTATGCACTCAATCCGGTAACCAACGAGCCAATCCCCATCTGGATTGCCGATTATGTCTTGTCCGGATACGGAACAGGCGCTATCATGGGTGTACCCGGACACGACAGCCGCGACTATGCCTTTGCCAAACATTTCAACCTGCCAATTATTCCGCTGATAGAGGGCTGCGATATCTCGGAAGAAAGTTTTGATGCAAAGGAAGGACGGATGATGAATTCGCCCGGTACAGGAAAAGAAATAGCCGGAGGCTTGGTATTAAACGGGCTTGAAGTAAAAGAGGCAATCGCCAAAACAAACGCTTATATCTCGGAAAAAGGACTTGGCGCCGTGAAGACGAATTACCGGTTGCGCGATGCGATTTTCAGCCGTCAACGCTACTGGGGCGAACCTTTCCCCATCTATTACGACAAAGACGGAATGCCACGCCCGATCCCGGTTGACAAACTGCCGCTGGAACTGCCCGATATAGATAAGTTCCTGCCAACCGAAACAGGCGAACCTCCCCTGGGACGAGCCGCCCAATGGGCCTGGGATACGGAAAAAGGACAGGTGGTTGAAACCTCGAAAATTGACCTGCAAACCATCTTCCCGTTGGAGTTGTGTACGATGCCGGGCTTTGCAGGTTCGTCCGCCTATTATCTGCATTATATGGATCCGAACAACCCCAGCGAACTTGTTTCGAAAAAAGCCGACGAGTATTGGCGCAACGTGGATCTGTATATCGGAGGAACCGAACATGCAACAGGACACCTGATTTATAGCCGTTTCTGGAACAAATTCCTGTACGACATCAACGTATCATGCGAAATCGAACCGTTTAAAAAACTGATTAACCAGGGGATGATTCAAGGACGCTCGAACTTTGTGTACCGGATTCAAAACACCAATACCTTTGTATCGTTCAACCTGAAAGACAGGTACGATGTAATGCCCCTGCATGTGGACGTGAATATCGTAAGCAACGATGTGCTTGATCTGGAAGCCTTCCGCAACTGGAACCCGGAATACCGGACAGCTGAATTTATCCTCGAAGACGGTAAATATATCTGCGGATGGGCGATCGAGAAGATGTCGAAGTCGATGTACAATGTCGTCAACCCGGATATGATTGTAGAAAAATACGGAGCAGACACCTTGCGTCTGTACGAGATGTTCCTCGGCCCACTGGAGCAGTCAAAACCCTGGGACACAAACGGGATCGACGGCGTTCACCGTTTCCTGCGCAAACTGTGGGTTTTATTCTCCGGCAACACGGGCGTATGGCAGGTAACTGGCGACGAACCGTCTGCTGCCGAATTGAAATCGCTGCATAAGTTGATAAAGAAGGTAACGTATGATATTGAGCATTTTTCATTCAACACCTCTGTCAGCGCCTTTATGATTTGCGTCAATGAATTGGGCAGTCTGAAATGCAGTAAAAGCGCAATCTTCCAACCTTTGGTGATTCTTTTATCGCCGTTTGCGCCTCATATTGCAGAAGAATTGTGGCATTTGCTGGGCAACGATACGACGATTTGTGATGCCGTATGGCCTGTGCATAATGAAGCATATCTGATTGAGGAGGTAGTTACATATGTTATCTCATTTAACGGGAAAGCCCGTTTTAATCTCGAACTTCCGGCCGGCATCTCCCGCGAAGAGGCAGAAAAAGCGGCTTTGAGTCATGCCGGTTCAGCAAAATGGATGGACGGGAAAACGCCGAAGAAGGTGATTGTGGTGCCAAATAAGATTGTGAATGTTGTGATATAGATGAGAGACTCGCTACAAAAAATTTATCATCCGCTCCGCGATTATGTATTTATCGTGATTGGGACATTGTTGTATGGCTTTGGGTTCAACGGCTTTATCCTGGCAAACGAAATTGTGCCGGGAGGACTGACCGGGCTATGTTCGCTGTTGTTTTATTCGACCAAAATACCGGTTTCAATCTCTTATGCAATGTTCAATATCATTTTGTTATTGATTGCGTATAAAGTGTTGGGACTAAAGTTTATGCTCAATTCGATTTTCGGCATTATCTCATTAACGTTGTCCCTGATACTTTTTGAATGGCTCTTGGGAAATCAGCCCATTATCAAAGACGAGCCTTTTATGTCGATTGTGATTGGCGGCATATTGTGCGGTACGGGTCTGGGCATTATATTTTCGGCGAACGGCAGTACCGGAGGAACGGATATTATAGGCGCTATTATCAACAAATACAGGAATGTGTCAATTGGACGCACCTTGTTTTTTTGCGATATCTTTATCATTGGTTCTTCGTACCTGATTTTTTACAATATTGAAAAGATTGTCTTTGGGTTTGTCGAGATGGCAATTAATAATTATGTGCTCGACAGGGTGTTAAATTCAAATAACCAGTCGGTTCAGTTTCTTATTTTCTCCCAGAAACACGAAGAAATCGCCGAACGTATCATCAAAGACCTCGGCCGGGGGTGTACCTTACTGGATGGAGTAGGCGGTTATTCCGGTGAGCCGGTTAAGGCAATCGTCCTTTTAGCAAAAAGCCGCGAGAGCGTAACGATCTTCCGCCTGATCAAATCTATTGATCCGCAAGCATTTATTTCACAGACTACCGTGCGGGGCGTATATGGTGAAGGGTTTGATTCAATTAAGGTGTGAAAGATACAGTTATTCCACCATTGGCACAAATCTGACTAAAAGTAAATCTTCTTCCGTAGTTTGCTTGTCTTTTTTCGTGATCAGTTTCAATGATTGAACTGCTTGCACAGGACCAACGGGGATAATCATTTTGCCTCCTTCTTTGAGCTGCTCGATCAGCGCTTGAGGGATTTTGTCGGGAGCGGCCGTCACAATAATGGCATCGAATGGTGCCTCGTCGGACCAGCCGGCATAACCGTTTCCACATTGTACTTTCACATTGTTGAAGTGAAGTTCGGCAAGTACTTTGGCGGCGCCTGCAGCAAGTTCTTCCAACAATTCAATCGTATACACCTCACAGCCAAGCTGAGCCAGGATAGCAGCCTGATACCCTGATCCAGTACCTATTTCAAGAATTTTCATACCGGGAACAGGATTGAGCTGCTCTGTCATAAAAGCCACAATGTAAGGTTGTGAAATGGTTTGATCCAACCCGATGGGTAATGGACTGTCTTGGTAAGCATAACCCTGCATATTGCGCGGAACAAAAAGATGGCGCGGTACGGTGCGCATGGCATCCAAAACCGCTTTCGATTTAATGCCTCTGTTCTTTAGTTGTTTATCAACCATTTCATTACGAAGTCGTTCAAAATTTTGAGCCATAAGTGGAGAATTTACTGACAAAATAAGAATGAAAACGAAAAATATCGTCCCTATATAGATTTTTAAAAAGCGCATGTTATTGATTGTGGTGTTGATAACTAAAAAATATCGGTAAAGTCCATTGCGTAATTGTCGAAAATACCCACAGGCACTTTCCCTTCATCATATTTTGTTCCCTGATCATATTTTCCGTCTGGCTGTAATAGAAATACCATAATCTATTCTTCATATATTGGTTTCAAACTTATTGCAAAAATAATGGATTTTTCGGATATTTGATTTAAAAAGATCAAAAAGAATCCGACAAAAACTCCTGATACAATTCCATTACCGTTTTACGGAATTCCGGATGGATGAGATCAGGCGCAATCTCGGACAGAGGTTGCAGGACAAATAAGCGTTTGTGCAGAAGCGGATGAGGCAGTACAAGGTCAGGTGTGTGCAGAATTACCTTATCATACATTATAATATCTATATCAATGGTACGGTCGACATATTGCTGGTCTTTACTTTTGGTGGTTCGTCCCATTTCGCGTTCGATTTGTTGCGTCGCAGCCAACAGTTCATGTGGCGACAACAATGTCTTCACATGAACGACCCTGTTCAGAAATGAATGGACAGATTGATACCCCCAGGGAACTGTTTCGTAAAAACCCGACAATGCAAGCATATCACCAGCCCGTTCAGCCAACAATGCAGTTGCTGTTATCAGAAGTTGTCGTTTGTCCCCGAGGTTCGACCCCAAACCAAGATAAGCGTTTATCATTTTCGCAAAAAAACGCTCTTTATTTCCTGTATGGAAACGCCTAACAGTCTTTCGATAAACTTTGTTAACTGTTCTTCTTCTCCTACAAAATTAAAAACGGCATGTGGGTGGGATAACGATTCGTTGGGTTGGAAGAATGCGGCTGGAGATACACTTTCCAATTCAAAGCATCCAAAATATTCATCCATATCTTTTTCTTTATTTAGTTGTTAGGCCGCAAGAATATACAAATATCCCCCCAAAAACAAGCATTAAGCTGTTGAACTTTTTCATGATAAAATGAATGAATGATTGTTTTTAGATTATATTTTTCTACATACCACAATACTGTAATAAGCAATAATCAGGAAGGCGACAGTCGGAATCCAGTAAGCGACCACAATGCTGAACGAATCGGATAACATACCTTGAATCTGTGTAAGCACGGCAGCGCCTGCAATGGCCATAATCATGCCTGCTCCTCCAATTTTGGTATCTTCACCTAAGCCCTTGATTCCTATGCCATAGATGGTAGGGAACATCAGCGACATGCAGCCCGAGACGCCCATCAGGGCATATATACCCACAAAGCCTTTCCCATAAATGGTAGTTAAACAGAGGATAACTGCCAGCACAGAGAGCGCAGTCAACAGGGTTTTGGGGCGAAAAAAACGCATCAAAGCCGTACAGCCAAACCTGCCAATAACGAATAATACCAACGACAAGATATAATAGGTTGCTCCTGCCTGCTCGGCTGTCCGCGGCAATAATGAATCCAAGCCTATCCAGTCACAGAAATTATAAAATGCGGCGCCAACAGGTTCGATATTCCGAAGGGTAGTAATGATATTTTCCGTCCCGGCATCGGCTCCTAATGACGCAACGATTTGATCCAAATCAAGTTGTTGCATCACATACCGGATGATAAACGACCAAACGGCAATCTGGGCGCCGACATAGAAAAACTGGGCGACCACCCCCCAAACATAATTCCTGTTTTTTATCAACCGCCGAAAGGTGCCTTTAAAATCCATTGTGCCGCCTTCCTCTTTCAGATCGGGCATTTTGGTGAAGTAGATGGCTAATAACAAGGCTATCATAACAAAACCGATTACTAAATAGGTCATTGTCACGGCATTCAGTTCACCTCCCTGTATGTGTGCCAGTTCGCCGGGATTAAGCCTCGCCCGCTCGCTGGCAGTCATGGTGTTTAGCTGGGACAATACAAATATCTGGCTGATAACCACACCTGCAATCGATCCGAAAGGATTAAACGACTGGGCCAGGTTAAGTCGCTGGGTGGAAGTAGCTTCCGGTCCTATCACACAAACGTAGGAATTGGTGGCGGTCTCCAACACAGATAATCCCGCAAAAAGAATAAAAATCGCCAAAAGGTACATCATAAAACTGATATCAGCATTCAACTGAAGGCACAGCATGGCAGGATAAAACATCATGGCTCCGATTGTGTACAACAGCAATCCCATCAGTACGCCTTTCTTGTAGGAATACCTTTTAATGAAAAGTGCGCCGGGTATCGCACAACAACCATAACCTAAGAGGTAGCATACTACTTGTATCCAGGCTGTTTTAGTATCCGACAGACTCATGATACGTTTAAATGCAGCCAGCATAGTGTCGGTAAGGTTGTTTGGCACCGCCCAGGCGAAAAACAGGGTAGACAGCAGGATAAACGGCCATACTATGGACGCAGGAATAATTTTCTGTTTCATAAATTACCTTGGTAACATGGGAAATAACTGTAAGATCCTTTCCTTGTTGGGGATACTGCCATACTCGCAGATTTCAAAAGCCTCTAAGTAACGGCAGTTTTCCAATTGTGCAGGTGTATACCATTTCAAAGCTGCTTCCCGGAATCTTTCTACATTACTTCTTGAGGCATACCGATCGACAATGAATTGCCGGCGTCCTGCCGCATCTTGAGGCACCCTGTCAATGTATCCTCCGTTCCAGGGCAACCATTCGAATACCTGTGATTCGTGGGCGGCGATGATATCAAGTTTCTTTTCGATTACCGAAGTGATGTCAACCACGATATCAGGCGAGAATGGCGCCGGTTTCTGAAAACGGTCTGGCATATACAGGAAAACAGGCGCTTTCAGCAGCGGTTCGCCATCGGGAATCATCAAAGGCACCGATACCATATAGGCAGCATCCTGCACGATGACGCCGGCGTTACGATGGTCGGGATGATAATCATTTGTACGGTGTGTCATTACGATATCGGCTTTCCAGTCGCAAATCAGTTTAATCACTGCTTTCCGGTTTTCAATGGTTGGCATCAGTTCGCCGTCCGGATTATCAAGGTTATCGTATTCGATACCAAGAATTTCAGCCACCTTTAGCATCTCGGCTTTACGCCGTGCGGCAAGTGCATCCGGTTGCATGGCATGATGTCCTTTATTTCCGTTTGTCAGGGAAACAAATTTTACTTGATGCCCCATTTGGGCAAACAAGGCGGCAATTCCTCCTGCGTTGAGGTCGCAATCGTCAGGATGGGCGCCAATTACAATGATTCTGAGAGGTTGTGCTAACAAGGCAAACTGCGCAAACAGCACGACAATGAAGAATAATAATTTTTTCATACGTAATTTGTTGTTAAGAATATAAATTTTCTCCAAAAATACTGTTTTTTCCGGACACAACAGTCAAAGATGATGAAAATTTTTGAGGTACGTTATAAAATACTCTATAAACCCTAAACAGGGTTCGGAACTACGTTAGGGTTTCATTCGGAAAAATCAGATCATATACTCCGTCATATTGACAATTCCAATTTGAACGGCATATTTTGTGGCTTCGAGGACATTGTTTACTCCGATTTTGCGGAATATATTTTTGCGGTGCGTTGCAATGGTATGAACACTCAGGTTTCGCTCATCGGCAACTGTCTGGCTTGTTTTTCCCTGTGCAATACTTTGAAGGATTTCTATCTCTGTGGACGTAAGCGGAAGTCTGTCATTCAACTCCTTTTTATGTTGCAACATGATTTTGATCTGCTCACTCAGGAATTGTTTCTTCAAAAGTCCGCTTTGCAAGGCCTGCGAAATTTCTTCGATGGAAGCATCTTTCAGTAACACGCTAAAATGTCGATCAGCAACAATACGACGTATAAATGATTCGATCAGATCGTCGCTGAAGAGAATCCAGCGCGCACGGTTATATCGTACGCTTGTAATCAACAACGATTCCAAACTCGCAAAATCAAACAGGGTATAATCTAAAATTATCAATGCCTCCGGAAATTTGGCAAGCGAATTGAGCAATTCTTCCTTGTCTTTTACGGGTATAAATACCCCATCCGGAACAATTTTATTCCAGAGATTGATAACCCCAAGCCTTGTAATTGGCTGATTATCCGCCAATAAAAGAGTAGTCTTACTATCCGGCATTGTATTTCTTTCTGGTGACAAAGATAAGCATTTTTTTTTATAATAACAAAAAAAATGAAAAAAAAATATATTCACTGATTTTTTTACCTTTTTCTTTAAAATGACTACTTTTGTCGATTATGATAGTATTCGATGAACATCAATTTGAGGTGATGGCTCCGGTAGGGTCTTATGAATCGCTTATGGCTGCCATACAAGGGGGCGCTGACTCGGTCTATTTTGGGATCGAAAAGCTGAATATGCGTTCGCGCTCATCCAACAATTTCACAATAAACGATTTACGGCAAATCGTGTCCGTCTGTCGGGAGCATGACGTTAAAAGTTATCTAACCGTGAATACGATTATCTATGACGAAGACCTGCTCTTGATGCGTGAAATTATTGATGTTGCCAGGCAGACAGAAGTCTCTGCCATTATTGCATCGGATATTGCCGCAATGGATTATGCAAACCGGATCGGGCAGGAAGTCCATCTTTCCACGCAGTTGAACATCTCCAATATCGAAGCGTTAAAGTTCTATGCCCGTTTTGCCGATGTGGTGGTGATGGCGCGCGAACTGAATATAATGCAGGTGCGAACGATTTACGAACAGATTGAATTACAGCAGATCAGAGGGCCGAAAGGAGCGTTAATCCGTATTGAGATGTTTTGTCACGGAGCGCTTTGCATGGCTGTTTCGGGAAAATGTTACCTGAGCCTGCACGAGATGAATTCCTCTGCCAACCGGGGCGCCTGCATGCAGCTATGTCGTCGCGGATATATCGTAAAAGACAGGGAGACGGAACTTGAATTGGCAATCGACAACGAACATATCATGTCGCCTAAAGATTTAAGAACGATCCATTTTATAAACAAATTGATAGATTCCGGCGTGCGTGTCTTTAAAATCGAAGGGCGTGCACGCGGCCCTGAGTATGTGCGCGTCGTCACGTCGTGCTACAAGGAAGCCATCCAGGCTTGTTGTGACGGAACGTACAGCGACGGAAAAATCAGGGATTGGGACGAAAGGCTACGAACCGTCTTCAATCGTGGTTTCTGGGATGGCTACTACCTGGGGCAGCGTCTGGGCGAATGGAGCAGCCGGTATGGTTCAAGCGCTACGAAACGAAAGGAATACGTTGCTCGTGGAATAAGTTATTTCAGCAAGTTGGGTGTGGCCGAGTTTGAAATGGAATCGGGCATCCTGCAGGTGGGAGATGAAATTTTAATCACCGGACCTACAACCGGCGCCCTTTTCCGAACGGTCGACGAAATCCGTGTCGCCCTCCAGCCTGTCTCAGAAACAAAAAAAGGCGAGCGTTTCTCAATCAAAGTCAATGAAAAAGTCCGCCCGTCGGACAAGGTTTATCGAATGATAAACGGATAATTACAATTTAATACGCTGTTTTCCGTTATGTATCTAATACTTTTTGTACTTTTGCAACCAAATAACTGAAATATTTACTTTTTATGAAGCAATATAATTTAACCAACAACGTATTAGGGTGGCTTACATTTTTGGTTGCCGCTTTTACTTATCTCTCAACCATAGAGCCGACTGCGAGCTTTTGGGACTGCGGCGAGTTTATTACGACTGCTTACAAGTTGCAAGTAGGGCATCCGCCCGGAGCGCCGTTTTTTATGCTGACAGGTAATCTTTTTACCCATTTAGCATCCGATCCCGGCATGGTTCCCGTCATGATCAACAGTTTGTCTGCATTATCCAGTGCGTTAACCATACTGTTTTTATTCTGGACTATCACCCACCTGGCAAGGCGTATCATCGTCAAAGATGAACAGAAAGAAATAAATTTTGCCCAGCTGATTACCATCATGGGGTGTGGACTTGTAGGCGCTTTGGCCTATACATTCAGCGATACGTTTTGGTTTAGCGCAGTGGAAGGCGAGGTATACGCTTTTTCGTCCTTGTTTACGGCGGTTGTCTTCTGGTTGATATTGAAATGGGAAGATATGGCCGACCATCTTCATGCCGACCGGTGGATTGTGCTGATTGCCTACTTTATGGGGCTGAGTATCGGCGTCCATCTGCTGAACCTGCTTTGTATTCCGGCCATCGTGTTGGTCTATTATTACAAAAAATTCCCGAATCCCTCTGCCAAAGGAACCATCATTGCGCTTGCTATTTCTTTTGCGATTGTCGCGTTGTTATTGTTCGGCGTTGTTCAAGGGCTTGTAGAAGTCTGTGGCTATTTCGAGCTTTTGTTTGTCAATGTATTTGAAATGCCTTACAATTCCGGCGTCTTCGCCTATGTGATAATCATAACAGGCGTGCTGGGTTGGGCAATTTGGGAGACAATGCACAAGGATATCAATGAAATACGTATGAAAATTGCCTTTATCCTTTCAGTCGTGTTATTAGGTATTCCTTTTATTGGCGACGGTTATGTAGTAGGCGCACTCCTGATTCTCATCATGGTTGTTTGCATGTTTTTCATTAAAAATATTGTCAGGCTCATCAATGTACAGTTATTAAATACAACGCTTATCTCGTTAATGGTGATTGTTATCGGCTATTCCACATATGCGCTGATATTGATCCGGGCTACAGCCGATCCACCCATGAACCAAAATGCTCCCAATGACATCTTTACGCTCCGCACGTATCTGGCGCGCGAGCAATATGGCGCTGTGCCTTTGTTTTACGGAGTGACCTATGTCTCAAAATATAAATACGTGAGAGAAGGAAATGGGTATGCACCCGTTATGGGGAAAAGCACTCCGGTTTATAGCCGGGTGATAAAGACTGGACCGGACGAAAAAGACCGTTATTATATCTCCAATTATAATCAGGAAGTCAAATATGTGGATGAAACACTGACTTTATTCCCCCGTATGTACAGTAGTGATCCGCGTCACATAGAGGCCTATAAAAGTTGGGCTAACATAAAAGGGCAGACGGTTCAATACAGACATCTCGGAGAAACTGTAAGCGTAGTTAAGCCAACATTTACCGAAAATCTTCGTTATTTTTTCTCCTATCAACTCAATTGGATGTATTGGCGTTATTTCTTATGGAACTTCTCCGGTCGCCAGAACGATATTCAGGGGCACGGATGGGTTTTTGATGGCGGTATCCTGAACGGAAACGCGATGACGGGAATCAAATTTATCGACTCCATTTGGTTAGGGCCGCAGGAAGATTTGCCTTATGATATTGTAAATAACAAAGGACATAACAAATATTATATGTTACCCCTGTTGCTGGGTATCCTGGGGATTTTTTTCCAGATATTCAACGGCAGAAGAGGAATCCAGAGTTTCTGGATTACATTTTTTCTCTTCTTTATGACAGGTATAGCCATTGTGCTCTACCTGAATCAACCGCCTTTTCAACCACGTGAACGGGATTACGCATACGCAGGTTCGTTCTATGCGTATTGTATATGGATAGGCTTGGGAGTGGCGGTTTTAGTCCAGGGTTTTAAAAAATACCTGAAATTGCCGGATGTGCCAGCCGGTATTGCGGCTTCCTTACTTTGTCTGATTGTCCCGATTCAGATGGTTTCGCAGACATGGGACGATCATGACCGTTCGGGACGTACCGTTGCCCGGGATTTTGGAAGGAATTATTTGGAATCGTGCGAAGAGAATGGGATTATCTTTACGAACGGCGACAATGACACATTCCCGTTATGGTATGCACAGGAGGTAGAAGGTATCCGGACAGATGTACGCGTATGCAATACCAGTTATTTACAAACCGACTGGTATACTGATCAGATGAAACGGCAGGCCTACAACTCCGACCCGCTGCCCATCACATGGACCCGCGAACAGTATAAACAGGGCACGCGTGATTTTGCCAGAATCATCAACCTTATTGAACAGGCAGATTTAGGCGCTGCGTTAGATCTGATTCGAAGTGATGATCCAAGATTTAAATACCGTATTCCAGGTACTGATCTGTACGATGAATATATTCCTTCCGAAAAATTAGTGTTTATGGTAGACTCTGCGGCTGTAATGCGAAATAATGTTATCAGTCCGGTTGACACATCCCGACTGTTAAAGGAGTTGGTTATTGATTTATCGGACAAAGCCATGTTAAGAAAAGAAGCCATAACCATTTTGGACATGTTGCACACAAATAATTGGGAGCGACCTATGTATTTCGCCATATCGGTCGATTCCGAACAATATGTACGACTTGACAGGTATCTCCAGAAAACGGGATTGACCTACCAGATTACTCCGATTGATGCAAGGGGAGAAGGTGGCCGAAGGATTGAAACAGGAAGAATGTATGATAATGTGATGAACAAATTCAAATGGGGCGGGGTGGATAAACCGGGAGTGTATTTAGATGAACAAACAATGAACATGTGTAAAGGCTACCGGATAACACTTTTTGGCGAACTTGCTTTGGCTTTGCTTGAAGAAGGCGAAACTGAAAAAGCCGTTGCCGTATTGGATAGAGCGATGCAGGTGCTTCCTGTAGAAAATATCCCTCTGGAATACAGGACATCTTTTATATTGGCAGAGGCATATATGGGAGCCGGAGAAAAAGAAAAAGCCGAACAAATCCTCAATGGACTTGCCAATCACCATATGCGCACGCTGCGCTGGATCCATAAACTGAGACCCGGACTGATGATGAGTGTAACAGAAGAATTAAGGTACAATCTGGCGGTCATGCAGCATATATGGAAATTTGGCATGGAAAATAATCCGGACTTTGGACAATCATTCCGGGATGAATTTAATAATTACCTGACAATGTTTATGAGGCAACAGACTAATCAATAATAGTTGTAAATTGTTGGTTTTTAGCCCAATTATTCAACTAATCATCATTCATAACTGTCTTTTATGTTTATTGAGCAACCCCCTTGGGTTTACAGAATATTTTTCCCGGGAACCGTTTGGCGTATTCCGGCACAGGAAAAATGCGTATACCTGACCTTTGATGACGGACCTGTCCCGGAATTGACGCCGTGGGTATTGGATGTTTTGGATACTTATAACATCAAAGCTACCTTTTTCTGTGTGGGAGATAATGTGAGGAAATATCCGGATATTTACCGGATGATACCGGAGCGAGGACACCGGGCAGGTAATCACACGTATAACCATATACAGGGAATCTGTTTCCGGACAGAAAACTACCTGAAAAATGTAAAGAAAGCCGCCGGATGGATTCAGAGCGATCTGTTCCGTCCTCCACACGGACACATGCGATTGCCACAATTACAAATTTTGAAGAAAGACTACCGGATTATCATGTGGGATGTGGTAACGCGGGATTACAGTCCTCACATGACTGCCCAAGGCGTAACGAATGTTGTCAAAAAATATACACGCAACGGATCCATCATCGTTTTTCATGACTCATTAAAAGCCGTTGGCAGGATAGAAGAAGCGCTGCCGCAATCTATCGAATGGCTGCTTGCCGAAGGATACCGGTTCAAAACAATTGATTGAATAGCAAAACAATAGATGCACATATACAGGGACGTGACAGGATTGATGTTTCGTTGTCATTGAAGCGCTAATCCGGTTTGTATTATTTTACTGAAAAACTCAAATGCAAATCTTCGAACATCCTTGTTTATGGAATTATGACTTTCGCCGGTCTCCAGGTATTCAACAGGCAGACCCTGTTTTTGCGCTGCTTCAACAAATCTTCGGGATTCTTCCAGCGGAACAACATCGTCATTGATGCCATGGGTAATGACTATCGGAGTATTTCCCATACGTGGAATAAGGTTTATCGGGGCTTCTTCCTCACTGCCTCTGGATAGCGTTATCGGGGATGTCAAGGCGCAGGCAGCAAATCTTCCGGACGACAGCGAGAGCTGTACGAGGGCTCTTCTGCCTCCTTCGCATTCTGCTATGAGGAAAAGATTGTTTTGGTCTATATTGTATTCTTTCACAAGCCTTTTGATTATGGCGGCAATTTCCTTTTCAGTTTTCTCGGCCGAGTAATGCTTCCCTCCCGCATAAATCAACGCCAGTGCAAATCCGTATTGACTGGCAAGGGCATGATCCGCTTCCATCAGCTCAAGATGGCTTACATACCAGTCTTCCAGCAACGATTCGCCACTCAAGGCACACGGTACAATGATTGCCAGGGGAACGTTTTGCCGCTGCCTGTTGCCGTTATAAAAAATAAATTCACCCGAATTGCCGTCTTCGTCCCTGTAAGTCATTATCTGTGTAGAGGGAACAGCATGATGAAGCATCCTGTTCAGCGCATACCCCCAAAACACTTTATTCCTGTTCCTGTAGCGTATATCGCTTGGCGAATGCATATCCACCGACATGTCTTTAAAATGATTGGCTACGTGCAAGGCGGCTTTCACGTCTTCCATCGAGGAACTGCTACCGGTGAATTTTGCGGCGTCGACAGTTGCCTGTTCCGCATAAGTATTGTATTCCCCCATGAATATCATTTCTTCCATCTTTTCGCCGCCAACAATAAGGATGGTTTTATAAAAACCGGCAGGAAGTCGGTTAAGACCGGAAATAACAAAAAAATTCTGATTATGAAATGAACCTTCGGCAACAGTTTTATCCTCCCCGTCAACCACTTCAACTTTTCCGCTCATATAAGGACCGGCATATATTTCAAGCGAATCAGTTACAAGCGGATTGACGACAAAATCTCCGGCATAATTGACGCGGAATAATCTTCCGGCTTCATGGAACGGTGCAATGGCGCAAAACAGATCCCACGCTACCAGATTCGTTCCCCTGTTTACTTTGAAAAAAAATATATTTTCTCCTTTCTTTAGCGAAACGTTCAGGAAGTGTTCCGTCGTCTTGGTGGTACTGTATTTCCTTCTAATCTCAATCAATTTTTCTCCGTTAAGCCATCCCGCATAACTGTGCGCACCGTCAATCATAAGCGTTACATCCTGATTTTGAGCAGAATTAACCTTTGCTATCATGTAAAAGTTGCTTTTATTTTCTATACTGCCGCTCACGTATTTTGACAACCTTGTCATGAGTGTGATTTCATCTGATATAAATACTCCTGCACCTTTCCTTAGCAGCTTTTTGACGGCAGCATCGTCTATCTGCTCCCCTTCTTCAATCCCGTACGGCTTAAGGTCTTCATAAAAAAATGATGTCTCAGGGCTGCCTGTGATAGTATCAAATTCAAAAGGGCCTATTGTCAACCACTTCTTTATTTGTATCACCGAATCGAATCCTGCCGGAACATCAGTCGAAGGCAGAACTGAAAAAGTCTTTTTGCAACTGCAAGATAAAAAAGCAAGGCAAATAAACGCAAAAAAATGTCTAAGTTTACAATTCATCATAGTTTTGTTTGTTGTTGTTATTTTATTCTTTTTATTATTTAATCCGTTTAAACATCCTGATGATTCATAATTCGTAATTCGTGATTTTCCTCGCTTCTTTCTGCATCTCCCGAATTGCCGTCGAAGGAATTTTTACTGGCTTTTCGAGCAATGCATCTGCCATTGCTTTCGCCTTTTCGTCCTGTCCCGTTTCCTGATACAGTTTCATCAGCAGATAGAGCGGATAATGACGGTTGGGAACAATCTGCGATGCGCGAAGATACATATTTTCTGCTTGACTGTACTCACCCATTTCCTTATAATTATTGCCCGTCACATTATAAAGCATCGGATCGCAGCTGATTTGCATTGCCCTTTGCAATACTTCGTTGCTCTCGGTATACTGTTCCGTTTTAGACAAACTTTGAGCATATTCAAACAGGAACTTAATCTGGTCATTTAACAAAGGATACAGTTCTGCATAGTTTTTGACAGCATCTTTGTATAAACCTGCGCCATAAAGAAATTTATCTGTATTCCATTTTTTATAAGCCTGATACTTGGGAAACTCTTTGTAAAGGCAAACAGCGGTTACCGACATACAGAGTAAGAGCACGCAGATGACGCAGATGGTAGAGATTGCCGCAGATTTATATTTCCTGTCTGCGCAAATCTGCCTTATCTGCGTGCTGCCTTCTCCACCCATTGCCAGCAAAAACACGAAAACAGTCAAAACCGGTAACACACTGAACGGATAGGAAAAAAAAGCAAAGACAAGCAGTGAAACCATTGAACCGGCCATACCCAAATTCCGGCTTTTGATCAGTGACCGGAGCGCAACAAACACAATTGTCAAAAACAAAACCAACGCAATCACGCCCGACTCAACCGCGATTTGCAGGTATTCATTGAATCCATAATCAGGGTTTCCGGCAACAAGTTTTTCTGTTTCTGTCCCTTTGCCGGCTGCAAAATAAGCGGCCTGTGCATCGCCGTATGCTCCGGAGAAGTTGCCCAGTCCTACGCCAAGCGGATGCTGTATTGCTGTCTGTAAGGCAATTTTCCACATCAATGACCGCCCATCCGCCGAATCTTTTTTCAAATAATACATACCGGAAAAGATCGCCAATAATAAAATGCAGGCAATAATTCCAACAAATATCATTTTTTTCTGATGAAGATTGAAACAGTTTTTGATTTGGATTGAATAATGTGTCGCCAGAACAAACAACCCTCCGGCAGCTACAGCTATCCACGATGCACGGCTCATAGTGGCAGGCAAAACAGGCAGGATACAGACAGATGTCAACAGGGCAATCACCCATCCTGTTTTTTTACCACAAGGTACACTAAGGGTTTTCACAAAGGACACAAAGGATGAAAAAACAATATGCCTTGACTTGTGCCCTTTGTGCATTCTTTGTGCCCTTTGTGGTAATCTGTCCTGTATTAAAGAATACAATGCCAACGGAAAAACGACAGCCAAATATCCTGCATAAGGTCCTGGATTGAAAAAAGAGCCGGTCAGTTTATACAGCACATGTTGAGAAGGACTAAAGCCATAAAGCTGGCGAAGCCCCCAAATAGCTTCAACCAATCCTGTGATAATGATGAAGAAAATAATACATTTTAAAACATTCGTTTCTCCGTGATTAATCAAAAACCTGAAATTGAAAAATAATACTATAAGCAAAACTAACTGTGCATGTTTTGTTGTGTTTTGCGAAGCATCATTGATAAAAAAACAAGAAAACCATACGCATCCGACAAACAGCAAAACCCCCAAATCAAGCATTGTAAACTTGAAAGATGGCTTGCGAACTAAAACGAAAATAAGCGTTACCACGTTTATCATACCCATCGAAGCGTAAAACCAAAAATATTTCCCTGCAACCACCCCATCAGCAAGTTCCCGATTAACCACAAAGACTGTAGCCAATACCATAAAGCATGGTATTAATGCAATAAATCGGATAACAGGCATCGTCTTTGCGAGGAACGAAGCAATCAGGGAAAACGTGTCTTTTATGTTCAATTTTTTCATATCATTTGACTGCCTTCAAAAACTGTTCTCAACGGAACATTTGGATATGCAGCAAATATAACAAATATTTTATTTGTCAACGGATTTGACCCATGACACATTTTTTTTCAAATTATTTTTTTTGACATGGAATTTTAAAAACGAATAAAAACGAATTAATTACAACTTTAACGCAAAGTTATTTTTGTTTAGAAATCATATTTATAAACTAACAAATAATCAAAATCTTCTAAAGGATTCCAAGTATATATAGTCTTTCTTTTTTCATCCACAGCACAACGAAGAAAGTCGCTGTCAAGCTCCAATAAAACCAACGGGTTCAAATTCCAATCATATACCTCAAGATAAAAACTGAAAGTGCGTTTCCCCATATTTATAGGAAACGGTTGCAATTGCATAAATGGAAGGCCATAATACTGTGCAAATATATGATCAGAAGTTGTTGATACATATAGATAATATAATTTATTTCGAAGTATATGTGGGCTGATCTCTGAATTTGTTAATACTTTATTATTCATGACAAATCTACCATTCTCAATTTTCCCAATAGACAAATTATTTATGTAATTATGTCCAATAATTATCTTATCCTTGTAGTTACTGAAATGGTAGGCTTCCAGTGAAGCATTATAATTTCCTTCTAATTTTCTTTTTATATCTGTTTCAAAGCTAAATGTACTAATAAATCGGCTGTCATTAATATTATATGAACACAACTCGTAATCCCATCTCAATAATAAAATTAACGAATCATTTAAATAAGAAAATTCCTGAAATGGCTCTCTACGATCATCTTCTATTCTATTTCTTTCGATAAAAACAGGTTCTGTATCTGTTAGCCGGAAATTATCAATTTCCCGAGATGCTTGATCAAAAATTGACAAAATATTATTTTTACTATTCTGTATTAGTCGATGAGCAATATATTCATCAGGCCCTTGTCCTAATTTCCCAAAACTATAAAGAAACTTGTAAGAATCCAATGAATATATGAAAAAACAATCTTCATTAGGAATATATTCATTCTGAACAACCAAATAGTCATCTAAAACAAGTATTAATCCTGCCTTAATTATCTCTCTAATTGTAATTTTTTCAGCCTCCAACTTAATAGTTTTCGGGAATATTTCATTCAATTCTCTATTCTCATGATATGAGCAGGAATACCATAAAAATATAATATAAAAAATAAACAAATAAACAAATCTCTTCATACAGTTAAAATTTAAAAACACATTTATTTTAATAATTAAAACTGTCACAAAAACACGCAGATAACACAAATTTATACAAAAAAAATCTCACATTATGCTTGCTACCAGCAACACAAATTTTGCGTTAACTGCGTGCTAAATTACTTTTGAGACAGTCTCATCGTTGGTCTATGAACTAACATCCCCAACGAGCACACGAAGAAAACCATCCTGTATAGTCACAATTACATTTCAAAATTTGATGAGTCCCCCAGCCAATATCACTACAACCATTAGGACAGGCTACTCCTTCTTCATTTTGTGCCAACGCTTCCACATTAGCCATTGAGAAATCCGATAAACCGGATCCTTTAGAGGACACATTCACATTCCACGCAGCCACAGCTGCTATCACTACTACGGCTAAGCCGTACAAAAGTTTCTTTTTCATTCTTTTTAATTTTAAATGATCATATATAATTTAAACAAATCAACCGGTAATTGCCTTACGGCTTTAAAACTCAAAGCGACATCGTATCTACTACAAGCCAGGAAGTTTGGGAGATTACCGCTCCCTTACCTTATTTATAACTCAAGCGTTAACCTGAGGGAAGTCCGGCATAGCCGGAAAATCACATCTATACAGGTTGGTTACAACCTCTTTCCAATAATTCTAAAACAAAAACCTCGCAGGTTTCAAACTAATTTGTTACCTTTGCAGCCTCCTTTCTTTATTACGGGAAGGTCGGGAGGAAGAGTTGTTCGGTTGAGATACGTTAGACTCTCCTCCTTTTTTCCCTGTGTTATTTTACTGTCCCTTTCCGAAATATACCTCTTAAACAACTGCCAAATGCCCGTATTCAGCGACGGATTGCCGATCATTAATACTTTGTTATCACTATCAAGCAAAAAGCATTGATATTCGGTTTGGGAAGGGAATTTATTTAATGTGTTAATTTCGTTATTCGTATCAATAAATACAGGATGTCGGAAACCGGTATTCCTGAACATGTATTGCAATTCTCTTTCATCCTGCTTTTTGGGCTGAAAGAAAAACAGAAAATCTACCTGTCCCGAAAAGAAAGTATCGGCTTCGGCTATGATTCGGTTCCATTCCGGCAATTTCAACCTGCAACTGCTGCAACCCGCAGAATCGACATAAAGCAGTATCTTATAGTTTGGATTTGAAAAGTCGATGCAAACGGTATCTGTGCCTACAGATTGACAGGGTATTGCGGCAGGAAACAGTATTTCCTTTCCCGTCCATTCATTTACTATCCTGACAACTTCTTCCCTTCTCCTGTCTTCTTTGCAGGAAATGAGAGAAAAAGCGACAACCCAAACAACAATCAACAGCAACTGTTTTTGATTTTTATCCCTATTGTTTTTTATCCTCATAGTATATCAATGAATCAATATATGATGCAAAAATAGAGAATTAATGATTGATAGAAAAATATAGGGTGTAGCAAAATCCGGACGATTTTGCGTTAAATTGCTCCAAATTTCAGACAGTTGATTCCAACTTGTTTATTATAAGCGACATATCCTTTTGTAATTTGGACATAACTTCTTCTATTTTGGAAGCATCGGCTTCAATCAGTAGAAATTTTCGATCGACCGGTTTTTCTTCGAGGTATTCCAAAAGAAAAGGGTAGCTCAAAATATGGGATATTTCTATAAGCAAATTCGTATCGATGCTTTTACTGTTGAAAATAGAATAGGCGTAGCTTCGGCTGTTTTCATAACCCAACAGGCGAGAAAATTCGGTAGTTGTCATTTTTTTGTCAACTATTTTTTTTATAATAGAACCAATATTTACGTCTTTCCTGTACATTATTAATATATATGCTAATTTGTTTCATTTATGGAAATAAAAAAAGCGTAGAATAATCCTTGTCTGCATACCAGGTTCCCACGCCTATCCAATCTAACAAGTCATTCCACGCCGCATACTGCGACGTTTACCAACTTATTCTTGACTAGATAACCCTACATGGGCTACAGTGGGAAACTGGTCTGCAAGAATAAAATAGCAACCGCTACTTTTCCAAAATATCTATTACGCGCGTATCAATACGCTTTTCTTTTACCATAGGCAATAATTTTTACTTATGCTCCCAAAAGTACAACACTTTTCTTAAATTCCTGCAAAAAAAAGAGAAAAATAACAGAAGAAACAGTTTTATCCATTCAACAAGAAATATTATCTTTGCATAATTATTTTGATAAAAATGATTGAATATGCAAACCTGTATTGTAAATGTCACGATTTATACGGAAGATGAAATCATTCCTGACGGATCAATCGTAATTGAGAATGAAAAGATAACTGAAATACATGATTCTCCAGTAAGTTATAAAAACTCAATGGTTGTCGATGGCTCAAACCTTTCGGCTATTCCGGGTTATATTGATACGCATTGTCATGGAGGAGCCGGTTTCGATTGCAATGATGCAAAACTTGATTCGGTGATCGGCATGCGCGATTTTTATGGTAAGCATGGCATCACCTCTCTCTTTCCTACCTTATCGGCAAATGCTATACCGGACACAATCAACGGATTGGAAACCATTCGTGCAGCCATGCGGCAAAACAGGACAGGGCGGACAGAGATTTGTGGTTGCCATCTTGAAGGCCCTTTTCTGAATAAAGTCTACAAAGGATGTCAGGCTGAACAGCATATTATTCCGTTGAACGATGAAGGCCTCCAAATGTATGAAACATACAGGGATGTTATCAAACGGACTACGATTGCCCCCGAAGTAGAACGGAATGTAGATTATTTTCCTGCGCTCCACCAAATGGGTATCCAGGTGTCAATCGGTCATAGCTGCGCTGAATACAAAGACATAAAATATGCTGTATTACAGGGAGCTACCAGTGTGACGCATCTGTATAACGCCATGTCGCAAACAAAGAAAACGGGCGCTTTCCGGATCGGAGGCGTCCTTGAAGCCGGACTGACCATCGACGAACTGTATGCCGAAATCATTGCCGACGGCTACCATCTGCCTGACGAACTGATACAAATTGCCTACCGCTGCAAAGGCGCTGATAAGTTAACGGTTTGTTCCGATGCCAACAGTGCTGCCGGCGGTGTGCATGGCGACGTATTCCATACCTGCGGCGTCACCTTTGTGATTGAGCAGGGAGTGGCCATGAACATCGAACGGACCTCCCTGGCTTCTTCCATTTCACCCATCGACAGTATGGTGCGTCACCTGATTTTCAATGTTAAACTACCGGCTTTTGATGTGGTAAAAATGGCAAGCGCCTCTACAGCCCGCATGATGCGGATTGACGACAGGAAAGGCTCTATTGCAGTCGGAAAAGACGCTGACATAAACCTGGTTGACAGCCGCTTTAATGTAGTCATGACTTTTTGTAAAGGGGTTATGACGGAATAAATCCTTTCAACACACTGAAATACAGGGTTTTGAGTTATTAGAAATCATCTAATAACTTAAAAATCCGTTGTTTTTATCATTTTCGAAAACTTTTTCCTCCCCCTTAAATAAAAATTCAATACCAGGCTTTTCTGATACATTTCGGGAATAGAAGATACGACCGTTTTGGAAAGATTTTCTTCGCGAACCGGCTCATATTCTTTCATTAACTGTTTAAAATCCTTACGTGCCTGAAGTACGGCTTTTGCATTGGCCGGATGTCCGGTCAGAAAAAATTTGATCAGTGCAATATGATCTAACCAATAACGTAAATGCAAAACGGAATGCAATTTTCCGGCAGAGATGTTTTTATAAACCATCAACAGGTTATTCCTGAAATTAAGAAACGTTTTTTGCGGACTCTCGGTCGTCAACGTAGCGCCTCCTACATGGTAGACAACAGATTGCGGAATACATACCAGCCTGTAACCTCGTGCCCGCAGTCGCCAGCAGAGGTCAATTTCTTCCTGATGGGCGAAGAACCGGACATCGAATCCGCCTTCTTTATTAAATACTTCTGTCCGAACAAAAAAACAGGCTCCGCTTGCCCAGAAAATACTCGCCGGATGGTCGTATTGTCCATGATCATCTTCGACAATGTGCAATACCCTTCCACGGCAAAAAGGATAACCGTAACAGTCTAACCAACCACCTGCGGCGCCTGCATATTCAAATTTCTTTTTACGGGTATAAGAAAGAATCTTGGGTTGAACTGCGGCAAGCGCCTGGTCTGCTTCCATGGCCCGGATGGGAGCATCTATCCAGTTGGCAGTCACTTCCACATCGTTATTAAGAAGCACTGTATAAGGCGTTTTCACCCGGCTGATCGCCTGATTGTAACCTTCGGCAAAACCGTAATTCCGGTCGAACCTGATAAGCTGGACAGCAGGAAATTCACTTTCGAGCATCTCGACAGAATGATCAGTCGAACCATTATCCGCAACAATAATCTCTGCAAACTGCATAGGCGTATGGGCAATTACCGAAGGCAAAAACCTCTTTAACAACGCCTCTCCATTCCAATTCAATATGACAACCGATATGTACTTCATTTCTTTAATGGTTAATGATCAATGATTAATCCAAAGTAAATAAATAAAATATTTTCAATTCGTAATTCATAATTCGTAATTCGTAATTGATTTCCTGTGTTTCCACCGTTTATGCGTCCAAAGCCAGTAAGCCGGGTCGCGTAAGATAGAACGTTCCATTAAGCGTGTATATTGTTCGGTAATCCAATATTCGGGCGTTTTACGGGGACTGTCGGTGATCAACTCGAGATCAACCGTGTAGTATCCTCTTTTCACCTTTCTGATATCCACAAAGATAACGGGAAGATCCAATTTGGTGGCAATACGTTCAGGACCTGTCAGCATCGCTGATTCCTGATTCAGGAACGAAGTCCAGTAGTTTAGATTCAATTTGTTGGGTGTCTGGTCAGCAATAAAAATCACCAAACTACTCTCTTTGGATTGTTTAAGCCGGATTATTTCGCGTAAGGTTTCCTGTTTTTTGATTCCAATACCTTGAAAACGAGTCCTTAAATAAATAAACAACCGGTCAAACACTTTATTGGTTAATGGACGGTAAATCTGGTAAAATTTGACGTTATCATACAATACAGTCGCTCCTGAAAGCCATTCCCAGTTACCATAATGTCCCAACAGTATGATCAAACATGTATGACCTTGGTCAATAAGCTGGTTAATGATTTCCGGATTGATGACGTATACCCTGCGATTCAGTTCTTCCTGTGAAATATGGGCTAACTTAATGGTTTCTACGATATAATCTGAAAAATGATGATAAAACTTTTTTTCCAGATTAAGTTGTTCTTTCGCTGTTTTCTCCGGAAATGATTTTTTCAAGTTCATCCGGACTACGTTCAGACGATACCTTGCTACTTTATATATGATGAAATAGAGAATATCAGAAAATAGATAAAGCACAGACATCGGCAGCATGGCATGCAGCTTCACGATTAACCAAATAATCGAATAACTGAATAACTGAATGATTGAGTGTTTTTTTGTCATGATTTATTCTGTAAATGAAACGGTTATGGCATTTTTTTCATTGTTCCATCCTGTTAGCCGGACATTGGTTAGCCGGTTGACCAGGGCTGAATGATAAGGCGCTACAGTTCTAATGTAATTACCTGTGAATCCAACCATATTTTTCCCCTTACGCGAATGTTCGAATAAGACCTTTTCCGTTTTGCCGGTTTGAGCTTCGTAAAATGCTGTCCATTTTTGGTTGGAAAGTTCTAATAACTGCCTGCTGCGCTGATGTTTTGTCTGTGGCGATACAACCGAACTGATTGTAAGCGCATGTGTTCCGGGACGTTCGGAATAGCTAAACACATGCAGTTGTGAAACCGGCAGGCTTTGCAGAAAGGCAAGGCTTTCCTCAAAATATGCATCTGTTTCTCCCCGTGTCCCCACAATCACATCCACCCCGATAAACGCATCTGGCAGAAGCGTTTTTATTTTTTCTATTTTATGATGAAACAGTGCAGTATCGTATCTGCGGCGCATCAATCGCAACACATCGTCGCTTCCGCTTTGCAGGGGGATATGAAAATGTGGCGCAAAACGCTTGCCGGAAGCCACAAAGTCGATGATTTCGTCTGTAACTAAATTCGGTTCGATGGATGAGATCCGATACCGTGCGATTCCTTCCACTTGATCTAAAGCACGTAATAAATCCAAAAAGGTTTCCTGTGTCGTTTTGCCGAAATCACCGGTATTCACGCCAGTTAATACGATTTCTTTCCCTCCTTCTTCGGCAACTTTCTCAGCCTGAGCCACTAAATCACTAATCTTTCCGTTCCGGCTCCGACCTCGCGCAAAAGGAACCGTACAGTATGAACAAAAATAATCACATCCATCCTGCACTTTGAGAAAGTAACGTGTCCGGTCGCCTGCTGAACAGGAGGGGATAAATACTTTCATTTCGCTTGTTGGCGATGTAATGATCCGGGGTATTTCAGATTTGTGTAAAAAGTCAATAATTCCGGCTTTCTGCGCATGTCCCAGTACCAAGTCAACGCCTTCTATTTTAAGTGCTTCGTCCGGTTTCAGTTGGGCGTAACAACCGGTAACAACAACAAAGGCTTTCGGATGTAACTTATGGATGCGCCGGATCAATTGCCTGCATTTCTTATCGGCCAACTCTGTTACGGAACAAGTATTGATCACACAAATGTCAGCCTCCTCCCCATTTCGCGCCTTGCGGATTCCGTGCGAAGCCAACTCTTTTCCAATGGTGGAGGTCTCTGAAAAATTAAGCTTACAGCCTAACGTATAATAAGCTGCAGTTCTGTTTTCAAAGATATTCGTATCAATCATTCCATTCCTATTATCCTGCAAAGATAGGGAAATAATCTAAAAATCAGGAATCAGGAATTAAGAATTAGTTTGCATGATTCATACATGTCAACAACACAACAGATAATAAATCTGTTTCGAAAGTACATTATTGTGAAGGTACGAAGCAATCCAGTGAAATGTAACGTTCAAAATTAAGTTAATTTCGAGTCATGGACTTGGAATTTTGAACTTTGAACCAGAAATATTGAACATCTTATTTATCTGATAATCAACACAAATATGTTTTACGCATTATTTTTTTAAAAAAAACTTTGCAAAATATTTGGTTGATAAAAAAAAGTTACCTACTTTTGCACCCGCTTTGAGAGAAAAGCATATCAAAAACAAGCGTTCTTTGAAAGATTGACATAAAACAAGATGTAGTACAGTTGAGTGTACGGTTGATAATTGGCGGTGGTACCGGTACAATAAATTTTTATTGTACATTGTCCACTGTTGATTATTGACTGTTCATTTAATAATAATGTACCGTCAATAAAAACAGGAAGCCAAAGAAAAACGTAAATCGGGCAGCACAGGAAAAAAAGAAATTCAAACAATATTTAACAACGGAGAGTTTGATCCTGGCTCAGGATGAACGCTAGCGACAGGCTTAACACATGCAAGTC
>Ga0099364_10001855_pt1 | contig 34174 bp, 31 predicted proteins | sample TergutTh196P3_FD_73070 | JGI IMG/M metagenome (GOLD analysis project Ga0099364, IMG submission 73070) | Microcerotermes parvus P3 segment gut microbial communities from Pointe-Noire, Republic of the Congo - Th196 P3 | ecosystem: Host-associated > Arthropoda: Insects > Digestive system > Gut ... | reverse complement strand
CAACAAGCAACTCGTAGGGCGTGCGGTAATTCAGTTCTGTTTCGGCAACCGGCATGGTTTCCTGAAAACGTGCAAGTACTTTTTGAAACAATTGTTTACGGTTCATGATTAGTTACGGGTGACGGGTGACGGGTGACGGGGAGTAAATATGGTTGACATAAATTTTGAAAACTGAAAACTGAAAACTGAAAACTAAAAAATCCTCAAGTTTACGGCATTACGGTGGGCTTGCAGCGATTCTGCCTGCGCCATCGTTTCAATCGCCTGCCCTATGTTTTTTAGTCCTGTCGGCGTTATTTCCTGAAAGGTAATTTTTTTCACGAAACTGTCCATGTTAACGCCGCTGAACATGCGCGCATAGCCGTTGGTAGGCAATGTATGGTTGGTGCCGGAAGCGTAATCGCCGGCGCTTTCAGGGGTGAAATGCCCAAGGAACACAGAACCTGCGTTGATGACTTGCTCTGCCAACACGGCGTAGTCTTTGGTTTCGATGATCAAATGTTCGGGCGCATAGGCATTGGTGAAGTCAATCAGTTCATGATTGTCTTTCAGAACAACGATGCGGCTGTGTTGCAGCGCTTGTTCCGTCAACTCTTTGCGAGGCAGTTCGTTCAATTGTCGTTCGATTTCTGCCACTATCTTTTCAACAATATTTTCGTGAGTTGTGACAAGAATCGCTTGACTGTCCGCCCCGTGTTCGGCTTGCGACAGCATATCGGCAGCCACGAATGCGGGGTTGGCTGTATCGTCGGCTATTACTTCCACTTCCGACGGACCAGCCGGCATGTCGATGGCTACATCGCGCATGGCTACCAATTGTTTGGCAGCAGTGACGTACTGATTGCCCGGACCAAAAATTTTGTATACGCGGGGTACAGTTTCCGTGCCGTAGGTCATGGCTGCAATAGCCTGTATGCCTCCAATTTTGAATATCCTGCTGACGCCTGCCTGCCGCGCTGCATACAGGATAGCCGGATGAAGTTTGCCGTTCTTTGCGGGTGGGCTACACAAGACAATTTCGCTGCAACCCGCAATACGCGCCGGAATAGCTAACATCAAAACTGTGGAAAACAGCGGCGCCGTTCCTCCGGGTATATACAACCCCACTTTTTCGATGGCAACGGCTTTTTGCCAGCATACCACGCCCGGCGTCGTTTCTATTTTCTGCGAAAGGAACTGCTGCGAACGATGAAATGTGTCAATATTTGCTGAAGCCAATTGTATAGCCTCTTTCAACTCTTTGGAAATCAATTGTTCGGCTTCGTCCATTTCATCCGCTGTTACCGTAAAATTTTCCAAAACCGCATGGTCAAATTTCTCGGTATAAATAGCCACAGCCTTATCGCCGTCGAGCCTGACCTCTTCCAAAACTTTTTTTACAGATTCGTACAAATGTGAATGATCAAAAGCGGGACGCGCAATGATTTTGTGCCATTCTTCACGGCAAGGATATTTTATTATGTTCATTGTTCACTGTTCATTGTTCACTGTTCACTGTTCACTGTTCACTGTTCACTGTTCATTGTCTAAGTTTTCTTTGATTTCCAACAACATTGCCTTTATTTTTTTTAGCGATTGAATGATTTGGAAATTATGCTCTGCATCGTCTCTGTTTTGTTTAATTTTTTGGCGCGCACCTTCAAGCGTCATCCGGCGCTCTTTGACATAATAATGAATGAGCGCTATATTGTCAATATCCTGTTGGGTAAAGAGACGGTTTCCTTTGGCGTTCTTACGCGGCTTGATGATATCGAACTCCTTTTCCCAGAAACGAATCAGCGAAGCATTGACGCCAAACATAGCGGCTACTTCGCTGATACTGTGATAAAGTTTGGAAGACTCAGGTCTTACCATTTTTCGTAAATCTCATTGTTATTTTGCGCCTGTTCTACCAATAGTGCATATTCTTCGGGAGAGAGGTCGTTGTAAAAATAATTGATTGGATTTACATGATTTCCGTTTATGTGTACCTCGTAATGCAGGTGAGGTCCGACGGAAAGCCCCGTACTGCCGACCGTGCCTATCACTTGCCCGCGTTTCAGTTCGCTGCCCGGCAATACGCCGATTTTGTGCATGTGGGCATAAAGCGTTTGGTAACCAAAGCCATGATCGATAACTACCACATTGCCATAGCCGCCCGACGTATACTCTGCCTTTACGACCGTTCCATCGCCGGTAGCATATATATCCGTTCCGGTATCTGCTGCAAAATCAAGCCCCGAATGCATCCTTGTAAATCCGAGTTTTGGATGAAGCCGCATCCCGTATCTTGATACCGGCGCTTTCAGCTTCTTGTAGGAAATAGGCTGAATAGCAGGACGACTCATAGCCATTTGCTCCTTGTTGATGGCTTTTGCGATGAGCTCGTCATACGATTTGGATTGCACCACCAATTGCCTCGCTATTCTATCCGTATGCCTGGCTATGTCAATCATCAGATTCGAATACATGTATCCCTCAAGGGATTCGTAACGGTTAACGCCCCCAAAACCGGCTTGACGTATGGAAGCAGGGATAGGTTCGGATTCAAGTATTGTCCGGTAAACATCATCGTCGCGCTTTTGGATATCCGACAGTAGCAGATCAATCTGATCCAAATCGTGCGACAACATTTGATAGTTGAACTTAATATCAGACAACTTGTTGAACATGGAACGTTCCTTGGGCGTATCATAAATGCGGGAATAAATTGCATAATAACCCAAAGAAATAAAAATGCTGGCTACAAACATGATACCCCACTTGATGAATCTTTCTTTGTTGGTGGTGGTGATCCGTTCATAATGCAATTTTTCGGGATTAAAACGATATTTAACTTTTGCCATCTTGTTTGTTTGTTTTGTTTATGGTTTGTTTTATGGTTGATTGTTTGTTTGTTGTCGGATTTAATCGAATGTTCGCCCAAGATTAGACAAGTCCCTGATACGGGCAAAAGCGGCAGGGGTCAGTTCATTAAAAAAATAATTCACCGGATTCACCGGATTATCGTTCTTATGCACTTCATAATGCAAGTGAGGCGCTATTGACAAGCCTGAATTACCAACAGTTCCGATAATTTCGCCCCGAATAACATTTTGCCCCGTTTTAACGGAAAAATTATCCAAATGGGCATACACTGTTTTGAAGCCATATCCGTGATCAATGATTACTCTAAGCCCCTGTGCGCCGTACAATTGCGTATCCAGAATTTGACCGTCTCCTGTAGCGCGCACCGGCGTGCCGATAGGAGCGGCAAAATCTATGCCGGCATGAAAACTTTTGATACGGTAAATGGGATGCATGCGCATTCCAAAACCGGCTGCCGTTTGTGTAAGGTCTTTGTTTACAATTGGTTGTATAGCAGGCAGGCATTTCAATTGTTCGTTTTTTTCATTGGCTTTTTCCAGCACTTCGTTCATCAGTTTCGATTGAATCTTGACCTGACTTAACAACATCTCAGTTCTACGGGTAGTTTCGAGCATCAATTCTGAATTCGAATAACCCTCCAACGCTTCAAAACGGTTGCTTCCGCCAAAACCTGCCCGCAGGATAGTATGTGGAACAGGCTCCGACTCAAAAATGGTTCTGTAAATATTACTGTCTCGCTGCTGTATGTCAGCCAATACAACCTCAATAAATTGCAAGTACTCTTTCACATCCGAATAATTTTCCGTCATCTGGTCTATTTCCCGCGTAAGGATACGTTCCTTGGGCGTGGAAAAGAATTGCGAATATATTAAATAATAGACAACCGTAACAGCCAAACTAGCCGTGAAGAAGGTAAACCCCTTGACGATAGTTTTCCTGACGCTGGTCTTTATCCTGTCATACCTCAGCGATTCCGGATTAAATCTGTATTTGGTTTTGGCCATAGATATTATTCTGATGTTCTTCGGTGGCAAAAGTAATCATAATTATTTATTGTCCAAAAAAAAATCGCATTTATTTTGATTTTTTTTATCTTTTTCCAATATTTTGTTGTATATTTGCATGATGCTTGGGAAAAAAACACATATATTTGTTTTTTGCATGTGCCTTTGTTTCACGTCATTAGCGCAGCAGTTATCGTCTTCAAACCGGAATGCCGTTAGATCGTACAATTCGGGGTACGACAAGTATGCGCGTCGGCAATATGCGGCGGCTGTGGCAGACCTAAGCAACGCCGTCAAAATTGACGCAAAATTTATTGAGGCGCACCTGTTGATGGCTGAATGTTACCTCGAAACCAACCAGCCGCAATTGGCAAAAGCGGCATTCCTGCGATGCGTTGACATCAATCCCGACTTTTTCCCGCCGATATTCTACACGCTTGCCGAAATAGAATTTGATGCCGATGAATTTGAGACGGCAAATCAATACCTTGAAAAATTTCTGACCTTCAGCAGACAAAAACCCGCCCTGGTTGCCAAATCGGAAAAACTGCTTCAAAACAGTCGCTTTGCGGCACATGCCGTAAAAAATCCCGTACCCTTCCAACCGGAAAGCCTTGGGCTTGACTTTCCATACGACCAATATTGGCCTAATTTGTCGGTAGATGAACAAACGCTGATATTTACTGCGCTGATTCCCAAAAATCCGGATAATCCGGCAGTAGTCGGCAACCGCCATGAAGATTTTTTTGTGTCGGACTTGCGCGACGGAAAATGGACAACGCCGGTAAATCTCGGTACGCCGCTCAATACCCCCGACAATGAAGCCGCGCAGACCATCACCGCCGACGCTGCGCAGATGTACTTCACAGCATGTAACCGTAGCGACGGTAAAGGCGGATGCGATATTTACTTCAGCGAAAAACGCAACGGGCTGTGGACGCGCCCCCGCAACCTCGGCGAACCCATCAACACATCCGCCAAGGAAACCCAGCCCTCCATCTCTGCCGATGGTAGAACGCTCTATTTCGTGAGTACGCGCAGCGGCGGCAAGGGCGAACAGGACATCTGGACGTCGACGCTCGACGACAACGGAATTTGGACTAAACCCGTCAATCTTGAAGATATTAATACGCCCGGAAACGAATCGTCGCCGTTCATCCATTTAGATGGGCGCACATTATACTTTGCCTCCGACGGTTTACCCGGAATGGGACAATACGACCTCTTTGTCGCCCGTAAAGACTCGTCCGGTAGATGGTCTACGCCCGAAAATCTCGGCTACCCCATCAACAGCAAGCACAACGAAGAAGGCATGATCGTAAATGCCCGCGGCGACCGTGCTTACTATTCCTCCGACCGCGACGACGGACGTACCCGTACTATTTTTTCCTTTGAGTTGTATCCCGACGCGCGTCCCGAACCGGTGTCGTACATGAAAGGAAAAATATTCGACGCCCGTTTCTTTACGCCGTTAAAAGCGCAGTTTGAACTGATTGACCTCTCGTCGGCTGAAAATGTAACAACTGCATATTCCGACAGCCTCAGCGGCGAGTTTTTGGTCTGCATCCCCTCCGGCAAAGATTATGCCCTAAACATCAAATGCAAAGGGTATCTTTTCTTTTCCGAAAATTTTACCATGACCGGCGGAACGTATCGGGAGCCTTACCTGAAAGACATCCCGCTCAAACGGATTCAGCCGGGCGAAAAAGTAATTTTGAAGAATGTCTTCTTCGATTTTGCTTCCGCAAAATTGTTGGACGAATCGAAAGCCGAACTACAACAATTGGCGCAATTTCTTCACGACAACCCTGAAGTAAAAATTCGCATCACCGGTCATACCGACAATATAGGAACACAGGCTTATAACCTCGACCTGTCGCAGAACAGGGCGCGCTCCGTTGCCAATTATTTAGTAAGCAAAGGAATTGCCGTATCCCGCGTGAGTTATAAAGGCATGGGCTTTTCAGAACCCATAGCCGACAACAATACCGAAGAAGGACGCGCACAGAACCGTCGAACGGAATTGTTGATTGTCAAATAATTTTTTTTTCTGTACTTTTGCAAAAAAAAATGACAAGACATGTCAAAAACTAAAACCACTTTTTTTTGCAGAAATTGCGGACATGAATCGTCCAAATGGGTTGGGCGTTGTCAGGGGTGCGGCGAGTGGAACAGCTTCATTGAGGAGCCTGTCGAAAAAAAATCGACAAAGACTGCCGTATACGGGATTACGGAACGGGCGCGTCCTCAAAGGCTGTCTGAAATATCTGCCGTTAATTACCAGCGTATCAACACGCACAACGGCGAATTGAACCGCGTATTGGGCGGCGGATTGGTACCGGGTTCGTTAGTATTGCTGGGCGGCGAACCGGGGATTGGCAAATCGACGCTTGCGCTGCAGGTAGCCCTGCAACTCAAAAATTGCCGCGTCATGTACGTTTCGGGCGAAGAAAGTCTGCAACAGATCAAATTGCGCGCAGAACGCATCGGCGAAACAGGCGAGGACTGTCTCTTCCTGAACGAAACCTCGCTCGAAAATATTTTTGCCTTTTGCAAGGAATTGAAACCTGCCCTGATTTTTATTGATTCCATCCAAACCATCAGCACGCAGGATATAGACTCGTCGGCGGGCAGCGTATCGCAAATACGCGAATGTACCGCCGCGATGCTCAAATTTGCCAAAGCCACGCATACTTCTATCTTTCTTATCGGACATATCACCAAAGACGGGATATTAGCCGGTCCAAAGATTTTGGAACATATCGTGGATGCAGTATTACAGTTTGAAGGCGACCACAACCACGTGTATCGTATTCTGCGCTCGCTGAAAAACCGTTTTGGCGCAACCTCCGAATTGGGTATCTTCGAGATGCGCGGCACCGGGCTACGCGAAGTAAATAATCCGTCGGAGATGCTCATCACTGCCAACGACGAGGGGTTGAGCGGCATCGGCATTGGAGCCACCATCGACGGGATACGCCCCTTTCTGATTGAAGTGCAAGCCTTGGTAAGTTCGGCGGTCTACGGCACCCCGCAACGTTCCTGTACCGGTTTCGATTCGAGAAGATTGAACATGTTGCTGGCAGTATTGGAAAAACGCGCCGGATTCAAGTTGTCCGCAAAAGATGTGTTTCTCAACATCGCAGGCGGACTAAAAGTAGACGATCCCGCTATCGATCTGGCAGTAGTTGCCGCCATCATGTCGTCAAACATCGACATGGCGATCAATCATCTTTACTGTTTTTCGGGCGAAGTAGGTCTATCGGGAGAGATACGTCCCGTGAGCCGCATTGAACAACGCATACAGGAAGCGCAAAAACTTGGGTTCACCAAAATGTTCATCGCCAGCGCCAACCGGAAAGGCATTGACGTGTCGGGGCTAAATATTCAGGTGGTGTTTGTAAGCAAAGTGGAACAACTTTTTAAGGCGTTGTTCGGGAAAAACTGAAAAATATTAAAGCAAGCCGTCGGGCGGAATGGCGTCCATATCGTTATAGTCGAGGTTCTCGCCTGCCATACCCCAGATGAAGGTATAATTGTTGGTTGCGGCGGCAGAGTGGATCGACCATACGGGGGAGATCACCGCCTGTTCGTTTTTCATCCAGATGTGGCGCGTTTCGTCAGGCTGTCCCATGAAATGACATACCGCTTGTCCCTGAGGCAAATCGAAATAGAAATAGGCTTCCATGCGACGCGAGTGCGTATGCGCCGGCATGGTGTTCCACACGCTGCCTGTTTGCAATTCGGTCATGCCCATCTGCAACTGGCAACTGTCAATCACTTCGCGCACCAGCATCCGGTTGATACGGCGGGCGTTTGAGGTTTCAGAAGAACCCAATTCAAGTACAACGGCGTCGGCTTTGGTTATTTTGCGCGCCGGAAAAGATTGGTGCGCCGGAGCTGAATTGAAGTAAAACTTTGCAGGGCAGTCGGCATTGTCGCTCGAAAAAACAAGTTCGTGATCGCCGCTGCCTACATACAGCGCTTCCTTGTGGTCGAGGGCAAATTCTTCGCTGCCAACTTTAACCTTACCCGCGCCTCCTACATTAATCATGCCTATTTCGCGTCGATGAAGAAAGTTGGGCGCCTTCAGCGGATCGATGGTTTCCAGCGTCAGCGCTTGGGTGACAGGAAAAGCCCCGCCAACGATCAAACGATCGTACATGGTGTACACCAGATTAATTTTATCTGCCACAAAAACATGCTCCACCAGATACTCTTGGCGAAGTCTTTTTGTGTCGTAACTTTTAGCGTCCGCCGGATGCGAGGCGTAACGGATTTCGTATTTGATACTCATAATGAATACATTATTTAATAAGATACAATTTTTGATGACAAAGATAATAAAAAATTATTCATTGTTCATTATTTCGCGTGCATATTGCAAAAACAAGTTCAACCCCTCGCGTTTGTCCGGTGTCAGCGGGTAACTGATGTTGTTTGTCCAGTAGTCGGACAAATCCACTCCGGCAGGCGCCCGATCCCTGTAATAGTCTATTATAGCATCCATGTGGTCAAACATACCGTTCAGCGCGCAATTGAACCGGCTGATAAATCCTTCGTCCAACTGTTTGTTGGCAACCCAGCAGCCGAATACAAAAGGCAACCCTGTGAATTTTCGCCATTCCACAGCGAGGTCGTAAATATACGGCGATCGCATCCCGAATGCTTTATCGCCAATGACTACCGCCGCCGAACTTCCGTCACGCGGATAATCTGTGACATCGCCTGAAAATTCAATCCATTGCGGTTCGATGTTCCAGAAATGTTGAGCCAAAATTTTTGCAAGCGCTATCGACGTGCGCGAATGACTGTCCATATATATCGTCGAAATATCATTCAGCGTCGTTTCGCTTGCCAGCGCTACTGTTCGGACGGCGTCACAGGCTCCGATACACAAATCGGATATGATGTAATGTTCCGACATTCGTATGATTTCTACAATCGGTATCAACCCGATGTCGGCTTCATCAGCCAATAGTTTATCGGCGCATTGCGAGGGGATGTCATACGATAATTCTATCTCGTCAATGACGTCCGAATGTTCCAGACACCATGCAAACGGCAGAGAATTGAGATAGGATATGGCGGAAATGCGAATCATACAGGCGAAATTGAAAAACCTTCAAAATGGAAATGTTGCTCTTTGACGTTATCAATAGCAATAGAACCGGGAACGGTCAACCAATGAAGTTTTTTTGCCAAAAATGCGTGTCTGACAGACATTTCATTCTTTTTCCGTTTCTTCAAAATGCCGTTTGTATCTTCTTCAACCCACGCAATGATGGTGATAGAACGGTTTTCTGCAATATGGCGAAATACTTTTTTCCAAAAATCATTTTTTTCGGAACGACCCAAGCCCGTGATGAGCGCTACGGTATCTCTTACTTTTTGGGCTATTTCCGTAGTCAATTCTTCCATACCATTACTTACCCGTTGCCCTACACTGCCTTGATTTCCATAGCCTCTGAAATTTTTTACCTCGAACATGACGAGGTGATGATGATAAAACCCCAAAAAATCAACAGCCTTTGTTCCCTGCAATTTTCCGGAAATAAATTTGTAATCGGGATGAGCGTCGTATTGAATCATATCCCAATGTTGCGCATCAAATTCAAATCTCAAGCGGCTTTCTTCAAAAATCATTGTCCGACAATATTTTGGAATTGTTGTTGCAGATCATAATATGCTGCATATTCATCCAAAATGGAATTATTTTCCAATTCGACAAGCGTATCACCTTCTTCGAGTTGAATGGTTTCATCGGATTTAGACAATGAAAAAAACTTCATATCAGGCGAAGTCGTGATATTCCGGTATTCGGCATACAATGACAAAAGATGGGTCAGAAGGTAATCGTGAGAGCCAATAAAAATTTGAACTCCTTTTTGAGCCAACAGTTTAATAAAAGCGGCAACGGTACGGATCAGAGCCGGATTCAAATTTGATTCCGGCTCGTCCCAGAATAATACGGAATTGCGCGTAAGTTCTCCGTTCAGGATTAAATACATGATAGAAGCCAGTTTGCGTAAACCTTCCGCCTCTAAATGCGCTTCCATTTTTCCACTATTGCTCTCAATATAAAAACGACCATTTTCTTTGATGACCTTGATGTTCAGTTCTGATTCCAACGGTTCTATCAAGTCTCTCAGTTCCGAAAGTCGCGGACCTCTCAATATAGGCATGTCCAATGCCTTGGCAAGCATTACGTAAGTGTCGTCAAATGAGACTTCTCTGTTCACAATCAAACTCAAAAATCCTTCGTATGACGAAAACATTTCGCGAGGAGGGATGTATAAAGATTTGATTTCCTGATTCAGCGTAGAAGTTTCAAGTTTAACGGATGTTTTGGAATTGCTGGCAAACGAATACGCCAACTGCATATGGTTTTTTATGATTCGCACCGAAGCGCTGTTCCGCCCTTGTTGCCTTTTGACCAAACGTCCCAACTGCTCCGGCTTAAAGAAGCCTTTGAGTTTATCGGCAATCAATCCTTCAAATCTGTCTTTTGCTTGCGAATCGGACTTCAGAAAGTCATTATTTGCAGACAATGACGCGGCAATACACTTCAATATATGCGTTTTCCCTGTTCCGTTTTTTCCGATAAAAACATTGATTCCGGGACTGAAATTGAATGTTGCTTCACCAAAACCGGTAAATCCGCTTAATTGCAGGCTTGAAATCATTTTGACACACCGTTATTTAGCAACCCTTTCCAACCACTTCAACATAAACAACATGGTAAACATTGAAATAAGGCATGCTGCGGCAAAAAGCGCCCATGTCATCCAGATAGAAATAGATTCGTAGAAAACTGCGCCGAGAACCAACAGCGAATTACCTATTGCCGTTGCCGCCAGCCAGCCGCCCTGCATGAGACCCTGCAAATGTGGCGGCGCCACTTTCGACACAAACGAAATACCGAGCGGACTGATAAACAGTTCGGCAACCGTGAGGATGAAATAGGTTCCTATCAGCAACCATGGCGTAACCAGCACGCTGGACCTGCCCACAATTTCCGAATGGAGCGGCAAATTCGACATTTTTGACACCACAGTCATCACAACAAAGGCTAATGCCGCAATTCCCATACCAATAGCGATTTTCTTCGGTGTGGATGGTTCCATATTTTTCGAACGAAGCCAACCAAAGAATCCAAGAATCACGGGCGTCAGGAATACGACAATGAATGGATTAGCCGACTGGAAATGCTCTACGGCAATATCCATTCCAAATAATTTCAATTCGGTGTAGTCTCTTGCAAAGAACGTCATGGTCAAACCGTTTTGATGGAACGAGAACCAAAAGAAAATCACCACGCCATATACGGCAAATAATGCCCAAATACGCTGACGAACTTCTTGAAGCGACATTTCAACAGTTTGCGCGCCGGCAGCTGCTTTCACTTTGCTCTTCGGATCGGGGAATCCTTTTCTGTTGGTCATGTAAATGGCTACTGAAATCAACATGGCGATGATGGCAACGCCAAAAGCGTAGTGGAATCCGGTAGTGAATACATTCAGGTAATCGCTTGCAAAAGTCGAAAACTCATTTGCAGGAACAGCCTGCCCGGAGAGTGAAGCCTCTTTGGCGAGTTCGGCAAATTTAGCCGTTGCTTCGGCAGACATGGCTTTGGTTTTGTCCAATATTTGATGGCAAAGCGTCGGCAATCCGGCTTCATAATTAAATCCGTGCGAGTTCAGCCACCATTTGCGAAGCGCCGGCGCGATAAGCGGCGCAAACATGGCGCCTACATTGATAAACATGTAGAACAGCGAAAAGCCCGAATCGCGCATTTTGCCGTACTTTTCGTTGTCGTACATTTGTCCGACCAACGCTTGCAGGTTGCCTTTAAACAGCCCGTTGCCGAAGGCGATCATAAACAGCGCCAAACAACTGAACGCAAGAAACAGTCCTTTGTTGGGAACCGGCGTCTGCGTGGGAATCGACAGCAACAGATAGCCTCCCGCCATAACGAAAAGCCCCGCGAGAATCGTGCCTTTGTAATTGCGCGTTTTATCCGCAATTAAACCGCCGACCAAGGCTAAAACATAGATCAGCGCATAAAAAATAGAATAGATGATACCGGCATTTTTTCCGTCCAAGCCAAATTTGGCTTGAAGAAACAATACTAAAATTGCCATCATGGTGTAAAAACCAAAGCGTTCGCCCATGTTGGCAAGCGCCGCTGAAAGAAGTCCTTTTGGATGATTTTTGAACATATAATATAAATATAAATGGTTTGATTATTTTACGCCCCAAAAGTAATTTTTTTTTGGATATACCAATGAATTTACAGCAAAAATTTTTTACCCCGACAAAAAAGGCTGCCCTTCCCCGGACAGCCTGAATCATTTACTTACGCCTTCCGCCTTACCTTTCCACAACAAAAACAGAGTTTGCCTCCGCGTAGTCTGTTCCGTCTGTAAGATTTTGAACAACACCGTTTTTCCACAGTTTGGCAACAGAATAATATTCGTCGTTTTCTTCCCATTCTTCAAATCCGGCAACATACACATCGTCGCCCGATACGAAAACCGAAGTGGCATACGCTTCTTTAGTTCCGTTTGTAAGTTTTTGCGCAACGCCGTTTGTCCACAGTACGGCAACCGGTACATCTTGTGCGTTGTATTCATATCCGGCTACATACGTGTCGTTGCCCGATACGTAAACAGACAATGCAAGCGCTTCGTTGGCGCCGTTGGTAAGATTTTGCGCATCGCCGTTTTTCCAAACTACGGCAAAATCCCCCTCATATCCGGCTACATACACATCATTGCCCGATACGAAAACGGAAATAGCATCTGCGTAATCAGTTCCGTCAGTAAGTTTTTGCGCAACGCCGTCTTTCCACAGTATGGCAAAAGAACCGCCGCTGGTTGTTGTAACCCCTGCGACATACACATTGCCGCCCGATACGAAAACGGATGAAGCCCATTCATCTTGATTTTTGTCGTCTGCAAGAGTTTGCGCAACGCCATTTTTCCAAAATTTAGCATCAAAACCTTCATGTCCGGCTGCATACACATCGCTGCCGGATGCGAAAACGGAATTAGCAACACCTCCGTCAGGAAGTAGTTGCGCAACACCGTTTTTCCACAGTACGGCGTTACCCCCTTCACTTCCGGCAACATACACATCTTTACCCAACACAAAAACGGAATTCGCATACGCATCATCACCTCCGCTTGTCAATTTTTGCGCCACGCCGTTTTTCCACAGTACGGCGTCATCCTCCACACATCCGGCTACATACACAACTGTACCCGTGTCTATTGAGCCGTCATCATCATCGCCGCAACCCGACAACACCACACACACTGCGAAGCAGGCAACTATCGTTGCCACATTCTTCAAAAAAAATCTAAAATTCTTCATTTTTACTTTACAATAAAATTTGATAAAACAATAAAATAACTACAAACTCGGACAAATAAAAACAGCGGACTTACATTATCCGCTATTGAGGTCCTGAGAATTTACCGTGGCACAAACAAGTAAGCCCGCATTTCACGGGCGTCTACTTTATTCTTGTGCCATTTTGAAATTTCTCAGGTTTCAACAGCAAGAATATAGCAAAAACGCTATTCCAAAATGTCCTGACAGTCTCATTCAATTTATTTGCAAGCCGTTTAAGTCTGCAAAAATCGTATGATGCCTGTCATCATAAGTTATACGCAAAAGAAACGAAAAGGTTACAGTACTGCACCCATGTGAAAAGCAATTTTTGAGGATTTATTTGAAAAAATCTTATCTTTGCGAACTTTTCCAATCATTTCATCATGAGCGACGAACCGGAATTTATGCTGGACTTTCGCTTGAAGGCTTACCGCAAATGGCTGAAGATACCGGAAATTCGAGGCTTTTGGACTGCATTTTGGTTAATGTCCTATCCACTAGACGATTTTACCGAAGCCATGATGAAAATAGATTGGGGGTGCGTGTGGCAGTTTAATGAATACCTGTCAAAATTCGTTTTAAATTGAACATCATCATTTAAACAGTCAATCATTTTATGTTGGATAATACCATTTGGCTTGCTTTCGGATTGACCACGCTTGCCGGGCTTTCGACCGGAATTGGCAGTTTGATAGCCTTAACGGCGCAACGTACCAATACGAAATTTTTGTCGGCATCGCTGGGTTTTTCGGCAGGCGTGATGCTGTATGTGTCGTTTATGGATTTACTTCCGATAGCGGGCGAAGAACTCAAAGCGCTTTTTGACGAAAAAAGAGGAACGCTCGCCCTGATCATTGCATTTTTCGGTGGAATGAGCTTGATTATGTTGATTGACTTTCTGATACCAAAGCCAAACAACCCGCACGAGTTGCAAAGCGTAGAGGATATGAAAAAGCGCGGCGACAGGCAAAAAATACTGTACCGCGTAGGTATTATTACGGCTCTTTCGCTCGCTATACATAATTTTCCCGAAGGAATTGCCACATTCGCCACAGCGATGACAAGCGGACTATCCATATCCATACCGATTACCATTGCCATAGCCATACACAACATTCCGGAGGGCATAGCCGTTTCGGCGCTGATTTACCTTGCCACAGGCAACAAACGAAAAGCATTTTGGATATCCTTCCTGTCGGGACTGTCGGAGCCTTTGGGCGCTTTTACGGCATGGGTCTTCCTGATGCCGTTCTGGACGCCCCTATTAAACGGCGTAATGATGGCGCTCGTAGCCGGAATTATGGTGTACATTGCACAGGACGAACTTTTGCCAACTGCCAGTAAATACGGCGAACACCACATTTCCATTTCCGGGCTCATAGCAGGAATGTTATTGATGGCTTTATGTCTGTACGTTTTTATTGGCGCAAACTAAAATCGGATGCTTCCCACAAATTACACAATACCATGAACAAATTTTCAATTTCAATAACCATTTGGTATTTATTTATTTGCCTCTTTGTTGAAGCCCATTCCGGCAAAGCGCAATTCCATGTCATCATCGATACCGACGGCGCTGCCGACGATTTGCGCTCTATCTGCATGATATTGAGTAATCGCGAAATAAAAACACTGGCAATCACCACATCCGAAGGCGCCTTGCGACCTGCCGATGCCGCTTTGAAAGCAAACGCGCTGTTGTATCATTTTCATCATCAGGGTGTACCCGTAGGCGTGGGGCGCTCTTTGCATCTTCCTGCGTCTATGCGGCGCCGCCAATCAGAGCAAATCGTCTGGGGCGACATTACAGGTATTCCAGCGCCCGTACAGACAGCTAAAGAACTGATGACTCAAGAAATTGAAACAGAGGAAGAAATGGTGATCATTTTTTGTTTCGGACCGCTAACCAACGTTCACGATGTATTAACGGAAAAACCGGAATTGAAAGACCGTATCGAAAGGGTAATATGGTACAACAGTTCGGCAAATCACTTGCTCGACGTCAATTACAAGTCCGACCCCGTATCGGCTGACGCGATACTGGCAAGCGGCGTTCGAGTGGATATAGTTTCGGGCGTTGGCGAACATGAACTTATGATTGACGAGCAATACGTAAACATGCTATCCGGCGTGAAAAACAACAGGTATGCAGCAAAAATTTTAGAAACGCACGCCGGCAACATTTTGAAACCGATGGTGGAATTGAATCAATTGAAAATGGAAAACGATCTGGCAGTTATTTATCTGTTTTATCCGCCATTGTTTACAGGCAATACCATCAATTCCTCAGTGAAATTGTATTCGATTGAAAATAGCAGGATGGCAAATTTTATGAAAATGCTTGCCATTGAAATACTTGAAGGCAAGCCTGACAATGAAAGCCGCGTGTTTTTTGGCTTTCCCGACGATCCTCATTTGTATGCCGACGATGTAGCTCCGGTAGTACAGAAAATTATTGCCCTCCACGGTCGCAGCGAATGGCGCGCAGGAGCGCTAACCAACGAATTGCACGGTCATTTGGGTATATATGCCATCATTGGCGTCAAAATGGGTATCCGCGCCCGCGAATTTTTCAATATCGGCGTGGACGACATCACTGTGGTCACTTACGCGGGACTGCAACCGCCGGTTAGTTGCCTGAACGACGGCTTGCAGGTGAGCACCGGCGGTACGCTCGGTCACGGATTGATTAGCGTTGCCGATGATGAAAACATTCGCCCCGAAGCAACGTTTACATTCAAAAATAAAACGTTAAGGTTACAACTGAAAGCTGAATATGCCTTAAAAATTCGTCAAGACGTTGAAAATGCAATACAGCAATACGGAAATCTTACAACGCCGTACTGGCAAAAAATCCGTGAGTTAGCAATTAAATATTGGGAAGAATTTGATCGGAACTTGATCTTTGAGATGAGCTGGCGATGATATTTTCAATTACCTTTTGCATGATGTAATCGTTTTTGTAGAAACCGTTGCCAATATCTTCATCTACTTCGCGATCAATATGGAATCCCAGTTTTTGGTAAAATCCAACTGCCGGGTTGCTGCGATTTACGTTCAGTTCGAACAGGAATGGTTTGCCTGCCGGATGCTGTTGCAGGATGTGTTCTTCGGCTTTTTCCACCAGAAAACGACCCGCGCCAGCGCCTTGCACTTCCGGCAGAACATACAGTTTTTCAAGGATATAAATATTTTCATCCTGATGGTGGAACGAAATAAAACCTGATGGAACGCCATCGCACAATACAATGAAAAATATGTGTCCTTCCTGCATTTGCCGTTTCAGAGATTCTTCGGAGTACATCATTTCCAGCATGTACGCCATCTGTTCGTCAGATAGTATTTCGGCATAGGCTATTTTCCATGTTGGCGCCGCCAATTCGTAAATCAACGCGCAATCTGCGTGACTTGCCTGTCTAAAAGTTTTGATTACATCCATTCTATTTTCATTTAAGCTTGGCATTTCCATGCAATCCGATAACGATATTTCAGCGCGATACTGTTCATGTTTATCTATGAATTTTTTAACAAATAATGTTTTATTTTCGTCAATGATGATGTCGCCATTTTTTTTAATTTCGTTATCAACCGCTATTTTTGTTTTCCAGATGTCGGCGTCAATTAGCGCTTGCTTCAACGATGGAATTTGTTCAAAGTCGATTGTTGCGTAGAAACTAAGTTTATCCATTCCCAGATAGAGTATATCTTCTTTGCTGAGTAAAAGTAAATCGCGGAATTTTTCTCCTTCCGGCGTATTTTCACTTACAATGGGTAAAAAGGTATTCACCACCAAATCGGCTTCTCTTACGAAATAGGTAAAATAGCCAATTATTGCGCCATCTAAAATACATGCTAAAAATTGTTGTTTCTCATAACGCACCGCCTTTTGCTCGGTAATCAGTACATGTTGGATGTGATAATTACGGTCTTTGGGGTCTAAAATATCTACTCGCTGTTTGTATCGGTTGAGCGCATGGGATTGTATATAAATATTCAATTTTTCATCTTTTTTCGCATTCGGGTAGATTTTATCTTTGTTAATGACTGCGCCCCGCGTTTTTTCTTCGCCGTCGGCTGTGTAAATCAATCGGAACGCTTTACGGTCGATGTTATTGTACTTAAACATTTTTGTTTCGCAATTATGTACCGTCAACTGTATTCTCATTTGCATGGTGGTAAAACCATCTACAGTTATTTTGGTAGGCACCGATTCCCATGCAAAATTGAAACCGTATAATCTGAAATTGACTTGGGAATAACTTCGCGTCTGATATATCATGAAGTTTTGTAAAGAAGAATAGCCATCGTTATTGAACAGTTCTGATTTTTCTATGGTATCGCAAATCTTTTTTGCCGTTTCTTCTTGCGGCAATCCGATAAACGCGCCGTCTTCTACGCGGGTGTTCAATAAATTAAAGAAAGCAAACCCGTATATGGTGAAATCCATGAACGTGATTTTATATTCAGGGTTACCGAAATAATTTTTTCGCATAAATTGAAGCATTTCTTCCCGAATTTTTTCTACGAACCGGCGCGGTACAGTATTTTCCTTTTCGGCTTTGACGCTCGGAAATTCGAAAATGAGACCGAATAGTAATTGTTTTTGTTTTTTTGTAAAAACGTCTAACATATCTGGCTCAAGGTCAAACAACGGCATCATTTTTTTGACAAAGAGAAAATTACGTTCCTGTTGTGTGCGTGATATTTCCTTTGGTGGCTTTGGGCGCGTGATATTTTTGCGTTTTTTCTTTGCCATGATTTTTTTAGCTACCCCAAATAACTTTTCAGCAGCTTGCTTCTTGAGGTGTGCCTCAGTCTGCGGATGGCTTTTTCTTTTATTTGTCTTACGCGCTCGCGGGTAAGCCCGAATTTTTCGCCTATTTCTTCGAGCGTCATTTCTTGCGCGCCAATTCCGAAGAACAGTTTGATGATGTCGCGTTCGCGTTCGGTGAGCGTTGCCAAAGCGCGTTCTATTTCGCGTACTAATGATTCGTTGATCAGCGCGCGGTCGGCAACTGGCGAATCGCTGTTCACCAGCACATCCAACAGATTATTGTCTTCTCCTTCGATGAATGGCGCGTCAACGGAAACGTGTCGCCCGGACACGCGAAGGGTATCGGCAATCTTTTCCTTTGCGATTTCGAGAACGTCGGCTAATTCTTCGGTAGAAGGGATACGTTCGTTTTCCTGTTCAAATTTCGAAAACGCCTTATTGATCTTGTTCAGCGAACCGACTTGATTCAGCGGGAGGCGAACGATACGCGACTGCTCGGCGAGCGCTTGCAGTATCGATTGACGTATCCACCACACGGCATACGAAATGAATTTGAACCCGCGCGTTTCGTCAAATTTTTCGGCGGCTTTAATCAGCCCCAAATTGCCTTCGTTGATCAGGTCGGGCAGGCTTAATCCTTGATTTTGATATTGTTTTGCTACAGAAACCACAAACCTCAAGTTAGCCCGCGTCAACTTTTCCAAAGCCGTCCGGTCGCCTTTCCTAATCCTTTGAGCCAACTCCACTTCCTCCTCTACAGTGATCAATTCTTCCTTTCCGATCTCCTGGAGGTATTTATCCAGAGAAGCGCTTTCGCGATTAGTTATTGATTTTGTGATTTTTAACTGTCTCATCCTTTCTGAAAAATTTTCGCAAAATTACAATAAAATAATGAATATTTGCTAAATATTTTTTAATGAATTTGTAACGCTCTATTTATTAAACAAATAATATGTCATTTGACCATTCGGGTAGATGCCTTTGACCAGAATTTGACCTCTTGATTCAACTGCATCCACAATTTTCCGGAAATCGTTGACCGAATTAACGGGTTTATCGTTCACTGTGGTGATGATGAATCCGTTACGTACACGCGCATCCCTAAATTTACCCTGTCCGACCTCTTTAACTTTGATGCCGGAACTGATACGAAGGTCTTGCTTTTCTTTTTGAGAAACTTCTTCAAAAATCGTGCCGAAAATTTCATTTGAACTATCTTCCCGTAACATTTGCGTATTTCCTTCCATATTACGTAAAGTCACCCTAAACTGTTGCGTCTTTTTGTCGCGCGTCACCGTTACGGTCACCTGATCGTTCGGACGATACATGCTGATCTGAAGCTGAACGTCATATGCGCTATTGACAGTGACGTTGTTAATGGACGTAATGACATCGCCTGCTTTGATGCCTGCGGCTGCTGCGCCTCCATTATCCGCCACCTCCGACACATAAACGCCTTCAACTTTGATGTTTTTTTCCTTGGCAAAATTTTCGTCAATCTCTTGCATTGCTATGCCCATCCATGCCTGTTGTATAACGCCAAATTCCTTTAAGTCGGCAACTACTTTTTGGGCTATTGTTGCCGGTATGGCAAAGGCATTGCCCGAAAAGTCGCCTGATCGGGTATAAATAAGCGTATTGATGCCAATCAGTTCGCCGCGGATATTTACCAACGCGCCTCCGCTATTGCCCTGATTGATGGCGGCATCGGTCTGTATAAAAGATTCTATGGTACGTTGTTGTTGCGATTGCTGCTGCCGCGATCGTGGCTGCTGCGAATCGATAAAATTCAACCGGCGACCCTTAGCGCTAACAATTCCGGCGGTTACAGTCGACATCAGATTGAATGGATTCCCGACTGCCAGCACCCATTCGCCTACACGGGTTGCGTCGGAATCGCCGAAGGTCAAAAATGGCAAATCGGTCTCGTCAATTTTTAATAAAGCAAGATCTGTGGCAGGATCGACGCCGATAATTTTGGCAGTAAACGAACGATTGTCGTTCAAAACCACTTCTATTTCTTCGGATCTGCTAACCACATGGTTGTTGGTGACAATATATCCGTCGGCGCTAATAATCACGCCCGAACCAAAGCCCTCTCGGGGTACTTGCTGTGGATTGCGCCCATAAAAATAATCAAAAAAATTGCCATATCCTTCTACCATTGATTTCACCGTCACGTGTACCACGCAGTGAATCGCCTTTTCGGCGGCAAACGTAAGGTCGGGGAAAGAAACGTCCTGAATACTGTTCGGATCAAGCGATGCCAGCTGCGCATAACGCGATGGCGTAGCAACATTCGACGTTGATTCCCGACTGTCAGATTTACCCGTTTGTACTGACACAGCGATGAGTCCGCCCAATATCGAGGCGAGCAACATGAATAATAAATTCTTGATTTTCATACTATTAATATTTTTTTACTTTATCATTATTCAAATAACAGATGATGTTCTGTTTTGTTTAAAATATGACATACAAAAATGTTGCCATTTTTTTTAAAAACGTCATACTTAACATTTTTTAACTGGAAAAAATTTCGATGCTCTATCCTTTTCGTCTGATTCTGATTTTGATACCGCGCACATTTTCAGACTTTTCAGTCACAAAAATCAGATAACCGCCGCCACCGGCTCCCGACAGTTTCCAACCCAGCGCATGGGCTTTCTGTTGTTCGAGCGTTTCGAGTATTCCATCGTCTGCCATATTGGGAAACATGGCTATTTGCGCCTCAAACGATGCGGTGAAAGCGCTGCCGAATGACCGTATATCCTTGTCGAGAATGGCTTTCCAGCAAAGGTCGGCGGCATCGGCAAGATTTTTCACTTTCGAGCGAGTTATATCAGTATTATTCAACACATTATAATTATTGCAGCGCGGCGAAAGCGCCACCAGATACAGGCGTTCTTCAATCCACTTCAAAATATCCTCGTCATAGACAGATGTGATGTTACGGGGCCAATAGTCATTGTCATAATCCAATTTGTTGAGACCCGGCAACACAATACCCAGTGAATCCTGAGAGCCGCTGATCTCGGATTTTCCCGGCGGATTTTCAAAACAGAACAATGTTTTGGCACATTTTTCCAAATCTCCATGAGGAATATCGGTTTGCCATATTTCAATGGCTTTTTTTCGGGTGCTGGTTGCCATGCCGCTACGGTCGTTGAATTCGTAGTCGGGTTCAATGCTGACGGTCAACACCGCTCCGGGATGATATTTCGACACATAGGGCTGATCCAACCATCCTCCCGCCAGATCAATACGGTAAGGAATCAAACATTCCCTGCGTAACGCCGTGGTAGAACGGACAGGCAATTGCCCGTGCGGAATACGTTTGCTTACGATATATTTAATGTCCAATTCGCGGCATATTTTTTCCTTATCCGGCGTATGACCGTCTTCATTGACAAAGAAAATATCGGGTTGAAAAGTTTTTATGTCCTCCAAAAAATCGAGCAATCCACTGCCTGTATTGATCCATGCGCCGGCAACCGCCTTGAGCGCCTTGATCATATACAGGCGCTCCTGCTCGGTATTGACGGTTTTACGACCTTTGAGCTGATAGATGGTATCGTCCGAACCGATCCCAACATACAGCGCGCCATATTGGGCGGCTTCTTCAAAAAAAGCGACATGCCCGCTATGCAACAAATCGAAACAGCCGCTAACGAAAACTTTCTTCATCAATAAAATTGAAATTTTCAATTTACTTTTGAAATAGGCTGCGCAAAAGCAACCACATCCACATCGTTTATGGTCGTGTCGCAAAGGATAATGAGCCGTTCTACCACATTCCGAAATTCGCGGATGTTGCCTGTCCATCTGATATTTTGCAGTTCGGCGATGGCTTCGGGGGTGATTTCTTTTACGGGCATACCATACTCGGTGCAAATTTGCGCAATGAAATGCTCGGCGAGCAACGGAATATCTTCCAGCCGTTCGTTGAGGGTTGGCACGCGCACCAAAATCACGCTCAAACGGTGATACAGGTCTTCCCTGAATTGGTTGTTTTCGATTTCCTTTTTGAGGTCCTTGTTGGTGGCGGCAACTATGCGCACATCCACTTTTATTTCCTTGTCGCTTCCCACGCGCGAAATTTTGTTTTCCTGCAACGCCCGCAAAACCTTTGCTTGTGCGGATAGACTCATATCGCCTATCTCATCAAGAAAAATAGTCCCCTTGTTTGCTGCTTCAAACTTGCCTTTGCGGTCTTTGTACGCCGAAGTAAACGAACCTTTTTCGTGTCCGAACAACTCGCTTTCAATCAGTTCTGAAGGGATGGCTGCACAATTGACTTCCACGAAGGGCGCGTTGGCGCGCGTGCTTTTTTCATGCAACCAGCGTGCAACCAATTCTTTACCTGTACCGTTGCTTCCGGTAATCAACACGCGGGCGTCGGTGGGCGCTACCCGTTCAATGATTTCCATCACCTGCATGATGGCAGGCGACTGCCCTATTATCTCGTATGTTTTGTTGACGCGACGCTTGAGCGCCTGCGTTTCATTTACCAAATCCTTACGTTCAAGGGCATTGCGAATAGTGATCAATAAACGGTTGAGATCCAGCGGCTTTTCAATAAAATCGAACGCGCCTTTCTTGATGGCTTCCACAGCCGTATCAATATTCGCATGACCCGAAATCATCACAATTGGCGCGTTTCCGGGCATTTCGATGAGTTTTTCAAGCGCTTCGATACCGTCCATGACAGGCATCTTAATATCACAAAGAACTAACTCGTACTTTCCTTTGGCAAACATCTCGATACCTTCAGGTCCATCCACCGCTGTGTCGATCTCATGGTTTTCGTATTCCAATACTTCCTTCAGCGTATTGCGAATGCTACGCTCGTCATCAATGACCAGTATTTTTGCCATACCGTTTTGAATTATGAATTACGAATTACGAATTACGAATTACGAAATTATTTGTATTCATCATTCGTAATTCATCATTCCTAATTAATTTAAAGGTCTCTGATCCAGATGTTTCTATAACTCACAGGGTCGCCGTGATCCTGCAATGTTAATGGCAACCTGCCATGCGGGCTGTATGCCGGCAAACCGATGTATTCCGTATTGCCTTTAATAATGGTGTTGTTATGAATCACGATACCATTGTGAATCACCGTGATACGCGCCGGAGAAATCACTTCTCCCTTGCCGCAAAATTCAGGCGCCGTGTAAATGATGTCGTACACTTGCCATTCGCCGGGCTTGCGACAGGCGTTCACCATCGGAGGCGTTTGCTTGTATATGCTGCCCGCGCCGCCATTGGTGTAGGTGGGATTGTTGTATCCGTCGAGCACCTGCAATTCATAGCGACTTTGCAAGAAGACGCCGCTGTTGCCGCGCGACTGACCCGTTCTTTTGGGGTCGACTTCGGCAGGCGACCGCCACTCTATATGCAACTGGCAACTGCCAAACACTCGTTTGGTCTGGATCGTACCGGCTCGGGCAACTACGGTAAAGATTCCGTTTTCGACCTTCCATTTAGGCTCGCTTCCGTCAGGATGTTGCCACGCCGACAAATCCTTGCCGTCAAAGAGTACAATGGCGTCAGAGGGTGGTTGCGCGCCTTCGCCGGGCGTAACTACCGGCGGCTGGTTGTTCCAATACTCGGTATACTCGGGACGCCATCTAAATTCCTGAGCGAAAAAATTCACTGAAAAACACGTTAAAATCAATAAAATACTACACTTTTTCATGTTGGATAAATTTAAAGGTTAATGAATAAAATTGAGGGGATAAAATTAGATATTTTTTGGGAAAACTTTGTTAAAAATTCAAAAAAAAATCAAAAAAAAAAATTGTATCAAAAAAAACTGTACTTTTGACTGATTAATCTAAAACCAAAAATAAATAAATTTCAATGAATACTGATAGACGTAATTTTATTAAAACCAGCGCTATAGCAGCTGGGATGATGGGGTTTGGCAGTTTGGCAAATTCCTATGGCAAGAGCGGCAACGCTGCCAAAGAGGTTGCGCTCAACCTGTCCTTTCAAGAAGGAATAGCGCCGGGCAGCAATTTGAACGAGAAATTCGATTACATGGAAAAATTAGGCATTGTGGGGTTTGAACCCAATGGCAGAAATTTGGCAAATCGGATCAACGAGATACAGCAAGCCCTGAAAGGACGCAACATTAAAGTAAGCGTTATATGCGCCGGATTTTCGGGATGGCTGATAGCCGAAGACGAGGAAGAGCGTAAAAGATGTATGGAAACATCTAAAGAGATCATGGCTGCCGGCGCTGAATTAGGCGCTCTGGGAATGATCCTCGTGCCGGGCTTTACCCGCCAACAGCCCTCGCTGCCCATGCCGCAGTCTCGGGAAGTGTTGATAGAACAATTGAAAGAATTGGGTGAATTTGGCGCAAAGCGCAATACTACCTTGATTCTTGAACCGCTCAACCGCAGGGAAGCATGGTATCTGCGCCTGGTAGCCGATGGCGCCGCCATGGCAAAAGATTCCGAAAGTCCCGGAATAACAGTGATGGGTGACTTTTGGCACATGACCTGGGAAGAAACCAGCGATTACGGCGCGTTCATGTCTGCCGGCAAATATTTGAAGCATGTACACGTGGCAAGCCGTGAACGCCGATTAATGCCGGGAGAAGATGGTAAAGCGGATAACTACATTGACGGATTTCGCGCATTGAAAGAGATGGAATATCCGTATTATGTAAGTTTTGAGTGCGGCACCAAAGGCGAACGCGAAGAAACAGTGCCAGCCGCTGTAAAATTGTTGAGAGAACAGTGGGCTATTGCGTAGATGGATTCAAAATTTTAATGATACATTTAATAAATAAGTAAAAATGAGACGAAAACTCAGAATGGGAATGGTTGGCGGCGGAAGCGACGCCTTCATCGGCGCTATCCACAGGATAGCCGCATTAATGGACAACCAGTGCGAATTGGTGTGCGGATGTTTCAGCGTTGATCCTGAAATATCGCTGTCGTCGGGGCGGTCGTATTTTCTGCCCGACAACCGTATTTACGGGACATATAAAGAAATGTTCGAAAACGAAGCGAAACTGCCCGCCGACCAGCGGATGGACTTTGTCAGCATCGTGACGCCCAATCACGTGCATTTCGAACCGGCAATGATGGCGCTCGAAGGCGGATTTCATGTGGTGATTGACAAACCGATGACCTTCAGTCTTGCAGAAGCAAAACAACTGAAAGCCAAAGTAGATGAAACAGGCTTGACGCTTGCGCTGACGCATACCTACAGCGGCTATCCCGCCGTGAAGGACGCCAAGGCGCGCCTCGCACGCGGCGACTTCGGACAGATACGCAAAGTGTACGTAGAATATCCGCAAGGATGGCTCTCGAAACGCATCGAACTCGAAGGCGGCAATAACGCAGGTTGGCGCACCGACCCCAATCGTTCGGGTAAAGCCGGCGCAATGGGCGACATCGGTACACACGCTTGGCACCTTGCCGAATACGTCACCGGATTGAAAGTAACCGAACTCTGCGCCGAATTGAAAGCCTTTGTTCCGGGACGACCCATAGACGATGACGGCGCGGCGCTGCTCCGCTACGAAAACGGTGCAACGGGAGTTCTGATGGCTTCGCAAATTGCAGCCGGAGAAACCAACCAACTGAAAATTCGCGTGTATGGCGAAAAAGGCGGTCTTGAATGGCGACAAACAGACCCGAATCTCTTATGGCTGAAATGGGGCGGCAGTCCGATAGAAATAATTGACGTGGGCGGAAATGCAAACTTGACGCCCGGCGCGCTGTACAACACCCGCACGCCGCAAGGTCATCCCGAAGGCTATCTGGAAGCGTTCGCCAACATTTACCGTAACTTTGCCAACACCGTGCAGGCAAAGATCGCCGGCGAACAACCCGACCCGCGCTGGGCAGACTTCCCCGACGTGAACGAAGGCGTTCGCGGAATGCAATTCATTGAAACCATCGTAACTGCCGGATACGATGACAACCAGAAATGGGTGAAGTGGATTGAATAAGTCGATATTGAGACCGGGTAGATTTTTGAAAACTGCCCGGTCTTTTTTTATTGAGAAAAATGTTCCCTCATTCTCTCAATAATCATCCTTGCCGGTTCGCTGATTTCTACCGCTCGGTTTTTGAGATAGATTTCAGCGTTCTTTTTACCGTTTTTACTGTCCTGCTTTTCTATTTCCAAAGCCTGCAGGGCGGCGTAGTAGGGAGATAGCACCATGTCGTAGCCTTTTTCCTTTAAAATGGCAAGCAGCCATGCGCCGTAATTCAATTGAAGACAGGTTGCAGCAAAGTAGTACCAAATGTCCATTGTAGTTTTCGGCAGTTCGTTTTCAATGATTTTTAATGCTTCGGATAAATAGTTTTCGGCTATTCCTTCATTGCGGTGATGCAGTGCAAACAAAGCCTCTTGCAGGAGGCGCTCATCTGTTTCCAATTTTTCTTTTATCGTATCGAACAGTGCTTTTGCGGCTGAAATATTTGATTTTGAAATTGTTCTAAATTTTGCCCTGTATAATTTTTGTAAATTGGAATACGTATTTGCCACATCTGGATTTAACTCAATGGCTTTTTGGTAATACGCAATCGCTTGAACATAATTGCCTTTATTGTAATACGCAACTCCCATATTATTATAAGCATTTGCATAATCCGGTTTTAACTCAATGGCTTTTTGGTAAAACGCAATCGCTTGATCATAATCGCCTTTTTCGCCATACGAAAATCCCATATAATGATGAACATCTGCATCATCAGAATTTAACTCAATGGCTTTTTGACAACAAACAATGACTTTTTCATATTGATCTATTTGAAACAAAGCATATCCGATATTTTTCCAAAATTCAGCATCATCGGTACGTATTTTGGTGGATAAATATCTTATTTTTTCAATATCCAGCGTGGGTAATTTTTCTTCTAAAATTTCTTTGGGAATCTCAAATTCTTCCAGTATTTGCTCTTCTTTTTCAGACAAATTCAATATGGCGTCGTATGTTTTTTCTTTTATTCTGCTTTTTCTTTCGTCGTCCAACAGTTTAGCCTCGGCAAAGGATAAGCCGCGCATGATTTGTCGGGACGACATCATTTCCTGCCGTAAAAAGCGGTCGGCTTCCTGCGTCATTCTTTCCTGCCCGTAGAGACATTCCAAAAATTCGGAGAGACTATGTATGCCTTTTTTGTGACGCCGGTTGCTGCGCCGCATCAAAAACCATGTATTGAAAAATCGTTCACTGATAGAATAGGCGTTACCTTTGGCTTCGTATGCAGGCGTTGTTTCAACCCAGCCTTCGTCTGTCAGGCGTTTCAATTGAGGCGAGAGTTGGTTGTTTTCAAACTGTGTCGCTGTGGAGAGTTCTTTAAGCGACACAGGATCCCATTTCAAGGCAATGGCGTCAATAATAATTTGTTGTTGTGGGGGCAATTCTTCAAATTTGGCTTTGTAGAGGGGGGTCACTTCATCCACCAATGCGTCCAAATCATCGGCAACGTCAGCCGAAAACCCTTTGACAATCAACTTAAACAGCATCACCGCCGTGCGCGGATTGCCTCCCGTGAACTGGTACAGAGTTTGCAGGCGCGGTTTTTCCTGATGCATCAGCGGCGTTATATCTGCGGCAATTTGCGTGCGGTCGGCAAGATTTTCGAGCAATTCTGTAAATTCTTCAAAACGCAGTTTGTTAAGATATTGAATTTGGAAAAAATCGTAAAACGGCAGGTCGTATTTGACTACGTCGTCCGTCACGGTGGTACCGGCGCTTATGATGACCGGCGCTCCGTTTTCGCTCAACAATTTACGCAAAACCCATTGCTCCTGTTGGTCTTTCTTGTTGCTGTCCAACCGGCTAAATACCAATCCTATATTGTCAATCAACAATACGGGTCGGCGGCGCAAATCGCCACAAATACGCATTAGATATTGATACGCCTTTTCCGAAATGATTTCAGTCGTTTTTCTTGACATTTCCCGTATCGTTCTTTCAATATCAGATATTACGTCTTTATATTTTCCTTTGTCTTCCAATTCCAAACTGTCTGCCAAAGCATCTAAACAGTTGAACCAAAACTCTGTGAGGTCTTTCACATTGTATTGCTCTTCGGGGAAAAGCAAGGGGATAAACCGGCGACGATATTCCGGTTTGTGTAATTCCACTTCCATTCGTTTGAGCAGGGTGGTTTTGCCCATGCCGCGTTGACCGATGATCAGGTAGTGTTGCGGTATGCTGTTTTCCGCTTCCTTCGCTATATTATGCAACAACAGTTCAAATTGTTTTTGACGCGCCACAAACAATTTTTCGGTTACTTCGGCGCTTTGCCGCTGCGGATTGTATAATCCTATCTGACTTAAACTGACGGGTGTTTCCATAAATTACGCTATGATAACATTGTTGCGCCAAAAATCTCTCAATAACGGAGAACGAAATATATATTTTCCGTCATTTTCAATAAGATATCCGTCATTTTCGAGCATTTTCAGCAGTTTTGCCAAATCAGATGCTACTTTTTCCGTATCATCTTTCTTTGCAGAGAGGCTTGCCAGCAGATGACGCTTGCTGCCGCCATCCGGAAAAACGCATAATTTCAGTACGTTACGGGCATCTTTTTCAAATTCATCGTAATATTGCAGTCGCTCGTCCCAAGTACTGAATTGATTTTTGTTTTCAATCAATAAACGGTCGTATGCTTCATCAATGGCGCTTTGTGAAAGTTGTTTGTTCTCGACACAGATCAGAAAATTGATTTTATCTACCAACAATTGAATGAAGAAAGGCAAATGCCAAGCCAGCCTGTCAAGAATATACTGGATATGGTCTTCAGTAAATTGTACCCTTGCGTCGACTTCCAAACGTGAAATAAAATCTTTGCCCTCATCTTCCGAAAAAGCGCCAACAGTAAAAGGATGCACATCGTTCAAATGTTTGCTCAATTGGTGCATCGAAATAAAGTTTTCAATTCCTACCGAACTGCAAAAAATCCAACGGACTTTTGTTCCCTGCATCTGTCGAAATTTCCGTAACCATTCCAGAAAAAATTCAACCTTTTCTTTGCCGTTCTCTTGCTTCAGCAGACGGTATAAATATATGGTCAATTCGTCCATTACAATTAATAACTCACCTGATTTTTCGATCAACTGCATCATCTTACCATACGTATCATTGCGCCATAAATCGCTGTCTATTATTATGTTATTTCCTGCTGCCTTCAATTCTTTGATACTGTCAAAGATTTTTAGAATTACATCGCCCGCTTTATTCCACCATTTTGCAGATTTGAGTTCTTCCTTGAAAAGTTTGACAAATTCGTTTTCTGTCCCTATGCCCTGCAAATCAAGATATAATGTTTTCCAACCGTTTTCTTCCGCCCGTTTGAGCATTCTTTTTGAAAAAGAAGATTTCCCAACTCTGCGCGGTGCAGACAGTAACAATGATACGCCTTTCAAAATGTGATAATCCCAAGCATATTGCAATTCTCGCTCTCTTCCGTAGAAATCATTACCTTCTACGGGAATCCCGACTTTGATTGATATTTTTTCCGTTGTCATGGCACTTGTTTTTAAATATTCGCCGCAAAGATATATACAAATTCGTATATGTGCAAATTTGTATATATAAATTTTTGTACACGTTTTTTTTGCCACATTTGCAGGAAATGCAGCATCTTACGTTATTCCACATTCTCCGTATCCATCACAATGGTCACCGGTCCGTCGTTGATTAACGCCACTTTCATATCTGCGCCAAAAATGCCGCCGGCAACGGGTTTACCTGTCATTTCGCTCAAGCGAATCATAAATTTATGATATAACGGCTCGCTGATTTCCGGCGGGGCAGCGCGTATGAACGAGGGGCGGTTGCCTTTGCGCGTGGAGGCGTGAAGCGTAAACTGACTGACAGCCAATATCTCGCCGCCTACGTCCATCACAGAAAGGTTCATTTTGCCTTCCGTATCGGAAAAAATGCGCATGGCGCTAATTTTGGCGCACAAGCGATCAATGGATTTTTCAGTATCAACCGCCTCAAATCCTGCCAAAATCATCAATCCATGCCCGATTTTTGAATGAATTTTCCCGTTGATGGTCACCGACGCTTCACTAACCCGCTGAATAACAACACGCATTTGCGTCAGGGCAAAAGTTCTTTCATGGTAACCACCGGAATATCTTTCCTATCGGCGATTTTCAGTTCGGGACGATGATCACTGAATGTATATCCTTCATTGTCTTTCAAATGCCACACTATCGGAGCAAGGCACAGGACGGCAGTTTTGAACCCCTGCATCGTTGCGCCCGGATTTCCCGTATGCGCCGAATTGGACGCTTCATTTTCGATGACGAATGGTTTATTGAAACCAACCTGCATCAACGTTTCGAGAAAAGCGCGCCAGTCCATGCTGTCGTACCCGCCAAATCCCGGAAGCATCGCCTCGTAGGGAAATCTGTCCCAATCGTGTTGCGGGACGGGTACGCCCGCTTTCTGCGCAAGTTCTTCATTCACATATTGCTTGGGATACATGGCGCCCCAATAGATACTTGACTGATTCCGCAAGTTCCTTGTCGCTTTTACATGCACCCTGTGCAACCTGTTGAGGTCTGTCGCTTTGATGACGTCCGCAGGATTGATGTGTTGCCAGATGTCGTGCGACGGGTCGTATGTTTCGCCGTGCGCCATGCTTGGAATGAGTGCGTACATCAATTTCCGCGCTGCAAGCGTACCGGGAAGGTTGTTGAAGGTAACGGGCCAAGTGCGCGCACGCCAGCCTTCCATCGGACAATTTTCGTAGATAATCGTAACGCCCAGATTTTCTGCATACTTCACTATCGGCGCAAAAACGCGCTGGTATTCGTAAAGATTTTTTTCAAATCCGCCGTCCTGAATGCCCAATTCGTCGTTGTAGCCTACGAACGTTCCTACCTTCACGTCGTTTTCGTCGCCTCCGCATAGGTGGGCTATCCGTATCAGTTTCAACAGATGGTTTTGGTTGGCAAGTCTTTCTGCGGGGTCGCCTCCAATCAGGTTGACATACGAGCCTATTGAAAACCGCAGTCCTTCACGTCCGAAATATGCCAAAAGTTGTTTCGCCTGTTCGGGGCTGAAATCTTCGTAATCGAGGTGGGTTGCCACGTGGTCGCTTCGGGAACTGCCTTGCGGGAATACGCACAATTCCAAACCCTGTACGCCTGCTTCTTTCGCCTTATCCACGATTTGTTCCAATCCAAACGGCTTAAAGGCGGAGGTCATCATCCAAATTTGATTGTTCATCACATTTTATTATTTAGCGTAAAAAAATTATCCCGAAAAGTATCGGAATCAGTATACCTATTATCAAATACCATTTTCCGGTGCCGGCAATGCCTCTTTTTCCCTTCACGATGAGCAATCCGCTAATCGCTAAAAGAATGAGCGCGCCGGCATAAAAATCGGCTACAGGAGTCCATCGTTTTACTTTGTTGTAATGGAGGCGGTTCATCCAATAAACCAAAACGCGCTTTTTGTGTACTTCATAACTCAAACTGCCTGTGGACGATTGATACATTCCTATTCCGCCATCCAAAAATACACGCGAACGGTGATCATCCACCCGCATGACTCTTTTCAGGGGCGGTAAGGTTTCATCTGAACTCCATGCTGCCGACAGTTCGGCTTCAGTCAAATTTGCAGGTAATTGAATGGACTTCGCTTCGGTACGGAATGCGGGATCGCTCGTACTCAAATGGTTAAGGAGTATGCCGGAAATACCATACACCAAAGTAATACCCACTACGAAAAAACCTAAATCGCGGTGGATAACCCGTACAATGCGCGTGAATTTCATCGTTTTAATCCAACACCTCGAAGGTCATTCCATCCATGTAGTAAATGGCGTAATAATCCTTGTTATTGTCTGCCATCCATTGACGCCATTCGGTGATGTTGTTGAGTTCGGCGGCACATTGCTCTTCCATTCCCTCTTCTCCCTGCAACTGTATGACGTCGCTTTCCAATTCATCAATAAATTCCAGGCTCAAACGCTGCTCTTTGAGTACGCCGGTGATTGCCAATTTGGAGCCGACTAAATCGGACGAAAAACTTTCGATTTCGCCGTCTGCTTCAATCCGAAAGGAGGTCTTTTGCGATTCGCCTACTATAAAACACTTTTTGCCGCTATGTTTGCATGTATGCGTCACATAACCGACTACCGTGACGGTATCGCCCACTCCCTGATCGGCTACGGCAAGGAGGTTGTCCAATTCATAAGCCGAAGCAGAGGCGTCAGCCTGATTTTGACCGCCGGAACACGAAAATAATGCAACTGCAAAGGCTGCCAATAAAAGAAACTGTCTCATTTTTTTAGAAAAATTAATTTAAAAATTTAACGAAATAAAAAATAAGTGCAAAGATAATACAATTATTTCAAAACTGTAACAAATTTAAGTAAAAATTTGCCGCGCCTATCCTGTATATTTTGACCAATCCACGTGGCGCATGTCTTTGCTTTCAATGAAAGCATTGTGGAATGCGAAACATGAGCGCAAGTGATGCGGGGTATGCCCGCTACCCAATTTGAGGTAATCCCGAAGCAATTGCTTGTATTCGGGGTGGGCGCAATTTTCGATGATGGCATGTGCGCGTTGTATGGGCGATTTTCCGCGCAGGTCGGCAACGCCCTGTTCGGTAATCAGTACCATCACCGAGTGTTCGTTATGGTCTAGATGCGCAACCATCGGAACAATAGCGCTGATGCTCGTTCCCTTAGCTACGGACGGGGTAGTGAAAATCGACAGGTATGCGTTGCGGGTAAAGTCGCCGGAACCGCCGATACCGTTCATCATCTTCGTTCCTGTCACGTGCGTGGAGTTGATATTTCCGAAAATATCGGCTTCAAGCGCCGTGTTGATGGTGATCAGCCCCAGACGACGAATTACTTCCGGATGGTTCGTTATTTCTTGCGGACGCAACAACAATTTGTCTTTGAAAAAGCCCAAGTTGGCATATATTTCTTCCATCACAGGATTACTGACCGTGAAGGAGCATCCGCTGGCAAATTGCACACGCTCGGTTTTCATCAATGCAATCACAGCGTCCTGAATTACTTCGGTGTATACTTCGAATACGGGGATGGATTTGTTTTCGCCCATGGCGCCCAATACGGCGTTGGCAACGTTACCCACGCCCGACTGTACCGGCAGGAACTCCTTCGGAATACGCCCCGCAGCCATTTCGCCCGTTATAAAGTTTGCCACATTATCGCCAATTGTTGCCGTAATGTGGTCTGACGGGGTAAAACTGCTACCTTCGATAGGTAAATCAGTTTCCACAACGCCGACTACTTTCGACGGGTCTACCTTGATGTAAGGCGTTCCGGCGCGATCGGAGGGCTTGTAGATAGGTATCTCTTTGCGATAAGGGGGCGATTCGGGCATGTAAATATCATGTATCCCGCGGATAGCCTTAGGGTGGTTGCGGTTTACTTCCACAATGATTCTGTCAGCCAACAGGCAGAGGTCGGGCGCAATACCTACGGCGTTGGTAAGCACAATCTCACCCTGTTCGGTAATGTCGGACGCTTCAATGATAGCGACGTTTACCTTGCCTAAAAAACCGTAACGCAACATCTGGGCAATATGCGAGAGGTGCATATCGTAATACGGTACCTTCTGCGCGTTGATGGCGTTACGCAGATCGCAATTCGACTGGTAAGGCGTTCGGAACTTGATGGCGTCAGCGCGCACGAGGTCGCCATCGGCGCTGTCGCCGGTTGACGCGCCCGTAAACATACCTATTTTAAACGGTTTACCAGCGGCATGTTCCGCTACGGCGCGCTTTGCCAAGGCGGCAGGAACGACTTTGGGACAACCCGCCGCCGTAAAACCGCTCAACCCGACGTTATCGTCGTGATGAATAAAATTCGCCGCCTCTTCGGCTGTGATGAAAGGATACCTGCTCATTTTTTAATGATTAAATGCACCAATGATTAACTTAAAAACGCCACAAAAATACAATTTTCAAAGAAAAATCTAAAAAAAAGTTTTTTTCACAAAAAGGTTTTATCTTTGCATAATTATATTAAAATGTAAATTTTGTGGAAAATAAAGAACATAACAGGCTTGCGGCGGTAGAGGCGATTTTGACAGACTTCGGTCTGGGAATGCAAGAATTGCGTAAATCGCAGGCAGAAACAGAGAGGATCATCAAGCA
>Ga0099364_10001854_pt1 | contig 34182 bp, 31 predicted proteins | sample TergutTh196P3_FD_73070 | JGI IMG/M metagenome (GOLD analysis project Ga0099364, IMG submission 73070) | Microcerotermes parvus P3 segment gut microbial communities from Pointe-Noire, Republic of the Congo - Th196 P3 | ecosystem: Host-associated > Arthropoda: Insects > Digestive system > Gut ... | reverse complement strand
TGAGGACAAACCTTATTAAATCTGTTATAAAGTTCTTTCGCGAATCTATCCATTTCAGTTTTATCAATTGTAAATCTGAACCCAACATCACAGCCGAGAATTTCACTTTCAAGAAATTTAGCGGTAATAAACCACAGTTCCAAGCTGAAGCATTCATCCACATGAAGATATTCTAACGAAAATTCAAAAAGGCTCTCACTGCTATAATGAGTAATTCTCTTATCCTCATTGCCATTTACATCATCAAGAAGATGTTTCAAATCGTTAAAGATTTTTTCAATTTCATAAATTGTCATGTATGCTTGCATATCCTCGGTAATGGCGACAGTCCTTCCTGAAAAATTGACATTCAAAACAAAAGGCACCCAATTCTCGAATTTGCTTTTTGAAATGCCAAAATCTGTTGGTAGATTTTCTAAAAAATCAAAGCCCAATTTAACATTATTATCCATATTAGTCAGATAAATCATTATTTTCCTCCGACAATCATCTTTCAAAAAATTTTTTCAGCATATTATGAGCTGTAGTAGCCTTTTTCACCGAAAAGAATACTTTCCATTTTATTGTTGGGGGCATAAATACCAACTGACATTTTTTTGCTTATAAGTCCATACTCATCTCTTTTGAAATCCTCAATAATCTCTTTAGCCTTTTTCAAGTTCGTTGGAAAAATAAGGCTACCGTCTATATACACCTCTGTATCACTAAAAATTTCAACGGCTTCACATTCTTCGTTGCTATTATAAAAGACATGACAAAACCCAAAATCATCTGTTAACATTTTGCTTGTTGCGGTTTTCTTAAATTCTTTCGGTTCACCCAACACAGCCCTAACATTGTTTCTTTTCATACCAAATCTGATTTTATCAACATACTCCGTAGGAACTGCTTCAAGTTTAATCATCGTATTTTTCCTTTGTCTTTAACATAAAAGGGGGTTCAACAGTCGTGATTATCAATGCCCCTGCTTCCTCAGCGGCGTGAGAAACGTGAAACTTGTTTAACAGTATATCCAAAATCAGACAAGTCATTAAATAAACTTAATACTCTTTCCTCGCAAGACTTGTTGCCCTCAAACCGGAACTCACAACCGTGGTCTACACTTTGAAAACATGCGGACAACAATCCTTTTTTAATTAGTTTTGCTGTATCAAACCTTGGGGAAGAAACTAAAAAACTATCCCATTTAACTTTATTATCAAAAAAATATATGCATGTTTCAGCAGCGTTATGAAAACAATCGCTTTTAACTCTCGCTTCTTTGAGATGATAATAGACATTAGCTCGGTCAAGCAAAGATTTGGCTTCGGATAACACCACCCCCTCATCAATTATAAAAGATATATTAGGTAGTAACATAAAGGTATGCATAAATACATTATGGTTTTTCGATAATTCAAGGAGAAAATCATTGAATAGAGTCGTTTCCTCATCACCTTCATCCGGCGACGGACACCGAAAACTTATAGTTTTACGTTTGATAGTATAATTTATAATACTATAATCATAATTATATTTATCCCTCATTAAACAACTCTCCAAATTTGTTCTATTGTAGATTTTCAGTATAAGCGACCCTCTAATGAGAAAATCCTAAGGACAATACCTTACTTGATGCTAACATTGAAACCTGATAAAGCCGATAAAAGAGCATCATAGCCGACTGACTTTTCATCCGCTATATTTAGCAGCAAATCTTTGCTTATTGCAGTACCCCCGTGCTTTCTGCGGTCAAATAGAGTTTCTGCAAAGTCAATTTCCTCCGATGTCAATTCATAACTCTCGTTCAAATACTCCCCAAGACTTGTTTTTGAAACGCAGATTATATCGACATATTCCCCTCCATTTTCAAGGAAAGAGTTTTCTTCATCCGAAGAAAAAACATCATTGCCTTCGCTCCAAAATACGGTTGTCACTACCGGCAGGGCAACCTCTTTTGTCTTTTTTGCGAATAGGCTGCGTCTTTTTACTTTTTGCTCAAAACTGATTAACATATACTGTAACGCCTGCTCTTGTGCATATTTGTAAACGCTTTCGTCCGCATCCGCAAAAAGACTATGCACGTTTTCCCCCAAATATTCACATATTCTTGGGCTGTCATTTCTTCTAAAGGTTCCAACTAACGCGCCATTTTGAGGATTGAATGATATTGCCCCATCCGTGCCGAATTGCGAGCGGAAACAAAAAGTCTCTTCGTCCCAAAACTTTTCGTGCGAGATATACAGCAATCGGGGAATTGCCGCAATATGAGCGCACATAGCATATATGCAGCTGTCGTAAATCAGTTCTCCGGAATACCTCAATTTATGTTTTATTGTCTTTTCTCCATTCTATAATATTTGTAAAACCACCGAAAATTCCACAGGGTTATTCCTCCGTAATGGCTATAATCTTATCACAAAAACGCTTTAGCTTCAATGTGTTTTCAACAGTTTTCATGCTTTGCAATCATCTTTCTTGCCCCGACGTTTATACACGTTATATTGATTTTTACAGGTTGACCTTGTCGGCGTACAGCGCGATTGTTGCCATTTCTGCACCTCATTCTATCTTCCTGACAACATATCCAATTCCTGTGTTTGGCAACCGAACAATCTCGTATCGTTCTCCACGAGCAAACGGAGTGTAGACGACGACTGCGCTTACTCGTTCGCCGTCATCAGTTAATAACATAGGCGTACGCGTTTCTAAATCGCGGCCGCCGAAGCCCGGTTCGATGACCGTCCCTGTTATGGTAATATAATTTTTATTTATTACGTTTGGGATATCTTTGAAACATGGCACGGAGGTAAAAACAAGCGCAACTACACATACCATAAAGAAGATTGAGCCTAATAAATCTCCGATTTTTTTTGATTCTATATACTGCTTTATTTCCCACACCCCGAAGGAGATAAATGCTACTATCAAACCTATAAAAGTCCCAAAAGATAAAAAATACGAAATTAAAATTGACGGATCGTGTTCTGAGTAGTACATATCATCGCCCCTCTCGTAAAGCTTTAAAATATTCGTCTATCCTGACCCCGATTCACTCTAAATCAACTCTCTTTCCGCTACCATCTGAATATGCTACCGTGAAGAAAAGCAGATGTTCAAAAGTATTGGTGAATAATGGCGCATCAAAAGCGAGAGTTAGTCTTCCATTATCAAGAGTATAATATGGATAAACTATATTATCTTCGGTATAATTCGCCGGACCAACTACAGAAATGATTTCTTCAATAGACATTCCTTTTTCTAAGAAAGCAAAATCTTCTTCTGTCAATGTTTGGTCTGTTTCTGTTCCTACATAAATCATAATATTTGCTTCTTCATTTTCTTTTTCCGATGTAGATGTATTTAAGGAATTGTTTTTCTGAACACATAGTGCATACCCTACAATCAAGAATATGCCAAGCAGAAAAAGGCAAATTAGTTTTATTGCTTTCATTTTCATTTGCCACTAACCTCCGTTGCAACGTTCAGCCGCCTGCATCATAATAGTACCATCCTTCCTCAGATAATGGTTCAATTGATGTAAGGTATGGTATCGATGACTTGTCGGGCACGCTGCCGTCAATGGAGTAAGCAATGCCTACACCGCGGCCTATAGCACCCCACATTGTGAAAGTAATCACCTTGCCTTCGCTTTTCCTGAGTATATAATAACACTCGCCTTGAAATAACCGCTGAATAGCTTCCGGTACAACCTCGTCGTCAATAACAACCTCACGCCTCCAGGCAGACACCGTGAATTCGCCGTAATCGTTTTTGGTAAAATCTGAACGGTCTATCGAGATGTAGTCAAACTCGTCAAACTTGCTATCCGCCAAGTAATCCGCCACTATAACAAAAGAATCGTAATTTTCCTGAAACTTTTTTTCCATCCAGCTAATAGTCGGGGGGGATGCAAGATGAATAAGAAGAAAAAAGACAGCAATACAGAACGTGCGAAACAGCCACACCATCGTCATGATGGTGATTGCAGGGATTAACCACAAGTTTTTTCGCCTTTTTCTCATTTTAGTGACCATTTCTATTATTTGATTTCAACCCATATTTCTTCGCATTTTATAACTAACCATTGCGGGTTTTCATCAACAGTTCTAAAACTAACGTCTATAAGACCGTTATTCATTTCCGCATAATAATGTGTTATCGTGTACCAACCATAAATATATGATGATAGTTCATCTTGGGACATATTCTTAAATTTTTGAGGTGTTTTTTCAAAAACATTTGGCATATTAAAATTTGCTCTCATACAGTTTTGAAATCTTACCGTTAGTTTTCTTGATTCTTTTTTGCCTTGATGAATGTCCCAAAAATAATCAAATACCACCAATAAATCTAATAAATTATTATCCCACTTTACCTCGATTACAGTGCTGTCTGTGAAACAATAATCATCAATAAACGCTTCAAAGCCTTTAGAAAGAATCATTTTTATACAATCTCCTTTTTGCTCCTTAGTTTAATTTTTGAAATTGAAATGTGTTAAATCTCTCATTTGTTGATAGTGACCATTTCTGCACCTCATTCTATCTTCCTGACAACATATCCAATTCCTGTGTTTGGCAGCATAGTAATCTCGTATCGTTCTCCACGAGTAAAAGGAGTGTAATTTACGGTTGCTTTTACTTCTTCGCCGTCATCAGTTAATAAAGTAAGCGTACGCGATCCATCATCGCTTACGCCACTATCCGCTACGACGACCGTCCCTGTTATGGTAACATAATTTTTATTTATTACGTTTGGAATATCTCTGAAATATGGCACGGAGTAAAAAACAAGCGCAACAGCAAATGCCATAAGAAAGATTGAGCCTAATAAATCTACGATTTTTTTTGATTCTATATACTGCTTTATTTCCCACACAACTATGGAGATAAATGCTGTTGTGAAAGCTACACTACCCAAAAAATTAAAAAAATACAAGGAATACAAGTGGTGCATATCATCGCCCATCCCATAAAGCTTCAAAATACATATAGGCATATTATATTATGCAGTCTTTGCACATGCAACTTCAAAAGCTAATTTACTACCTAAATATTCAAATAAAGCAAATTTTGTGTTGAAAATTGACAGATAAAAGTATAAAATAAGCGAGGATTTCCCGAAAGAAGCGGCGCAAGCTCGGAAAGGCGGAGAACTTTTCATATGACAGACGAAAAAGGCAAACGCTCTTTGATGATGCCGATAGGAATAACAATCGGCGTAGTTGGCGTTGCTGTCTTTGTGTTCTTGCACTTTTTCGCCTCTGATTTTTTCGCGGCAGAAGCAGAGCAAACGCCCGACACGACGGAATCTGTAAGAGCTGTCGAAACACCGCTTCCCACGCCTGAGCCGACACCACCGCCAACGCCCGCGCCGCCGAGCGTAAGTGTTTACAGTATGGCACTGCCCGCAAGCGGCAATATCAGCGTACAAATGGATAAGTCTGATATAAACAGGGGATTTCTTGTGCTTGTCAACACAGAAAACGCTTACACTATTCCCGACGGATTTAATGCGGAGCTTGTAAACATTGCGGCTAACAGACTTGACGTATACAGAGCCACTTCAAACTCAAGACTGCGCAGGGATATTATAGAGCCTTTTAATGAGATGCTGCAAGCATTTACGGACGAAACAGATAAGACTTATATTTACGTTTTGAGCGGGTTTCGTGATTATAATGCTCAAAGGGCTTTGCTTAATCAATACATATACACGGAAGGGCGTGAGGCGGCAATGCGCCGAGCTTCACAGCCCGGTCACAGCGAGCATCACACAGGCTTGGCTGTAGATTTTGCTACAATGATTGACGGTGTGCAGTATCCGTTTGACAATTTTGATGTGGCAAAAAACTGGTTTTCACGCAACTCATATAGATTTGGGTTTGCTTTGAGTTATCCCGCACATAAAACAAGGATAACGGGAGTTATTTCAGAGCCTTGGCATTATAGATATGTCGGTCTGCCACATTCATATATAATGTATAATAATGACTGGGTGCTTGCAGAATATGTAGAAGCTATCAGGGATTATACAGCGGATGAACCAATGAAAGTAAAGTACGACGGTGCGGAATATGAGGTATTTTTTACAGAAAGTCTTGAAATAACCGTCCCGTCAAACGCAAAATATCAAATATCGGGCAATAATGTTGACGGATTCATAGTGACTATTTACGACAGATATGATAGACTGACAAACGTAACCAATGAATGAAATATGATTTTGATAAATGGAGGATTCAAAACGTGGAAAAAGTAGCAGTATACAACAAGAAATCAATAACGGATATTGATGTAGCAGGGAAAAAGGTTCTACTACGGTGTGATTTCAACGTTCCCATTAACAAGGAAACGGGGAAAATCAGAGATGAGGGGCGCATAATCGCCGCGCTTCCGACGATTAACTATCTGTTGGAGCAAGGTGCCGCTGTTATAGCGTGCTCGCATTTCGGAAGACCAAAGGGTGAGTTTAAGCCTGAATTTTCGCTCGCTCAAGTCGCGGAGAGCCTGTCGGGGCATTTGGGTAAAACCGTGAAGATGGCAAAAGACGTTGTCGGGCCTGATGCGGTGGGGCTTGCCGCCGCACTTCAATCAGGTGAAATTATGTTGCTCGAAAACACACGTTTTCACGCGGAGGAGGAAAAGAACGATGCGGAGTTTGCAAAGAAATTAGCGGCGATGGCGGATGTATATGTGTCCGATGCTTTCGGAAGCGTACACCGCGCCCACGCTTCAACGGAGGGTGTGTCAAAGTATCTGCCCGCAGTATCAGGTTTCTTGCTGAAAAAGGAGCTTGACTATATCGGCGGGGCAATCGGCAGTCCGAAAAGACCGCTCGTGGCAATACTCGGCGGAGCGAAGGTTTCCGATAAGCTCGGCGTTATCTCAAATCTGCTCAAAATTTCCGATGCAATCATCATCGGCGGTGGTATGGCGTACACCTTCTTTAAGGCTGAGGGCGGCAAGATTGGTAACTCACTGTGCGAGGACGAACAGCTTGAATCCGTATTAAAGTGCAAGGCGGAGGCAAAGGAGCGCGGTGTTAAACTGCTTCTTCCGCTTGATACTGTTGTTGGAGCTGAGTTCAGCAATGATGTGGAGCCGATTGTAGTTGACAGCGGTGCTATACCCGACGGTATGATGGGTATGGATATAGGTCCTAAATCTGTTGCTGAGTTTGTAAAGGAAATTTCAAACGCAGGGACGGTGATTTGGAATGGGCCGATGGGCGTTTTTGAGTTTTCAAAATTTGCTGAGGGTACGAAAGCTGTGGCGGAAGCTGTTGCGAAGTCAGATGCTGTTTCCATAATAGGCGGCGGCGACAGCGCGGCGGCAGTCCGCAAGTTTGGGTTAGAGGACAAGATTACGCATATTTCCACAGGCGGCGGAGCTTCTTTAGAGTTTATGGAAGGTAAAGCATTGCCGGGTATAGTTTGCTTATTGGATGCTTGATGTTGAGATAGGGGCGGTCGTGACCGCCCGCAAGCTATTGGGGTACTATTGAGGTACTGCGCAGAGCAATCAACCGTAAGGGCGGTCTTTAGCCGCCCGCAAGTAAAACGTCCTCGCATAGTGAGGACACAAGAAAGGTTTAACAATTATGAACAAGAATTTAAGAAAAACCGTTATTGCGGGAAACTGGAAAATGAATATGCTCGCTTCCGAAGTGAGCGCGTTTGCCGACAAGCTCACGGGCTTGATTTCGGGTTATGACAAGTGGTGTGATGTCGTTATTTGCACCCCGTTTGTACTGCTTCCGACTGCCGTTGATGCGTTTGAAAGCACAGGCGTTGGGGTCGGGGCACAGAATATGAGTATGCACGAATCGGGGGCATATACGGGAGAGGTTTCCGCCGCGCAGTTGTGTGATATAAACGCGGGGTACGTTATAATAGGGCACAGCGAAAGGCGTGAGTATTACGGGGAAACGGATAAATCTGTAAACGAGAAAACACTTGCGGCTCTCAAATCGCCGCTTATTCCGATTGTCTGTGTAGGAGAAACTCTTGAACAGCGTGAGAGTGGTATTACATTCGACCTCGTTTCACTGCAAACGAAAGTAGCGTTGCTCGGAGTGTCAAAGGAACAGCTAAAGCGTGTGATTATTGCCTACGAACCCGTGTGGGCGATAGGCACGGGAAAAACAGCGACACCAGAGGATGCCGAAGAGGTATGCCGTGCAATTCGCAGTGTTGTTGAATCCGTTTACGACAAAGAAGCGGCTGACGGGGTATCTATTCTTTACGGCGGTTCGATGAATGACAAAAACGCTTTTGATTTACTGTCACAGCCTGACATTGACGGCGGGTTAATCGGCGGGGCATCATTAAAACCAGATGCGTTTGCGGTTATTGTCAACGCGGCGAATCAATAAACTGCGGGGGAGTGTTTCACAAACTGCGGCGAATCAATAAACTGCGGGAATGAGTTTTATATCCACCAAACAGCGGTATAAATTTCATACCCCCGCAGAATTTAACAGGGAAGCGAGATAAGTCTGTGAGTATAAAAAAACCTTTAGTAATGGTCATAATGGATGGGTACGGGATTACCGCTCCGGGTCCGGGTAATGCTGTAATCAATGCGCCTACACCGACACTTGATGAGCTTTTTGCCACCTGTCCCAACACAACATTATCAGCATCGGGGGAGGATGTAGGCTTGCCCGACGGTCAAATGGGGAACAGCGAGGTCGGGCATACAAACATCGGAGCGGGGCGTGTCGTGTATCAGGATTTACCGAGAATAACACGCGAGATTTCGCTTGGGAGCTTCTTTGAAAATGAAGTGCTGCTCTCTGCTATGAAAAGCAGCTCGGAAAAGGGGAGTGCGCTACACCTTTTGGGTCTTGTTTCACCCGGCGGCGTTCACAGTCACAGTAACCACCTGTACGGCTTGTTGGAGCTTGCAAAGCGAGAAAAACTTGATAAAGTGTACGTCCATTGCTTTATGGATGGGCGTGACGTTCCTCCCGATTCGGGAAAAGGCTTTATCGAAGACCTCGTGAAAAAATGCGAGGAAATAGGTGTCGGAAAAATCGCTACCATAATGGGGCGTTTTTACGCAATGGACCGCGACAATCGCTGGGACCGTGTGGAGCAGGCTTATAACGCAATGGTGTATGGCGTTGGGGTCGCTCCGCCGCAGATGGGCGGCCAATCGGGTGCGGTTGCGGCAATGCAGGAATCGTATGACAACAGCGTGTTTGACGAGTTTGTCAAGCCCGTTATTTGCGAGGAAAGCGGCACGATAAAATCAGGCGACTCAGTAATATTCTTCAACTTTCGACCGGACAGGGCGAGGGAGATAACCCGTGCTTTTGTCGATGAGGATTTCAGCGGTTTTGAACGAAAAACAGGCAGAATCCCGCTTACCTATGTTTGTATGACACAATATGACGAAACCATTGAGGGGGTGAGTGTTGCGTATCCGCCTGATTTCCCCAAGCAGACATTCGGGGAGATTATCAGCCGCAAAGGATTGCGCCAACTGCGCATTGCGGAAACCGAGAAATACGCGCATGTAACATTCTTTTACAATGGGGGAGTGGAAAAGCCTTTTGAGAATGAAAAGCGCATACTGATACCTTCGCCTAAGGAGTTTCCCACATATGACTTAATACCCGAAATGTCGGCTTTTAAGGTCGCCGATGCGGTATGTAAGGAAATCCTTAGCGGTGAGCAGGATGTCATAATTTGCAATTTTGCAAACTGTGACATGGTAGGGCATACAGGCATTTACGATGCGGCATTTCAAGCGGTTAAGACTGTGGATGAATGTATCGGCATGGTGAAATCAGCGGTAGAGCAGATGGGCGGATTGCTTGTCATTACGGCTGACCACGGTAATGCGGAAACAATGCTGGCAAAGGACGGGGTAAGTCACCATACCGCACACACAACAAACCCTGTCCCGTTTATTATCTTCGGGGCTGACGTTACGCTCAAATCGGGAAGGCTTGCGAATATTTCGCCGACATTATTTGAGCTTTTGGGAGTGGAAAAACCGGAGGTTATGACAGGGGAGTCTTTAATAGTCAGTAAGTAGTAATATGTTACACAAATGAGGTTGTACATCAAAACATAAAATGATGTACAACCTCTGATTTTGCCTGTATGAGTATCCTGCATGAGTATATTGTAGCTACACGGACGTAGTTCGCAAACTTTAACAGTTATTTAAGCTACAGCTAATTTAGTTAAGGCGGCGGGTCAGGGTCAGGCGTTTCAGGTTCGGGAGTTGAGGGGTCAGGCGTTTCAGGCTCAGGTGTAGGCGTGGGTGTAGGCGTAGGTGTTGGAGTTGGCGTTGGCGTTGCGGGTTCGGGAGTTGCAGGGTCAGGCGTTTCAGGCACAGGTGTTTCGGGGTCGGGCGTAAAAGGCTCAGGCGTTTCAGGGTCGGGGACAAACTCCCACCACTCATAAACAAACTCAATTACGTTCCTTCGGGCATCGGCAGTAATATGTATCGCTCCGAACGACTGCCCCACAATGACATAATCCTCAATATACGGCGCATCAACGGTGACCTCCGAGCCGAGAGGTGCTTCATCAACATATTCATCAAGCAGATAACCGAAAATATCAACACATCTGACCGTGTACTCCACAACATCAAGCTCCCAAGGGTTGATAACATCCACAAAGTCAACATTCGGCGGTCTGTAAAACGCCTTAGTTTCCAAATTAGCGTGTATGGGCTCCATAACCATTTTCCAGATTTGCGCCGCAGGATTTCCCGTAACTACCATTTTGGCAGGGTTATCAAAGCCTGTCCATACTGCGGCGACATAGTAGGGGGTATAGCCGACAAACCAACGGTCCCAATCATCGGTGGTTGTTCCTGTTTTTCCTGCTGTCGGCATATGCTCGCCAAGATTAGCAGAGCCTCCTGTACCTGAAACAACGGCATCATGGAGCATATCCGTCACCCAGTATGCGGCGGCGGGACTAATTGCGTAGGTGGCTTTTGAAGCCCTGTTGTCCAACAGGACATCGCCGTTATGGTCGTATATCATGGAAAATGTGCGTAGCTCCAAACGCTCTCCGCCATTCGGAAACGCAGTGAACGCGGAAGTCATTTCCCGTACCGTAGCCCCCCATGTAAGCTGTCCCAAGGCGAGCGGAGCGTAAGCCTCGTCGCCGGGGTCAAGACCAAGCCCCATTCTGTCTTTTACAAAACGATATGATGTCGAAACAGAAATATCGTCAACAATCATTGCGGCAACGGTATTTATTGAGCGGCGCAGGGCATCACGAACGGTTATCTCACCAACCCTGCCTATGTTGCCTGCGTTTCTCGGAAACCACGTAGTGCCCGACAAAACCGCTTCGCTGTCATCATAAAGGGTGTCGGGCGTGAGTATTCCCATTTCCAACGCAGGCCCATAAGCGGAAATCGGCTTAATGGAAGAACCGGGGGGTCTGCGCGTTTGCGTAGCGCGGTTTAACAGCAGGTTGCGGGTTTTCCTGCCAACACCTCCCGAAAGCGCGACAATTTCGCCTGTATAGGGGTCGGCGATAACGACACTTGATTGCAGATGTTGAGATTGCAACCGTTGAGAAGCATTTGTCGATACAGTTACAGTCGGTAAGCTCTCAGGGTTATTGTATATCTCGTCAACAATAGCTTGAATTTCGGGGTTCATTGTCATAATAATTTTCAGACCGCCGCTGTAAAGCCTTCTTCGCGCAAGCTGTTCGGAATAACCGAGTTGATTTACCATTTCGGTAATAGCATCTCTCATAACGGCTTCTTCAAACCATGTGTAAATGACCTGCTCACTATAATCGTCAACACCGCGTTGAAAATGCAAAGGCACGCGTAGGGCCTGACGATATTCAGTTTCGGTTGGAATATAACCTCGCCTGTGCATACTCCAAAGGACATCTTCCTGTCTTTTTTTGTTTGCCGCTCTGTCGGCGTAAGGGCTGTATAACGAGGGATTATTAGTTATGCTGATAATGGATGCGGCTTCGGGCAGGGTTAATTCGGAAACATCCTTGTCAAAATAATAGTGCGCCGCCGCTCCTATTCCGTAACAACCATGTCCGAAGTAAACTAAGTTTAAGTAAAGCTCAAGGATTTCCTCCTTGCTGTATCTTCTTTCATATTCAAGAGCCCTGAATATTTCCTGTAATTTTCTTTGAACGGTGGCTTCATCGTCATGCGTAAGGTTTTTTATGAGCTGCTGTGTAATGGTCGAACCTCCAAAGGTGTCGCGCATACCGAGAAACATATTCACGAACGCGCCTGCTGTTCTATACCAATCAACACCCTGATGTGAGTAAAAACGATGGTCTTCAATGGCAACAACCGCGTTAATCAAGTGTTTGGGTATGTCAGAATACTCGACCCACTGCCTGAACTCTTGGCTTTGAATGATGACACTTGGAAGCTCCCGTCCCGTATGCGGGTCAATATAGAAAATCTCGCTTGAACGGGCGATAGAAAAATCGGAAGGGTTTATTTCAAGGTCGGTGATGAGGTTATTGTTTATGTATTGCAGGAAGAAACACATATAAATAGCACCCGCGACGAGGGAAATTAGAAGTATTGTGCCAACGACCTTCAGTCCGAGAAAGAAAATGTCACTTAGAAGCCAAAAAGTGTTCTTTGCGACTTTCTTAGATATTCTTTTTACTTTTACGGTATCCATTGATTATACCTCAAAATTGTAACCACTTTGCAAAATACATATTGCATTTTAGCATATATTGTGGTATTTTTCAATAGGTACAAAAAATAGGTACAAATAATCAAATCCGCAATTTGGGGGTAAGCACATTATGGACAATGATTTTGGCAACGATTTAATAACGATTTCAGATGAAGAAGGCAACGATTACACACTGGAGCTTATTGATTCAATTGAGGTAGACGGTACGGTCTATTTGGCGAGTCTTCCTGCGGATATGAATGAGGACGACGAAGATTTTGGGATACTGATACTGGAGGTTGTCGGGGACGACGAGCTCGCCGCTATCGAGGATGAAGATTTACTCGAAGAGCTGTACGATATGTTCATGGAACGCCTTTTCGAGGACGATGAGGATTTTGACGACGACGAAGAGGACGGCGAGGACGACGGCGAGGATTTGGACGGCGAGGATTCAAGCGAAAACGGTTTAAGCGACGAGGATTCAGACGAGAGCAACGGCTGAATATGTCCCTGCTTTGTTTGTGATAGGCCTTTTTAACCCACATTTCTTATAAGGGATGCCGAACTCTGCCTGTGAATTGCAGGCCTCCCGGGTCAAGCATGACTTGATTTGGATGTTGGAAGCAGAGAAACAGACAGGAGGCAACCCACCTGCCTATATGTGCAGGTTCTAAACGGGTTTACACGGCACGGCGGGGCAATAATATAACGGGGCAATAATATAAATAGGCAATAATACGAATATAAGTACACCTCTGAAGCTCACTATGAGATTGGCTATTGCCGTAGAGGTACTATATATAATAAAAACAGAACAGGAAGAAGTATATGAGCGGAATGTTTGACACAAAACAGGATAAGACAAAGCGCAAGCAGGAAACAGCCTTAAAAGAGGAGAAAGCAAGGAAAAAAAGCAGGATTATTACAGTCGTGGTGACAGTTGTATTTTTACTGTCAGTGGCGGTTGCCGTGCTGATTAACTCAAATTTTCTGCGCAGGACGTTGACGGTTGTGACAATTGACGGTGTCGGCTTCAATACGGCGGAATTTGAGTATTACTACAATAACGAATACATGGCTATTGCTTCCGAGTTTCAGTCACAGGGGTGGGAGTTCTTCCTGCCTGACCGAAGCAGACCGTTGTCCGTACAGCTCTATGATGAAGAATCGGGGCAGACATGGGCGGACATTATCACAAACGGCGCGCTGAACAGAATGACAGAGCTTGTCGCAGTCTATAAAGCGGCTCAGGCTGACGGGTTTGTAATGCCTGAGGAGAAGCTCGCTGAGTTGTTGGACTCTGCGTTTCAAATGGATGAGCTTTATGCTATGGTGTATGGATACCCAAGTGTTGACAGTTATTTGCAGTCTATGTACGGGGTGGGTATGAACAGCAAAATATACCGCGAGATTTTAGAGTTTAACGCCACCGTAGAGGAATATGCGTTTTTCATACATAGCTCATTTTCATACACAGATAATCAGCTTGATGAGCATTATGCGGAGTTTGCTGATAGCTTGGATGTTTTTACATACAGGGCATTTGTAGTAAATTATGAAGAGCCTGAGGAGGGCGTGGAGGAATACGGAACTGCGCTTGAAGAAGCGATAAATGTTGCGCGGGAAACCGCACAGGCAATTGCTTTAGGCATTGAAACCGAAGAAGATTTCATAAGTGCGGCATATGAAGAAAATATGTTCAACTATCCTGTGCCTGAATCAACCCTGCGCGAAATGCAAGGCACATCGCTCGACGATTACAGCTATCTTGATTTCAACTTCTCGACTTGGCTGAGGGAAGCAGGCAGGGTAGAGGGAGATGTTACAACCATTGATTTGGCTCAAGGTACAGCGGTGGTTTACTTCATATCACGCGAGGATAATTCTTACAGAACCGTTGGCATGAGGCAGATTCTCATAATGCGTGAGAGCATTTCCGCGAGCGATTATACCGACGGTGAGCTTGACCCTGACTATATTGAAGCAATGGAGCTTGCGGCAGAGGATGCGCGTGTGCGGGCGGAGCTTGCAGATTCATTATTTACGGATGCAGGGAGAACTGAGGACGCGCTTATTGAGTTAATGGAGGAACATTCTGACGATACCACAGTAGGCGGGTTTTACGAAAACATATCGAAGCTCAACTATCAAGGTATAACCTTTAATGCTATGAGGGTTGTGCCGGAGCTTGAAGAGTGGCTTTTCGCCGACGGCAGAGCGGTAGGGGACAGTCTGCTCATAGAAACCGAGGCTTACGGTTATCATTTGCTCTACTTTACGGGCTTTGGGAATATTTTTGCGCGGGAGATAGCTGACGACAGGATGCGTGAAGCCGACAGCTCGGCGTGGTTAGAGAATTTGACATACGAAGAGCCAATCCTCCGCAACGCTTTCATATTGGTGTCTACGTGAGTGTTGACGTTTCCGCCGGTAAAAATAAAAAAGGGGAGTGTTTTCTATGAAGTGTCCATTTTGCGGGTTTAACGAAAGTAAGGTTGTGGACTCGCGCCCTGCTGAGGAAGGCGCGACAATACGCAGACGACGGGAATGTTTAAGTGCAGATTGCAAGAGTCGTTTTACCACCTATGAAATCATGGAAAGACTGCCGCTTATCGTCATAAAGAAAGACGGTAGCAGGCAGACATTTGACAAGCAAAAGTTAATTAACGGTATGCTGAGAGCTTGCGAGAAACGCCCCGTTCCATTGTCAGAGCTGACAAGGGTAGCTGACGAGATTGAACAGGAGCTTCAAAACTCTCTTGAACGTGAAATCAAGACAACTAACGTGGGCGAGATGATTATGTCAGGGCTGAAAGCCTTAGATGAAGTTGCTTATGTTCGTTTTGCCTCAGTATATCGTTCATTCCGCGACATTAACTCATTTAGAGATGAGTTAAACAGGCTACTTGAGGACGAGCATAAATAATTTACGAGGCTACAAATATGGCAACTGAAAAAAAAATGACCCCCCGTCAGCTCGCAGAGCTTCGGGAAACTCTTAAAAACTCAAATCCCGTCGATTTCGCGGAAATGCTGGAGGAATTCAGTGAAAGCGAAGCAATAGTGCTGTTTCGTATGCTGCCGAAGGATACTGCGGCGGAGGTTTTTGCGTACCTTGAAAGGGATATGCAACACAACATAATAAATGCGATAAAGGACAAGGAAATGAGGGAGATTATCGACGACCTCTTTCTTGATGATGTTGTTGACTTTATTGAGGAAATGCCTGCCGGAGTTGTAAAGAGGGTGCTTAGTCATTTACCCAAAGAAAAAAGGGATATGATTAACCAGTTTCTACAGTACCCTGAGGACAGCGCGGGCAGTATAATGACAATCGAGTATGTTGAGTTGAACGAGGATTTGACCGTTGCCGAAACATTTGAGCGAATCAGACAGGACGGCGTGGACAAAGAAACAATCTACACATGCTATGTTATTGATAAAAAGCGGTATTTGCTCGGAGCGATTTCCGCCAAGACCTTGCTATTGGCTTCTCCCGATGAAAAGATTGGCAACATAATGACCCGTGACGTGATTTTTGCGGAAACATCAGACGATGTTGAGTCGCTGGCAAACGATTTCAGAAGATACGGTCTTTTGGCGATGCCTATCGTAGACCATGAAAAGCGATTGGTCGGCATTGTCACGGTTGATGACGTGTTGGAGGTTCAGGAGGAAGAAGCTACCGAGGACTTTGAAATCATGGCGGCTATCTCACCGTCTGACGACCCGTACTTAAAAACCAGTGTATGGAAGCTCGCGAGAAACAGACTGCCTTGGCTGATGCTGATGATGCTTACCGCGACAATAACGGGCTCGATTATTGAAGCCTTTGACAGCGTGTGGGAGAGAATCTCGATGCTTATGATGTTTGTCCCGATGCTTATGGACACGGCGGGCAACAGCGGCTCGCAAAGCTCGACACTTATTATTCGCGGTATGGCGATTGAAGAGGTTACTGTAAATGATGTGCTTAAAGTGTTATGGAAAGAGCTCCGTGTAGCGTTTATCTGCGGGGCTACGTTGTCGGTGGTAAACTTTGTGCGTATCATTGTTATGTACTACAAGACAGCGGTGGTCAATATATGGACGTTGAGCTTCAGTGTTTCTTTGGCACTGTTTCTTACAGTCATAATGGCAAAATCCGTCGGCTGCCTGTTCCCGATAATGGCAAAAAAGCTCCGCTTTGACCCTGCGGTTATGGCATCGCCCATGATAACAACTATTGTAGACGCTCTGGCATTGCTCGTGCTCTTTGTAATTGTGAAGATAATGTTTAGGATTTAGTAAACTGATTACCGCTTACAAAAACATTGAAGAGGAAAAGTTGTGCAAAGAAAAAGACTTATAGTTATTATCATCGGTGTATTGGTCCTTACAGGGGCGGTATTTACGGTGTTTGTTTGGAACCCGAGGGAAAACGAAAATGCCCCTCCTTTACAAACCAATGAACGGGGTAATTCTGTGGGGAATATAATAAACGGAGGATATGTTGCTCAAAGTGGTGAATGGATTTATATTGCAGAAAGTCAACTGGGAGCTCCCCCTCTGTACAAGTCACACTTAAACAATATAAGTAGACAACCAATAGCCCCGGAATGGGATTTTGTTTCCTATGTCAATGTAATTGAAGATTGGATCTACTATAAGAACGCAGGCACAGTAGGTGGAGGGAATTCCAATATCTATAAAATTCGCACAGACGGTACCGGACGGGAACAGATTAATAGTGACGACAGTTCATATATAAATGTCGTTGACGATTGGATATATTATGTAAATAACGACGACGACCATCGGCTATATAAAATCCGAACTGACGGTACAGATCGAGAAAAAATCAATGATTTTGGTATTACACAGCTTAATGTGGTGGATGGTTGGGCGTTTTTCATGGACAGGGAAATCTTTCATTTGCATAAAATCAGAACTGACGGAACGGATTATACGAAGCTTCTCAGTAATGATGATGTGGGTTGGATAAATGTTGTTGATGACTGGATTTATTATTCTGACTACGGCAACAACAAATCCATTTACAGAATCCGAACGGACGGTTCGGATCAAGAGCTTATAAGCTATAACGAAGGAGTGCACTTAAATGTTTCGGATGGCTGGATATACTACAGCAACTGGGGCGATAACAAGTATTTGTATAGAATGAGAACAGACGGCTCGGAAAATACTTTGTTATCTGCTCACGAGTGTTCATATATCAGCGTGCTGGGTGATTGGGTTTACTACTCTCCGGGAAATTTACTTTTGCCCATGCACCGGATTAAAACAGACGGAACCGGACACGAAGTAGTATTCGAGTAAAAAAACGAAAAACTTCACAAATAAGAGAAAATCAAAGAAAACTTTCAAAAATAGAGATAGGAGATAATTATTACAAATGAGAATTAAAACACGACGCATAATATCTTTCGCGATTGTCGAAAAAACGTAGGAGTTGAATTAACATGGTAAACAAATTTCAAAAAAGCCAAACATTGATTAGCTTTTTTGAAAGTCAAAATATAACAGAAAAAAGCTAAAGAATATTTAGCCAATCGAACCCGTTTACGCTTAGTTGGTCGCATTACTTAATCTTAATGCGAATGAAAAGCGAAGAAGAACGCCGTTTTTACGAAATAGAAGGCATAAAGCAACAATGGACGGTTGAGCAGCTTAAACGGCAATATGGCAGTAGCTTGTGCCACCCCTCTTTAACGAGTTCTGTGTCGGTAATGCTTTGCTATTTCCCGAAACGGCGGTTGTTTCAAAGCGGCTATGGAAAGAATTAAAAAAACTCGGTAATTTTTCATGTAAAATACATCTATTTTTTGTACATAATGCTTGTCAAGATTTACATAAATATGATATTATAGTTAACCAAAGAGGTGATTGCTTTGCCGACTGATGCTGTTAAACGTATAATTGCCGCCGAGTATGAGGCGAACAAGGTTAAACTTATTGTTCTCAATAGGTCTAATGAATCTATTGCAACCGTTAAGGCAGAGTGTGAACAAAAGGTGCGGACTACTTTAGATAGGGCTAAATCCGAGATTGAACAGCTCAGGCGGGTTGCTGATAAAAAGGCGATGGAAGCCGCATCGGAGCTTGCTTCGTCAACGGCAAATCGCCTTACCATAATGAGGGCGCGCGCCGAAAAACGACTTGACACAGTCGCCAACAGAATATTTGAAAGGATTGTGAACATATAATGAGTCAAATGAAAAAGCTCAATCTGATAATATCACATTCCGATTTGGTTAATGTAATCAGCGAGCTTATTGAGCTTGAATGTATTGAGCCAACCGAGCCTGAAATAATGTTTGACCCTCCTGAGCTTGAAAGTGTTGTAGGGCGTGAGGTTTTAGAGCTTGAAAACTATGATGCGAACTTTGAGAGCATTATTTTACTCACAACCCAATATACATACGTGCTTGCGGGGTGGCTGCCTACGGTTTTTGAAGGAACGCTCACAGCCATGTTGTCAAAATACACATGCGCTTGGGAGATTAAAAATCTTACATCTTTAGAAGCGGACTCAGGACCGATTATGCTGAAGCAACCGCAGTTATTCGCAAAAATGAGAAGCGGCGGGCGGCGTATTTTTGTCCCGCTCGCAAAAGCTCATATTTAGAACTATTGATTATTCCACATTAAAGCAAGGAAGAAATACAAAAATGCAAGAGTTAGAAAAGATACTGCAACACATAAAAACAGAGTCAGAGCATGAATGTAAGGCAATCGCCCAAAAGGCAAATAACGATTGTGAGAACATTCGCAAGGAATACTCGAAAAGAGAGCAAGACGAGTATTGGGCTTTTGTTAATAAGGGGTCAAAGGAAATCGAAAACAGGTCCCGTCAGTTGATGGAGCTGTCTGCGGAGCAAGCAAAGAAGATGATTAACGATACGCAACAGGATATGCTTGACAGGGTGCTGTCACTAACTGCAAAGAAGCTCTCGGCACTGCCGACACGCACCTATAATGAGATTCTGACAAAGCTCGGAATAGAGCATGGTCTAAAGCCTGAGTTTTTGGTAGAGCAGTTCAGGGAGGACTTAACCCCAAGCGTTACCTCGGCGTTGTTTGATTAAGGTGATTTGATTTTCGTTTCGTTTGAGTAGTTTTGAGTGATTTTGAGCGGTTTTAAGTGATTTTAAGTGGTGAGATTTCACACTTAAATGTGTATTGATGTGTAGAGCGGCAATGTGATAGTGTTTTACATTATTTTATATGATGTAGGACACTATTTTTGTCATTGAGGTAATTTCTATGCGTAAGCTCGCTACTGCCGCTTTCTGTTTTTCCGCCGCTGTCTTTATATCGCATTATTTACTTGACTACAGTTTTTTTCTGATAGTAGGGGCTGTTTCGTTTGCTCTTTCATTTACGGGGTTGTTTTTTCGGGGAAATGTCAGATTACGCATTTTCATAGCGGCTATATCGCTGTCGGTTGGTTTTATTTGGAGCTTTGCATATACCGCAGTTTTTGTAAAGCCGCATTGGGTTTTGCATGAAGAAACCGCAACCGTGGCGGCGGTTGTGACAGACTATCCCGCCGCGAGAGTTCCGCGAGGTTATTGCGTTGATGTTTCACTGCGCCCTGAGGGGCTACCCGCAGTCGGTACACGCCTTTATTTTAACAATGAATCCGTGCTGAAACCGGGGGATAACATTCAAGCTACGGCGAGGCTTCGCCGAACGGATATTACCGATGATGGCGAACGCTATGACGTTCTTTCATCACGCGGTATTTTTTTGTCGGGCTATGTGCCAGGCGAAATAAAGGCTATTTCACACGGGCGCGGCGGGGGCGGGCTTGGGAGCGGCGGCGACAGCAACAGCGGCGACAACAATGACAGCAACGGCGACAACAACAACCATATTCGCTACATACCAAAACAAACAGCCTACAGCATTGCTTCAATAATTGACGAAATATTCCCAAGCGACGTGTCGCCTTTCTTAAAGGCGTTGCTTATCGGCAACCGTGACGACCTATACAAGGACACAGCCCTAAATGCGGCGTTATCGGCATCGGGTATAATTCATATTGTGGCTATCTCAGGTATGCACATATCGTTTCTGATGGGCTTTTTGGGTCTGATTATCAAAAACAAACGATTATTTGCCATATACGGAATACCAATTCTTCTCATCTTTATGGCAATGACGGGATTTACACATTCTGTCACGCGAGCGGGCATCATGCAAATATTTCTGATATGCGCCCCGATTTTCAAGAGGAGAAGCGACAATATCACCTCACTGCTGATGGCAATGCTTGTGCTTTTGGCGATAAATCCGTACGCCTGCGCCTCCGTAGGGTTGCAGATGTCATTTGCCGCAACGCTCGGAATAATACTTTTCACATCACGCATAAACTACGCCGTATCCGATTTTTTGCGAGAAAAAAAGCTCAGAAGAAAGAGCAAGCTGAGAACCGTCATAAACTATGTGACCTCAAGTTTTGCAACGACAATCGGAGCATTAGTATTCACGCTTCCGCTTATGGTTATACACTTCGGATATATATCACTCATCGCCCCCATAACAAATTTATTGACGATTGGTGTTGTTTCCGTAGTGTTTCCGATTGGGTTACTTGCGGTCGCATTGGGCTTCATCTCTCCGATTATCGGCACAGTTGCGATAGTTCCCGTCAATTGGGCGGTGAGGTATATAATGGCAGTTGCAAGGCTTTTTGCGAGAGTTCCTTACGCGGGTGTTTACTCGTCAAGCATTTATATAATGTTTTGGCTTGCGTATGTCTATGTAATGTTCCTCACGCTCCCGCTACTTAAAGCACGGTTTAGGCAGTATCTGTACCCTGTGTGCATTGCGGTAATTTTACTTTTTGCCGTCATTCTGGCGACATTATCTTTTCAGGGGGCTTCGGGAGGTGCTGATGTCGGCAATAACTCCGTTACGGTGCTTGATGTTGGTCAGGGTTTAAGCGTTGTTGCGACAGTTGACTCTCACACTATGGTTATTGACTGCGGAAGCTCCGACAAAAACAATGCAGGGGAGATAACGCACGAGTTTTTGCAAAGCATTGGGCGAACTTCAATCGACTTGTTGGCGATTACGCATTACCATGCCGACCATATAAACGGTATAGAGTTTTTACTCAGCAGAATAAATGTGTCCGCCATTGCCATACCTGACCCCGACGGTTCGGAGGGCTTGCATTTTGCTGAGGATATAATTGAGCTTGCAAGAAAACGCAGAGTTGATATAATATATGTGACGGAATCGCTTGTTGTGACTGTCGGTGAAACAGAGGTGTTTATATACCCGCCGCTCGGTAGCGGCGGTGAGAATGAGCGAGGCTTGTCTTTTCTGATAAAAAGCGATTTTACAGCCTTGATAACAGGGGATATGAACCGAACCACAGAGAGGGCGTTACTCCGTTTTACTGATTTGCCGAAGATTGATTTACTTGTCGTCGGACATCACGGTTCACGGGAATCCACGTCGGAGGAACTGCTCCTTGCCGTATCGCCGAGTATTGCCGTAATATCATCGGGCAAAAACAGCTTTAATCATCCGCACCCTGAAACGATTCAGCGTTTCTTGCATTTTGGAGTAAGTGTCTACAGGACAGACGAAATAGGACATGTGACGGTAAATAATGGATTACAAAAGTAAAAAAGATAATAACGCATCCTATGTGAAGCTGACGAAGTCACTTAAAAACGGTGAGGTCGGCAAGCTCTACATATTTCACGGACAGGAGCAGTATTTGTTAAAAAACAGTATTGCCAAAATCCGCGCCATGCTTTGCGCGGACGGTCTTGACAGCTTCAACTACAAACGCTTTGACGGAAATACGATAACAGCACGTTTACTTGAGGATTCAATTGAAACGCTGCCTTTTATGGCGGAAAGAACCTTGATAGAGGTGTTTGATTACAATTTGCTCAAAGGTGCGGGAGCAGAGCAGGATAATGAAAGAGAGCAAATATGTTGCCAGATGTCCGACCTGCCCGACCATGTGTGCATTATTTTTATTTACAGCACGATAGAGTATAAGCCTGATAACAGATTAAAGCAAAACAAGGAAATATTAAGTATAGCCGAGCTTGTTGAGTTTGCGCCCGCAGAGGGAAGCGAGCTTATCGGCTGGGTGCGGCGGCACTTTAACGATGCGGGTAAGGAGATAAGCAGTGCGGATGCCGCTTATCTGACGGAAATCACAGGGGGGCTGATGACAACGCTTCACGGGGAAATAAGAAAGGTTGCGGCTTATGCAAAGTCGAAGCAAATTACCCGAGAGGACATAGATGCTGTTGTAGTTCCCGTGCTTGACGTTCAGGTTTACAGGCTGACCGATGCGATTGTGCGGCGTGACAGTAAATCCGCTATGCAGATTTTGGATAAGCTCTTTCAAATGCGGGAAGCTCCCCATAAGCTGATTTACAGCATTTCATTAAAAATGCGCCAGTTATTGTCAGCGCGTGTGTGTATAGAAAGTAAAAAAGGCAGGGACGAGCTGAAGAAAATCTGTGACATTTATAAGGATTATCCTGCGGATATTTTGCTTAACACGGCGAAAAAAGCAACACTGGCTTATTGTGTAAACACGGTTAAAATATGTGCGCAAACCGCAAAACAGCTCAACAACACGAGTGAGCCCGAAGCGCATATAGTTGAGCTTGTTGCAAAGCTCGCAATATCGCCCTCTTTGTGATACAATAGCTTGACTGTATCTCAGTAATAATGTAACCCGCCGCTTGTGGAAGCGGGATGCTTATGATTTTGATAAAATATATCAACGCAGAGGGGAAACAACCATGTCGGGAGCGAGTTTCAAAGCAAAAGCGCGTTCGTTGATGCTGAAAAATGCTTCAAAGCTGTTTCTTGTGGGGGCGTTGTTTCTTTTGCTTGTTACAATTATATCAGAGCTTTGTCTGCGATTGCCCGGTGTCATAGATTGGCAAAATATGTTAGACCGTTTATCGTCGGGTGAAATGCCGAGTATAACCCTCGTTTACAGAGAGTTCAGACCTATGGGCGTTGTTCTTGCTCTTTTACTTTATTTACTTCAACCGATTTTGGGATTTGGGTATAAGAGCTACTGCTTAAAAATTGCGCGGGGGGAAACCGCCGAATACAAGGATATTTTTAACGGTTTTTTGTTTTTGATTAAGGTACTCTCCATATTTGTGATTACGTCAATTATGATTTTTATGTGGAGTTTTTTGCTGATTATACCGGGTATAGTCGCGGCTTACAGATACAGGCTTTCCTATTATATTTTGCTTGACGACCCAAGCAAGGGGGCGTTTCAATGTATTGAGGAGTCAACGGTGATGATGTACGGAAGCAAACTTGACCTTCTTATAATCGACCTTTCGTTCTTAGGTTGGTATATTCTTGACTTTACCGTTATTCTTTTATCCCCATTGCCGTATACTCCAAGTTTTGTGTTAATCTGGGTTTATCCGTACAGAGGTTTAACGAATGTATGTTTTTATGAGCATCGAAAAAGTGTACTTGCGGTATAAAGCGTGCTGTGCAGAGTACGTTGTACTCTGCGCAGCACGCTGGGGATTGTGGAGCTTCGCTCCACAATCACGGAGGATTTTGCAGAGCGGGGTCTGCAATCTCGGCGGGGTTCTCCACAATCACGCTACTCACAGCGCACTACAAAAATTTCAACGAAAGGGTTTAGAAGTTGAGTAAAGTAAAAGTAAAAAACGATATGACCAAAGGCAAGGAATGGAAGCTGATTCTGCTCTTTACCATTCCGCTAATGATTGGCAATATTGTACAGCAGATGTACAATGTTGTTGACGGAATTATCGTCGGTAATTATGTCGGGGAAACCTCATTTGCCGCCGTTGCGACAAGCGGGCCGTTAACACTCTTGTACCTTGCGCTCGCATTCGGATTGTCCGTAGGTGTCAGTATTGTCACCTCTCAATACTTTGGAGCGGGGAAAAAAGACGAGCTGCCTGTCGCCATTGATACCGCATTATTGTTGCTTGGAGCTTGCGGCTTGATATTTACGTTTGTAGGTATTCTGCTCTCGCCGTACATTCTCAAGGAAGTTCTCAGCGTTCCCGATGCGGTATACCCCGCCGCGTTGGTGTATATCAGGATATTCAGCTTTGGTTTGGTTTTTCAGTTTTTGTATAACTGCATAGCGGCAATACTGCGGAGCTTCGGCGACTCAAAGGCTACGCTGTACTTTCTTATTGTCGGAGCGGTACTCAACGCCATATTGTCGGTTTTGTTCGTGCTTGTGTTTAAGTGGGGAATTGCGGGAGCGGCACTCGGAACAGTCATAGCTCAATCTACCTGTACCTTTATATCGTATATGTACTTGAGAAAGTATTATCCCTTTATTAAGGGCGGCAAGCATTGGGACACCAAACTTGCGCTGACAATGACAAAGCTCGGACTGCCGATAGCGGCGCAGATGTGTATTATCTCATTCGGAAACGGTGCTATGCAAAGATTAGTCAATGGATTTGAAACGACCACGCAGGGGATAGTGGCGGCTTATGGAGCGGCATCACGGTTGGATTCTATAATTTTCGCGCCCATGTCCTCATTTCAAGCGGGACTTTCCAACTTTACGGGACAAAATCTCGGGGCGGGAAAAATTGACCGTGTCCGCAGGGGTCATCGCAGTGCTTTAATAATGTCCGTGTCATGTACCATAGTAGTAAGTATCGTATATGGTCTTATTGCTGAAACTGTGGTGGGCTTCTTTGGTCTTTCGGATAATTCGTTAGTTATCGGCGTTGAAATTGCACACTACTTTGTTATGTTTTATTGGATACTCAGTTGCAACATGATGTTCAGCGGTGTGTTGCAAGGCGCTGGGGACACCGTAGTTATCACATTGGCATCACTGACATCATTGGTTGTACGTGTCGTGAGCGGGTATACATTGGCTCACTTCGGGCTGTTGGGGTACAGCGCGGCTTGGGTTCCTGTTCCTTTGGGGTGGGTATGCTGGTCGGCTATTATATACTCGCGTTTCTTTTCGGGCAAATGGAAGGACAAGGTTTTAGTAGGAAATCTAAATAGTAATGAAGCGGAGGGTGCGATTTTATGAAGAGTACATATAGTTTTTTTGCTTTAATATCCAGACTTAAATATATTACGCGGTGGACACTCATGCGTAATAATATTGTTGAGAACGTGCAGGAACATTCACATATGGTCGCCGTAATAGCACACGCGCTTGCGGTCATACGCCGTGACATCTTTGGTGTTGATGTGAACCCTGAAGCGGTGGCGGCAATGGCGATTTATCACGACTCGTCCGAGATATTTACGGGGGATTTACCGACACCCGTAAAGTATTATGACCCCGCGATTATGGAGGCTTATAAAAATGTTGAGTCCATAGCCTCAAAAAAACTGCTCACAGCTCTGCCTGCGGAGCTACGCCCCGCATACTCGGATATTCTCTCTCCCGATGTAAGCGGGGATGCGTATAAGCTGGTAAAAGCGGCGGATAAGATGGCGGCATACATCAAGTGCGTTGAGGAAATCAAGTCAGGCAACCCTGAGTTTAAGCTCGCGGCCTCCGAAACCCAAAGTAAGCTAAAAGCACTCGGATTAAAAGAGGTTGATTATTTTATGGAAAACTTCATTCCTGCGTTTGAGCTGACATTGGACGAATTGAATTTTTGAGAGAAGCGAAATTAAAAAACGGTGAGGGTATGTGGACACATGAAAGTGTCGCAAACAAATTAAAAAACATCGAGAGGAAAAGTAATGCGGAAAAAATTAATCATTATTATAGTTGCGGTGGTGTTGATAATAGGGGCAGGAGTTACGCTGTTTTTGGTTGATCCGTGGGGATTTCGTGTCGTAATGGGGCATGGGAATACTGCGGGGAATATTAGTAATTTGGGAAACATTGCACAAAGCGGGGATTGGATATACGTTGTAAGGCTCGGAAGTTTTCCTCTTTATAAAGTCAGGACAAATGGAGAAGATTTGCAGTTGCTCAATAGTGACAGACATTCATATATCAATGTAGTGGGAAACTGGATTTACTACAACAATAGCACTTACGGGATATACAAGATGCGACTCAACGGTACTGGACGTAAAGAACTGTGCGAGGATACTGCTATGGGCATGATAGTCGCCGACGGCTGGATTTATTACATAAATTATAATGAGAATTGGAATCTATACAAAATCCGCACAAATGGCTCCGGGCGTTTGAAATTAAACGATGATAATTGCGGACGTCCTAATGTTGTAGGGGATTGGGTTTACTACGTAAATAATGAAGAAAATTACAGTTTATACAAAATCCGTACAGATGGTGCTGATCGAACTCTCGTGAGTACTGAAGAGATGGGATATACAAATATTGTTGAGGGTTGGATATATTATACAAGTGTAAGCGATGATTTCCGTCTATACAAAATGCGAGTTGACGGGACTGAACAGCAAAAGCTCAATGATGATGAAAGTTTTGGGTTGAATGTTGATGACGGATGGATATATTACAGTAATGCAAGTGATGATTACCGCATTTACAGGATTCGAATCGATGGCACAGAGCGGGAATTGTTTGTAGATAATCCGGGTAGTGCAATAAACATTGTTGAAGATTACATCTACTATGAATATGGATACAATCCGACGGGGGCCCCAAGTAACGAGTTGTATCGCGTACGAAAAGACGGAACAGAGCATGAGTTAGTAATATACGAATAAGAGTTCAAAAAACCGTGAAAGGATTACACAATTATGCAAAGAATTACTGTCAAGGAAATGTATGCAAAAAACGGGAAGCTCGATAAATGCGAGGTTACTGTTTGCGGGTGGGCGAGAACCATTCGTGATATGAAAGCCTTTGGGTTTATCGAGCTATACGACGGAAGCTGTTTTAAGAGCGTGCAAATAGTATTAGACGAGCAGAGCTTACCGAACTTCAAGGAGCTTGTCGGTCAAAATGTGGGTGCCGCACTTTCCGTTACAGGCACATTCAAGCTGACCCCTGAGGCAAAACAGCCCTTTGAGATTATGGCGGCACAAGTAACCGTTGAGGGAGAGTCAACGCCCGAATATCCACTGCAAAAGAAACGCCATTCGCCTGAGTTCCTGCGTACTATAGCGCATTTAAGACCGCGCACGAACCTTTTTTCAGCGGTGTTTCGCATACGCTCGGTTGCGGCACACGCGATTCACTGCTTCTTTCAGGAACGCGGCTTCGTTAATGTTCACACCCCGATAATAACGTGCAGTGATGCAGAGGGGGCAGGCGAGATGTTTACCGTCACAGCTTCGTCGGTTGAGGAGTTTTTCGGTAAAAAGGCAGGGCTTACAGTATCAGGTCAGCTCAATGCGGAGGCATACGCGCTTGCCTTTGGCGGCGTGTACACATTCGGTCCGACGTTTCGGGCGGAAAATTCAAACACACCAAGACATGCCGCCGAATTTTGGATGATTGAACCTGAAATTGCCTTTGCGGATTTAAGCGATGATATGAAGCTCGCAGAGGATATGCTCAAATATGTCATTTCAAAGGTTCTTGCGGAGTGTCAATTTGAAATGGAGTTTTTGAATAATTTTGTGGACAAAGAGTTGCTTTTGCGGTTAAATGCGGTGCTTGATGCTGATTTTGCTCATGTTACATACACAGAAGCAATCGAAATTCTGAAAAATTCCGACATTCAGTTTGAGTTTCCTGTATTTTGGGGCTGTGATTTGCAAACCGAGCATGAACGCTGTCTTACGGAGCATCACTATAAAAAGCCCGTTTTCGTGACAGACTATCCAAAGGAGATTAAAGCGTTCTATATGCGGCTCAATGACGATGAAAAAACCGTTGCGGCTATGGACTTGCTTGTACCGAGTATCGGTGAGCTTATAGGTGGCAGTCAGCGTGAGGAGCGCGAGGACGTGCTAAAGGCGCGAATTGTTGAAATGGGGTTAAATGAGGAAGCGTACGGTTGGTACATGGATTTAAGGCGGTACGGAGGAACAAAGCACGCGGGGTTTGGATTGGGATTTGAAAGACTGCTGATGTACTTAACAGGTGTGACAAATATCAGAGATGTAATACCGTTTCCGCGAACAGTCGGCTCCGCTGAGTTTTAGAGGGATTTGAGTTTTAGGGGGCTTTAAGCGTTAGAGGGCTTTAAGGGTTAGAAGGGTTTAATACATGAGAGCGTTTATTTACACAATGAACATAGAGGAAGCTCTGCAAGAGCTTGTTTCGGATGCAGGGTCGGGGCTTCATGGTGAGGAAGCGGCAGGACGTTTGGCTCAAAACGGGCAAAATAAACTGAGGTCTGAGAAAAAGCGGTCGAAACTCGCGTTAATGACAGAGCAGTTTAAGGATGTTTTTTTGCTGTTGCTTATGGTTTCGGCTGTTGTATACGCAATAGTCGGCGGCGGGCTGTCGGACACGATAATAATTATTTCGTTGCTGTTAATCAGCATGGTAATCACCGCTGTTTTCAGAGATAAGTCGGAAAAAGCCATAAGAACTGTAAGAGCCGCATCAAGCCCAAAGGCAAGGGTTAAGCGCGAGGGGCAAATCATTAACGTAGAAGCGTGTGATGTAGTCGTCGGGGACATTGTTGTTTTTAACAGAGGAGATATAATTCCTGCGGACGTTAGGTTAATAGAGAGTAGCAGACTTCAAATTGATGAATCGTCAATTACGGGAAACACGGAAAGCGTAAGCAAGAACGCAAACTTGATTTTAAGCGGCGATGCGCCTTTAGACGAAAGGCATAATCTTGCGTTCATGGGTAGTGTTGTCACTTACGGCAGGGGCGCGGGTGTTGTGTATGCAATCGGCATGAACACGCAAAAAGGCAAAAGCGCGGTAATTATTGAGAAACCTGAGGCGATAAGAACGTTAATGCACGACAATCTCAATGCCGCCGCATGGTCGCTCGGCTTGCTCGGCATAATTATATGCGCTGTGATTTTTACAGTCGGTTTACTCTACGATTTCTTTGATATAGGCACAGAGCGCGGTATGATTGAGATGCTTGTATTGTCACTTGCTCTTGTAATAACTGCCTCGCCGAAAGGGATTGCGACTAACGTGACGGTTATTATGGCGGCAGGCGCGCAAAGAATGTTAAAATCGGACATTAACGTAAAAAAACTTCGTGATATTTTGAGCTTAGGCAGTACCTCTGTAATTTGCACAAATAAAACAGGTACGCTCACTCAAAATAAAATGACAATCACGCAGGTTGCCGATTGTGAAAATACTTATGAGGTTACGGGGGTTGGTTACAAAGCGAGAGGGCATGTTGTAGCGGAGATAATGATAACAAGAAATATCGCGCTGATGTCAGAGATTGTGGTGCTGTGCAATGATGCGGAGTATGACAGGCGGCGTTCACAAATAACGGGTGATGCTACCGAAGGAGCAATGCTCGTTTTCGGAGCAAAGCTCGGACACGACAAGCTGACACTAAATAAAATGCGCCCGCGAATTGATGAAATTCCGTTTGACCCAAATCGTAAGATAATGTCAACGCTTAACATGGACGGCGGCAGGGTAATCATGTATACAAAGGGTGCCGCTGAGGAGATTATCAAGCGTTCAACTTATGTGTATCTCGACGGTGAAATTGTCTTTATGTCGGAGTTGGTAAAAGAAAAACTTATGGCAAAATGCGACGAATTTGCAGGTCAAGCGTTTCGTGTTCTCGCTTGCGCTTACAAGGTATATGAGAGCAAAGCGGATATTGATAACGATGAGTATGACCTCATTTATGTCGGAATGATGTGTCTGACTGACCCGCTGCGCGAGGGGTTGAGGGATTCGGTACAGCAGTGCAAAGCCGCAGGCATAGATGTAAAGATTATAACAGGCGACCACAGAAACACAGCGGGAGCGATAGCGCAAGAGCTTGGTATAATCGGCAAGGGTGATGAAATACTCGACGGTATCGACATAGCCGCACTGCCTGATGATGAGCTTCAAGAAAAGGTTAAGGACGTGAGAGTTTTTGCGCGGGTCAAACCGGAGGATAAGCTGCGTGTAGTAACCGCGTTAAAATCAATTGAGGGGAATACGGTTGCAGTTACAGGAAAGGGATTGGACGACGTGTTACCCATGAAAGAAGCGGATATAGGCTTTGCTTCGGGACTTTCAAACAGGGATATAGCGAGGGAAACCGCTGATGTAATCCTCAAGGACGAGGCTTTCTTCGGTGTCGTCACAGCGGTAGAGCAGAGCAGGGCTATTTATGCGAATATCAGAAAAACAGTCGGATATGTGCTTACTACGGGAATCGGAATGTTACTGCTCGTTTTCGCCGTGCTGGTGTTTAGCTTACCTCTGCCGCTTGCCGCCGTGCAGATGCTACTCATAAAACTGCTTATAAATGTGTATGTAGTGCCGTCAATAGGTTTTGAAAGAGCGGAAGCCGACACTATGGCGCGAAGGCAGAGAAATCCTGAGGCATCCGTCTTAAACAGACAGGTTCTGGGAAGCATGGCGATAAGGGCTCTCTTCGTCTTTATAGGCTCTCTTGCGGCATACTTTTACGGTCTTTATGTGGCGGTCGCGCAGGATGGCGTTGAACAATATGTGTTAGCTATGAGTATGTGCTTTTTCACAATAGTGACAACTCTGCTGTTTGCGGCATATTCGTCAAAAACCGATGCTTATATGCGTGCAAGTAAGACTGTGCTGAAAAACAAGTTTCTCAATATATCTGCTTTAATATCGCTTATGGTGCTGATTGCGGTTTTCTATACGCCGGGCACGGGAAATCTGTTTTCACTTACACCTCTGGCAATCGACCAATTATTTATATGCTTGTTGGTAGTATTTTTAACAACAGTAAGTTTTGAAATCTCAAAGCGAGGAGCTCCGCAATGAATAGGGTTGTGATGAAAGGTGTGCTTGACGGGATTGTTGTGGACAGGATTGTGCGCGACGAGGAATACACAATGCCGTCTGTTCATTTTCATCCTGAGTTTGAGATATATTATTTAATGGAGGGCTCGCGGCTTTTCTTTATCGAGGATAAAACCTATCCGATGAGCAGGGGGGACTTGGCGTTAATCGACAGCGAGCTGATACACAAAACCAGTGCGTTCGGGAAAACGCCGCATGACCGATTTCTCATTGAGCTGACCTCAGAGCCGTTTGCGGGATTTTTTAACAGTGTGAGCGGGTTAACGCTTAAAGAGCTGTTTGCGGAGCAAACGGGTGTTTGGAAGCTCGACGAAGCGGGTCAGCGACAGGTCGAGGGTATTTTTCTGTCAATTTCTGAGGAGTTCAAAGCGCAAAATGAGCATTATAATGTTTGTGTGATGATGAAAATTGCGGAGCTGATGCTCTTTATTGCCCGTCTGAGAGCGGACGAGCGGACAAGCGAGTCACTTCCGCAAACATGGAAGCACACACAGATTAACTGCATTACCGACTATATTCTGCGAAATTATACAACGCCAATCTCTCTTGATACCCTGTGCAGTCAATTTTACATCAGCAAGAGCTATCTTTGCGGCATGTTTAAGGAAATCACGGGGTCAACGGTTTGGGAGTACATACATTTGTGCCGCGTTAAGAGGGCGAGAGAACTGTTGGAAAGCAGTGATATGAGCATAACGGAAATTTCGGCGTTGCTTGGGTATGGTACGGTTACGCATTTTGAGCGCATGTTCCGAAGACATATGGAAACCTCGCCGCTGAAATACAGAAAGAAAATGCGTCTTATTCACAAAAAAGTCCGCGAGAGAAAACGTGAGAGTTTGTTGGAAAATTCGGTGTGAGCGTGGGGCGCGGGTAAGGGGGCTGTGGACGGCGTTTCCTATGGGATTGTGCGTAAGGGGGCGGCTCTGACACGTAACAACGATTAAGGGGTTGCCGCAGATTGCGGCAACCCCTGTTGCTCGTGCGCATTTCGTTTGTGGCCATCCAAACGCAATGCGAGTGCTTGGCGTTTTGCGTGAGCTTAATACTTAGCCGTAATACTCGTCTAAGTATTTCTGATAGATTTCTAAGTATCTGCCGACACCTACGTTTTCAGCTTCGCTGAGGAATGTGTCCCAGGTTGCATCAGTAACGCCGTTGATGATGAAGTTCGAGATAGTTGTCTTCATCAAGGACTCGATGTCTGTTCCAAGACGTGACAGCTCGGCGGCATCATCGGGGTCGGGCTTTAAGATACGTGTCAGAATCATGTAGGAATTTTGCTCGACAACGCCTGCCGCTTGATACTCTGCCGCGTAATCTCTGCGCTCGATACGGTGCGGCGGCAGCTCAAAGATGTCGAAATACCAGTCGCCTGGTGCAAAGAACTGACCTTGTGTGACAGGAACGAGCTTGTAAAGGGCATTGTTTGCAGGCACATCGGTGACTACGAACTGACCGTTTTCAAACACGAGCGGAGCTGCATCATTGTCCCAGTCTTCGCCTAATATGGCGTTGACATCATCGGTAAGCTCTGTTGGACCGTTGGAAGCAATCATCATCATTTCGGGGTCGTATTGCGCGTCTAACCAACGGAAAACTGCGGGGAGCTTGTCTGCGGCGGCGGCTGTTACAACTGCGCCAAATTCGGGAATTTCAAGCTCTCTGGGTACTGTTGCGCCGCGGCTCGCGGCAGGGGGAAGAATTGATGTCCAGTTTTCAATGGTGTCCGGATTTGTCCACGCGGAGTTAATAAGGCGCAGATAGACCTGGAAACCGACTTGGTCTGAGTTGACTTTCTCGTTCCATGCGTTTTCATCCTGTGTTATTGCATCGGGGTCAAGCAGACCTTCCGCATAGCACAGCGCAAGCCACTCACAGGCTTCACGGAATCCGTCCATGTAACCGGGGAATACCGCGTTGAAGTTGTTGTCAACGGTTGCGTGTACCCAACGTGTCAGAGGTACGCCGAACATTCCGAAGTACGGGTAGATACCGTTGGTTTGATGCTCAATGCCGCCGCCCGCACTCATCGGGAATACGGTGTCGGCACCGGGGGCTTCAGCCTTAAACGCTCTGAGAACGTCGGTCAGGTCGTCGATGGTTGTGGGAACATTCTTACCAACTGCATCAAGCCATGTTTGATTGATGAAAAAGTGCGCATTGTGATTGATGTTTTGTGCAATTAGGAATCCGAGGAAGTACATATTGCCGTCACTTGCGCGAAGTGAGCTTGTCTGACCGTCAAAATCGTTATAAGCGACACGAGAAGCATAATTCGGCATGTACTGGTCAATGTAGTCGTCGAGCGGGAGCAGAATACCTTGTGTTACGCCGTATTCTTCGATGCTGAGGCTTTGGTCGGGACGGATGATGACATCAGGCCAATCCAAAGAAGCAAAGGTCAGGTTAAGCTGCTCTCTCCAGTCGCTTTCCTTAACGATAATCCAGTTGACTTCAACGCCTGTCATTTCTTCGATTTGCTGATAATACCACAGGTTTTCAAAGTCGGTTGTTTGGTTGTCGAGCGCCCACTGCATTACGGTAATTGTGGCGGGCTCAGGGGTGCCGGGGTCTGTGGGACCGGGGTCAGACGGACCGGGGTCTGCGGGGTCAGACGGGCCGGGGTCTGCAGGGCCCGCGGGCGGGGTGTCGGTCTTTGT
>Ga0099364_10001853_pt1 | contig 34185 bp, 28 predicted proteins | sample TergutTh196P3_FD_73070 | JGI IMG/M metagenome (GOLD analysis project Ga0099364, IMG submission 73070) | Microcerotermes parvus P3 segment gut microbial communities from Pointe-Noire, Republic of the Congo - Th196 P3 | ecosystem: Host-associated > Arthropoda: Insects > Digestive system > Gut ... | reverse complement strand
TACTTCACCCGCGGATTGATATATTTTACTGCGCTTTCATGTTTCTTCGAAACTACAGGCAGTTCATACTTTGTTTTGTACTTGACTTTGCCTACTTTTTCTATATTTACAAAATTTTCTAAAATATAGAAATTATTATTTCGCACATAAAACTTTGGTTCGGCTTTATGCCTGCTCTTGAACTTCGGGTGCCCTATCATTTCATACGCCGTTAATCGTTTTTCCAAACGCTTGAATCTTTTGATTTTTGCCTTGCTGTACTTCTCACCTTTTTTTTGTACAGCGAAAAATCTTGTGTAAGCGTTGTCTAAATCAATCAGCGCCATCGATAATGTCATGGTTGATGCATTATTTAACCATTTGAAATTCTCATCGTCTTTTTTTAGTTCGGTTAATATCTTACCCAATCCCGGCTTGGTTAAATGTTTCTCACCCTGCTTGAACCTTTCCATATTAAGAGCCAATCCCCAGTTCCATACGAACCTCATCGCGTCTACATGAATCCGCAGTAATCTCTCTTGTTCTTCCGTTGGTATTAATCTTATTTTATAGGATTTTGTCATTTCCTTTCACCTGCCTTTCATATAATATCTTTTAGCGGTTTATTTATAACCGCTTATTTATATTATATCAAAAACAGATGATTTTGTCAAGACTTTTTTAGGTTTTTATATAATTTTTGCGTGTTCAATACGGGTCGCTGCTCCGTACCGGTTCTATCGCTGCGGACGCACACTGTGCGCCCCTACAATCGAACTCCTCATGCTTTCACATGAGCGCAGACTATTTCATCATCTCACCGTAGACCGTAGGGACGCACTGTGTGCGTCCGCTTTGGTGAGAGCCACTCGTTTCGGGTCGCTTGACCCTACTCCCCTCACGGGGGATAGTCGTTGAACAGTACCCTTTTCGGGTATATGCTGCGAAAGACCCATTTCTCCGTAGGGACGAACTGTGTTCGTCCGCTACCCCGGCGTTTAGGATTTAACCCTGCGCCATGCAGATAATTCTTTCCGCTTTCGCCACCCTCGCGCTTAGCCTTCTTTCATGCTTACGCTGTGGTTTATCTGCCTTTAGGGATTGCTCGCAATTGTTGTGGTGTGGGACGGACATTTTCCGCTGTCCGCCGCTACATACTCATCTCTGAATATGCGGAGCTTTGCGGTTATCTTATACCTTTGTATGCGTTTGCATACCTTTGTATATATTTTTGATAACTATTTTGTTACTCCTCTTTTATAATTTGTTTTATTGTAAAACTAAGTATATCATATGAATATAAAAAAAACAATAATTCCGCGGGAATTTAATTGTAAACAATTTGAGAATAATTGTTAAAAATCGAGTTTTTTCAGTGAAAAATAAGAGATAACGGTGAATACAAAGCATACCGCGCCGATAAATATAAAGGCTGCGCCGAGTTCGAAATTTTCATTTATCAACCCCGTGATAAACGGCCCGAAAAACATCCCGAAACTGTACACCGCCTGAAAAATACCCATCGCCGCGCCCCGTTTGTGTTCCTGTATTTTTTTTATGCTCAATCCCATGAGCAGCGGGAAAGATACCCCCTTGCCGAACCCCGCGATCACCTGCGTTACAAGCAGGGTGCCGTAATTGTAAGTGAATGGTATCAAAATAGTTGTCACGCCCAAAATAAGCATACCCGCCGTCACAAGTTTATATTCTTTGATTCTGCCCGCAAGAAACCTGCCGAGAAACAGAGCGCCGAGAGCGGTGGGTATATATGAAAAAATCATCAGCAGTCCGTTCTGTATTTCGCTTGTACCGAGTATATTTTTTGCATAAGCGGGGGTGAACCCAAAAATTGTGCTGAATGTTATAAGCTGTGAAACCGCGCCGATAAGTGAAACGGCTATAAGCGGTTTGTTTGTTAATAACTCCGTAAATTTCGCGGGTTCGCGGGTTTTTGGTATGTTTATTTTTTCCCTGTCCTCATATATCAAAAACGAGCAGGCAAAAGCGGCAAGCCCGGCAAACACGGCGAGAAGAAACGCCGATTTGTCTTTTTGCAATGTGAAGCTGACAAGCAGCGAGCCGCACAGTATACCGCACAGCTGACCGATATTGTTGAAAAAAGTGAGTGTACCCGCCGCGCTGACGGTTTTATCTTTATCATAATAACTCGAAAACAGCACAATAAAATTTACCCACGCCGACGCGGCGACGCCCGCTCCTGCGCGCGCTATTAATACCAATATAAAGCTGTCGGACACAAACAGCAGCAGGGCTGATATAAATGTGAATGCCAGCCCCAGTATTATAAATAATTTTCTGGTTTTGAGTTTATCTGAAAATATGCCCAGCGGGATCCGCAGAACCATCTGCACAAAGCCGTATGAACCCACCACAAGACCCGCCATCGACGGCGTGAATTTCAGAGTGTCCTGCATATACGGCGTAAAATTTGACTGGTATGTATAAATTGAGAACCACATCAAAAAAGTCGCCGCGAAAATTATATTTTTTTTATGTTTTTCCATATATTATCCTTTTTTTTGTTAAAATTTTATTTAAATTCACAAAAAAGTGTTTATTAAAAAAAATATATTATATATAATACAGTCAATAAACAAAAATTTTGTATGAAAGAGGTGTTCGATTTGTCATTTAAAATAACTTTTATCGGCGCGGGAAGTATAGGTTTTACGCGGACTCTGCTCTGCGATATTCTTTCGGTTCCCGAATTTAAAAACTGCGAGGTGGCTTTTACCGACATCGATGAGATGAATCTTGATATGGTGACCCGTCTCTGCCAGCGCGATATCGACTTAAACGGGCTTAACATTAAAATCCACTCAACTCTAAACCGGCGCGAAGCCCTGAAAAACGCAAAATATATAATAAGCTGCGTGCGCATCGGCAGGCTTGAAGGGTTTGAGACCGATATCAATATCCCGCTCAAATACGGCGTTGACCAATGTGTGGGTGACACGCTGTGCGCGGGAGGTATAATGTACGGTCAAAGGGGCGTCAACGCGACTCTTGACTTCTGCAAAGATATCCGTGAAGTGTGCTGTGAGAACGCTTTGTTTTTAAATTATGCCAATCCCAATTCCATGCTCACCTGGGCGGCAAATAAATACGGCGGGGTGAATACTGTCGGGCTGTGCCACGGGGTCGAAGGCGGTCACTGGCTTATCGCCGACGCGTTCGGGTTAAAACGCGAAGATGTCGACATTATCTGCGCCGGCATCAATCATCAGACATGGTATGTGCAGATAACACATAACGGCGAAGATCTGACCGGAAAGCTGCTGGAAAAACTCGAAGCTCATCCCACATACTCAAAAACCGAGAAAGTTCGTATAGATATGCTGCGCAGGTTCGGGTATTTTTCCACCGAGTCAAACGGGCATCTGTCCGAATATGTGTCATGGTACAGAAAACGCGCGGATGAAATAGCCGACTGGATTGATCTTAGCAGCTGGATAAACGGCGAAACCGGCGGTTATCTGCGGGTCTGCACAGAGGGACGCAGCTGGTTCCTTGACGATTACCCCAACTGGCTCAAAGCCGATCCCAAAAAATACGACGGCACGCAGCGCAGCGGCGAACACGGCGGCCGGATAATTGAAGGGCTTGAAACAGGGCGGGTATACCGCGGGCATTTCAATGTTGTAAACAACGGTATTATAAGCAACCTTGCTTCCGACGCGATTGTTGAGGTTCCGGGTTATGTTGACAAAAACGGCGTCAATATTCCGGTTGTGGGGGATCTTCCGCTGGGCTGCGCGGCGGTATGCGCGCAGAGCATAAATGTGCAGCGGCTCGCGGTAGAAGCCGCCGTGACAGCCGACAGGACACTGCTGATTCAGGCGCTTATGCTCGATCCGCTCACCGGAGCGGTCTGCAATCCTTTTGAGATTGAACAAATGGCGGACGAGATGCTCGTTGCCGGAGAGCAGTGGCTGCCGCAGTATAAAGCTGAGATAGCGCTCGCGAAAAAGCGGCTTGAAAATCCCAAGGTTAAAACACGCGAAGGATATTCGGGAGCGGCGCGGCTGCACACAAAAACGGTGGATGAGATGCGCAAAACTTCTGCGGAAGCGACAAAAAACGCCTCTGAAGCCGATAAAGCGAAAAAAGAATGATTTTTACTGTCTGTCCTGTTTGCTCCGCGAGATATTTATCACGCCGTCCGGGATAAATTTCATATTTTCCAGAGATTTGCCTGTGCCTATAGCCACGCATGAAACGGGCTCGTCCGCTATACGCGCAGGGATACCCGTGATGTTTGCGAGCAGTTTGTCAAAGCCGTAAATCAGGCTGCCGCCGCCTGTTAAGACTATGCCGTTCTGCGCGATATCCCCCACAAGCTCCGGAGGCGTCCTCTCAAGAACCTGCTGCACAACGTCGGTTATGTTTTTTACCGGTTCTTCAAGCGCTTCTTTTATTTCATCTGAGTTTATCGAAAGCACTTTGGGCAGACCGTTTATGCGGTCTTTGCCTTTGACCTGAAGTATACGGGTCTCCTCGCGCGGCCAGACGCAGCCGATCTTTCTTTTAAGGTCCTCAGCGGTCACCTCACCGATAAGCACCCGGTATTTGGCGAGCACATATTTGATTATCGCCTCATCAAACTTGTCTCCCGCGGTTTTTTCGGAGGCGGATTTTACAACGGCGCCCAGCGAAACAACGGCGACGTCGGTTGTCCCTCCGCCTATATCCACGACCATGTTGCCGTTAGGCCGGTAGATATCGATCCCCGCGCCTATCGCCGCCGCGAGCGGCTCTTCTATCAGATATGTTTTTTTCGCCCCCGCCTGAGTCGCCGCATCGACGACTGCGCGCTCTTCAACCTCGGTTATACCGCTGGGAACGCATACCATAACCCGCGGCTTAAAAAAAGTGATACCGCACGACCGTTTAAGAAAATACTGCAGCATTTTAAGGGTTACATCATATTCGCTTATAACCCCGTCGCGGAGCGGACGGACAGCTATTATATTCGCGGGGGTGCGGCCGAGCATAATCTGCGCCTCTTTGCCGACTTTTAACAATTTATTTGTGTTTTTGTCGATTGCCACGACCGAAGGCTCCTCTAAAACTATGCCTTCACCCTTAACATAAACCAGCACAGAAGCTGTTCCCAGATCTATTCCTATGTCTTTACCCATTTTTTTGTTTTCCCTTACTCAATAATTTTTAATTCCAGGTCGAAGCCGCGCACAGAGCATAAATTTCGTTTGCGCCCGCAGCCTTTAAAACTTTCGCGCACTCCGACAAAGTCGCCCCTGTCGTGACCACATCGTCGATTATAATAATATTTTCATTATTTATATCAATTTTTTTATTGATAATAAATTTATCACGCACATTCAAAAATCTTTCGGATTGACTGAGCGTTTTCTGCTCCTGTTGATTTCCCGCGGGTTTTAAGGCGCGCTTGAATTTTATTCCCGAATATCCCGCGATGAGTTTCGCGAGTTTTTCGGCTTGGTTATACCCGTATATATTAAAAGATTTTCTTGCTCTCGGCCCACAGGCGATAAAATCAATCTCCTCAAATTCAATTTTATCACTTTCTTCAAGAGAATAATACATACTTTTTGCAAAAAATTCATTAATATAATATAAATTTGATTTTTTCAGCTTGTAAACCGCGAATTTAAGTTTTTCGCCGTAATAAAAATACGGAAATATAAGTTCTTTTATGTTTTCAATTTTTTTGCAGCCGCACAAATACGGCGGCGCCCTGCATCTTGCGCAGTACTGCATGGATAACTGCGTGATTTCTGCCATACACCCCGCACACATCACGCGTTCCGAGATTTTCCCGCAGCCCGCGCATTTCTGCGGGAACACCAAATCGGTCAATTTTTGTATGTATTTAAACATTCGGCTTCACTCGCTCCGTTCCCCGATTATACGCAGAATATAATCATGCATCTCACCCTCCGCAAGCACCGGCTGAAAATTGTTCTGCCAGCGCTCGCTCGATGAGAGCGCCGGAATTAAATTTATTTCACTGGAAATAATCCGTCCGCCTTCCAAAACAAACGTTATTTGAAAAATAATTGTTGTTCTGTGCTCTATATCTCTGACGGCATTGCCGTCAAAAATAAAATTGCCAAGGGAATAAACTATATATTTGCCGTTATAAAACTCTATCCCCTGCAAAACGTGCGGGTGATGACCTAAAACCAAATCCGCGCCGTTATCTATAAAAAACCTGCCGAGATATGTTTGGTGGGCGTTTTGAATCAATTCGTCGTTATAGCCCCAGTGGATCGAAATTATCTTTAAATCCGCGCCCCGGCTGTCCAAATAATCGAATTGATCCCTGAACCGCTGCAGACGCGAAGCGGAGGTATCGGCTGAACCCCACACGCCGATAAACCCTATTTTTAATCCGTTTATCTCATATATCAAAACATTGTCATATCCGAAATATTCTATCCCCGCAGCTTCGAGAGCCTCAACAGTATCATCAAAACCCGCCTGCCCGTAATCAAAAGAATGATTGTTTGCAAGATTTACAATATCGATCCCGCCGAGTTTTAAGATTTCCGTATATTCTTTTTTGCCCCCATATGCGTAATCCTGTTTTATCCGCGTGCTCAGATCATCAGTCAGCGCACATTCGAGGTTTACAACAGAGACGTCGCACATCTCAAAAATCCCGCGCACATTCTCAAAAAAATAAGCCGCCCCGTAGGTGTCGTAATAATAATCGAAGGAATAAGCGTAAGGCTTGACATAATTGCTCGAAAGGGTCACATCTCCCACCGCGCCCAGTGTGACTTCGCGGCGGAGCAGCCGTTTAACATATGAGCGCGGCGCGGGTTCTTCAATATGTTTCCAAGGCCGCTGCTGAACAAAAATAAATTTGTTGGCCGGCGGCTCATTGTTTAATGACGCTCTGAAATTTATAAGCGGAGCAAAAACATCCCTCTGCCCGGGCATATCATGACCGTCTCCGCGGTACGGGTGAAGAACCCCGCAGCACAGAGCGGCCGCGAATATGCAGAATATTATGTTTTTTATGATTCTGCGCATAGTTTCTACCTTTTTGCTGAATTAAAATTTTCCGAAAACAAGCGGGAGCCATTTCGATCAGCTCCCGCTTTATATATCCCGCTTCTCCGCTTCGCAGGTTCGCCCAAACCTGCAACTTTAATTATATCATAATAATTTTGGTTTGTCAAGCGTTTTTTTAAATTTTTTTTATTTTTTTTCGCTGCCGTGTTTATACCGCAAATAACCGATGTTTTCAATACATTGCAGATTTACCGGTTTTTATTTTAAATTATTAAAAACATATTGACTTTTTAATGCTGATAATGTATAATATTTATAACAAAAATATTAAAATGCAAGTATTGCATTTCAGGAGGAAACCATGAGATTTTGTCAAAATTGCGGAAACGAAGTCAGTAAAAATGCCGTTGTTTGTGTTCACTGCGGAGTGGCGCTGCAAAATGAAAGCAATATGCCCAATCCGGGTAAAGGTTTTGGTATAACCGCAATGATACTGGGAATTTGTTCTCTTATTTTACCCTATATAGGGGTACTGTTGGCGTTGATAGGGCTTATTTTAGGAGTGGTAGGCAAAGCAAAGAGCAAAAAAGCAGGAATGCCTTCCGGCATGGCGACGGCGGGTATTGTGTGCAGTATTATCGCTTTGGCGTTTACAATCGTTACTGTTGTGTTCTGCTGGAGTTTAGGCTCGTTACTGCCGTATGCGTGGTTAGATATGTTCGAAGAATTATATTACGCCTGAACCTTCGCTCCGCTCTTTTAAGATTGATTTTTTCCGTTTGCCGAACATAAAATAACAGATGCCAAAAATAAATATTCCGGCAGATATAAACTGTGAGGTAGTAAAAATTCCGTATCTGCCGCGCAGTATATCCCCTCGGAAAAATTCAAGAATAAAACGTCCCATCGGATATATTAACAAATAAATCAAAGAACAAAGTCCCGCTTTATCACTTTTCAGATATATAAGCGTCAATCCCGCGAATAAAATCAACAAAAATCCGGCTTCAATGACCGGAACGGCGAGCAAAGGCACGCCGGGCGGCGCCGCTGCCGAAACAGAAGGGTAAATAACAGCAAAAGGATGGTTGTACGGTAATTCGATCCCATAACAGCACCCCCCCAAAAAACACCCCATCCTCCCGATAGCATGAGCCAGCGAAAGAGCCGGCACACCTATATCAAACAATGGAACTATTTCAATTTTAAATTTTCTGCAAAAAAGCACAACGGCGATTATTCCGCCCAAAAATCCACCGTAAAAAACAATTTCCCCAACCATATAGTCAAGCAATTCTCCGGCAGAAAACATTTTATATTTTTCTCGGAAAATAATTATTTCAACCAATTTAATCAGCGGTCTCAAAGCAACCGCTCCGATAATACCGCCGCTTATACCTATCAAAAACGCAAGCGATGCATCCTCGGTGTCGATTCGTTTCTTTTTTTTTGACAAAACTACGAGCAAAAGCCAGGCCGCAGCCGAAGAAACAACCAGCAGCAGCCCGTAAGCGGGTATGGTTATGCCAAATATATTGATGTATGGATACAAAGCGGTAAATCCTCCGTATTGTAAAAATCAATAAATCAACCCGATTTAAAACAGCAAAGCAAATTTGCTTTAATACAAAATTAGAACATTATGCAAGATATGCTTGTTTTTCAGAAAGAAGAACCAAGAGCGCCTATACTGCCTAAACAAACGGTACAAGCAATTACAACAATGGTAGATACCGCCAAAGCAATAATACACATAACTATACCCGCTGTCGCCATTCCGCTGGGTTTGCCTTGTGCTTTCAATTTTTTCTTTCCAACGGCGCCGAGAATTATACCTATAATAGCTATAACCGGAGCAAAAAAATTGACCAAAGGAATAAGCATCCATATAAGAGCTAAAATACCCAAAATCATAGAAGCAATCGCCATAAAAAAATCCTCCCGTGTTTATATAATAATCAGATTTTGCTGTTTTTATACGCTGTTTAATGCTTTACTGTTTTTAATCAAGTTGATTTATTTTTAAACATTCTACCACTTTTTTTGGTTTTTTAAACCACTTTTTTGTTAAATTTTAATTAAAATTCCGTGAATATCCCCCGAAGTTTTTTCACTCTATTGTATCGAGCCGTTCGAGCGTTCTGTCAATTGCGGTTTGGATTCTGTCCGCGCTCCTCTCGAAGAATGTTGTGAGGGTTGTAGCCCTGCCCGCGCCGATATCTTCCAGAGCGCTTAAAATATTCGACCATCTGTAAACGTCCCCAAGGTCATACAGCCGGTTCGCCAAAATCAGATCTATCATAGCCTTGCTTTCTTCGTCCCGCGCAAATTTTGTCTTAAGGTTTATATCATAATATGCGGGGAGCAGCGTATATCTGCTCTCGTAGGTGAGGGCTTCAAGAACAAGCCCCGACGCTTCAGTGTTTGACACGCTTGACGGCACGCTGACTGCGCTTGTACACCATGAATCGACGGAGATATGATAATTTTCCTGAATCTCGTTGAATTTAGGCGGCGGGATTATACCGAAATCCGTTTCCATTGTTCTCAGCAGTGTCACCCGGTTCATACCCGCATGATAAAACAAGGCGCGGTCCTCCGCAAACATCGGCACCTGGAACCCATCCCAGACGTCCGCATATTTGCTGCCCCATTCGTCCGCGTTGATCGCGTAATTTTTTGTGCCCTGCATCTCGCGTATAAACTCGCTGACCTCTACGGCGCGGTCGTTGTATATGGTAATTTCAGGGAGTAAATCGCTGTTGAGCCTGATAGAGCTCTCGCCTGCCGCATGGAAAAGATAACAGCTGTGTTTGGTCTGTGTCAGCAGCCCGATCTGGTCTTCATCATTTACCACCCCATCGCCGTTAATGTCGGCGGTCGCGGTTTTCATCATATCGAGCATAACGTCAAACGTCCATTTGCCCGATAAAACAAGTTCATATAAATCCCCAAGATCATAGTCCTGTGCCAAAGTTTTGCTGAACATCAATATTATAATGGCGTCTTTGTCGCGTATTGTAAGGTCGCTCGAGGTGGCAAAAAGCCTGCCCCCGATAGAGAGCTGTTCAACCGCGCGCTGATCCCACCAGCGTTTGCTCAAATCAACGTGGGAAACAGTATTCAGGTCGAGCAGCATACCGTCCTGCGTCAGGGTCTCCTGACCTCCGTTCAGCCCGATAACCGCCAAATCGTAATCATCGCTGCCCGCTCTCACCGAAGTCCTCACCCTTCCCGCCACATCATCGGCGTGGAAATTGGTGATTGTAACGTTATACTTTTCTTCAACCGCGCTGTTCCTGGCAAACACAGCGTCATTGATCGGGTCGCCGTTTTCTTCTTCCGCCCAGATATCGATATTCCACCAATGCGAGTTAGCCTGTTCGCTGCGCGAAACTATCCTGAAGGTATACCCGCCCAAATCCTGTACCGAAAGCTCCGGATAGTCCGGGCGCGGCTCAACATCGCTCGCCGCCCTTTCGCCGTCGCCGGCAAAATCTTCGCCGTCCTGAGCGGTTTCGGCATCGCCGCCGTTGTCTTCCGCGGCGGTGGTGGGCTCCTGCCCGCCGTCTTCATTGCCGCCGCACGAAATTAATGCCGGTATAATCACCGCCGCAAGCAGCAGCAGTATAAGTTTTTTCAGTTTCATAATTTATAAAATCCTCCCGTAAAATAAATCTGCATTTTTTTGCCGTTTTATTTGATTATATCATTTTTTTACAGTTTTGTCTATAGTTTTTTTATGGTAAAAAACTATAAAAATCAATGGATTGTTCAGACCGTAACTTCAAAAATTTTTTTACCGTCAAAATCAAGCCAGCCGGCTTTGCGTTCTTTGTTTGCTTCTTTGCAAAAATTAAAAGTCAGCAGATAACCTGTATCGGCATCTTTTATCTTCAGATAATTAACAAGCTGCTCATACGCCATTTGCTCATATTTTTCACCGCGCCATATTTTCAGCTCAACTATGAATTGTTCGCGATTAAAATCGACCACAATATCCATGCGGAAATCATTTATTTCAGATTCTACATGGTAAAACCCATAACCGTTTATCAGCGGTTTAAGATACGACAAAAACAGCAGTCTTCCGTGACGTTCTAAAAACTTTATATCACGCTTTGCGAATATCTCGCCGTAATGCTGCGCAAACCTTTGCAGGCACAGCTCCATATTTAATCTGCCGTTTCTTATTACTTCGTATTTTGTTATACCCGTTATATTCTGATGATTTTCAGCTTCAATTTCGTTTTCCGAAACATAATAGTTATATATACGCATACCGAATATTTTGTTTGATATGCGCGTTTTTCCGTTTATATTTTTTAAGAACCCAAACATATGCCCTGTGTTTATTATTTCGTTATCGATGTTAAACGCCGTTTCTCTGCCGATAAAAAGCATCTCATATAAAAATTCATTCAGTTTTTTATAATTTCTGATATTCTTAAATATATCGTCAAACAGCGTATTTTTTTCTTCAAGAAGTATTTTAACGGCTTCGCGAATACCGTCCGGCGTCCAATTTTTATTTAATTCTTCATCAATACATTGGCATATCCTTGAAACTAAAAACGGGTAGCCGCTCGTGCAGTCATATATTTCTTCGGATATTTCAACTATATCCATGCCGCTGTTATGGTCAGCTTCGTAATCGTTCAGCATAGTTGCAATCTCCGCCGCACTAAACGACATATCCACATCAAAATTTACCGCTATATTCCACGGCGAGTTATATATTTTACCTTCTTCAACCGTTGGGGTATGCAAACCCTCGTTTATCATTTTCAGTTTTATATTTTTAACATCGTACACTCCCGCCAGTATAACGCTGTGGAACGTAAAGTCTTTTCCGGCTTTGCGCGCTGAAAATTTGTCTCTGAGCATATCAATAAAATGCAAAAAAACACGGTTATTGCTTGTTCTGTCAACTTCGTCTATTATGAGCACTACTTTTTCGCTTTCGCACATATTTGTTATACGCTCGCTTAAAGACGATAACCCCGCAACACTGCAGCGCGACCATTTTTCTTTATATTCCGGTGACGCCGAACTGAATCTCAGCGAATTTGAGATTAGATGCGTCATTTTAGAACAAAAATTCTCAGAAGAAGCAAAAAACTCGTCACCCAACCCTTGAAAACTGATTGAAATCACTATGTAATCACTGCTCAAAACCTTTTCAAGACCTGCTAACGTCGTAGTTTTACCGTACTGCCGCGCCCGGTTTATAGTGAAATAACTGCGGTTATCCACGAGTTTTTTTATCTGCGAGATTTTACCGCTTATATCAACCATATAATCTTCTTCGGGAACACATATTCCGGTTACGTTAAATCTTTTCATTAAGCTGTTACCTTTTTGTGATTTTTATACATTTCAGCTATAATTTTTTTTCCGTTTTATTTAATTATATCATTTTTTTACAGTTTTGTCTATAGCTTCAATAAATATTCCAATCGATTTTTGGTGAACGTTTTTTGTTCTTCGGTTAAATATTCACACGATTTCACAACGGGAAAAACCTTATCCGCTTTGGTTTGAATCGTTAAAATAATACATACCTCACTGACCAATACCGCTCAGCACCCTCATGATGAGTTTCAGCGTAACAAGAATATTTTCGCCGGGTTTAAGAAAATACGCGGCGTGAGGTTTTTGCCCGAGTGAGAGCAGCAGTCTGCCTTTAAGCTCCTGATGCGCGGCGGCGAGAGTCCATTTTTCAAGCACTTTCTGACCCTGCGGTTTGCCCAGTGCCGAAATATACATCACTATAGACCTGTTTTTTTCCTCATGCCTTGTTTCAATGGTGTCGATATATTCGGCGCAGGCGCTGTTGCGTATAAGCGCGATATTGATTAAATTGCCGACAGCCCCCGGCACATCGCCGAACCTGTCAACAAGCTCATCCTGCAAATCATCGGCATCAGCCGGATTTTCGATCGCCGCGATCCGCTTGTATATCTCAATCCTTAAAAGCTCGCTCTCTATGTATCTCTGCGGAATAAACGCATCGACCGAAATATCGATCAAACATTCCGGCACCTCCAATTCTTCGGGTTCTGCATTTTCCAAAACGTCATCGCCGCCGTCTTCAGCATCATCTTCAGAGAGTTCCAGATCAAGATAATAATCTTTGTTGCGCGCTAACTTTTTTTTCCGGTCAGCCACAGCCTTTTCGAGTATACGCACATATAAATCATACCCCACGCCCTCCATCGCTCCGTGCTGCCGGCTCCCCAGCAGATTGCCCGCCCCGCGTATCTCAAGATCCCGCAGCGCGATTTTAAAGCCTGCGCCGAACTCCGTGTATTCGCGCACAGCCTGGAGCCGTTTGGCGGCGATTTCCGTTAAAACCTTATTTTTAGGATATGTAAGATATGCGTATGCTCTGCGGTTAGAGCGTCCAACCCGTCCGCGTATCTGGTGCAGCTGCGCCAGCCCCAGCCTGTCCGCATTCTCGATTATAAGCGTGTTCGCTTCGGGTATATCGATGCCGGACTCGATGATTGTGGTACATACAAGCACATCAATCTCCCCGCTGATCATGCTCCGCCACACGCTTGAGAGTTCCTCCTCATCCATTTGACCGTGCGCGGCGGCGAACCTGATACCGTCTGCGGTATCCGCCGCTTCCCCCGCGCCGCATAATTCTTTTAAGCGGTACATGGTCTGTTCGATCGTTTCAACGCGGTTGTGCAGGTAAAACACCCGTCCGCCTCGGCGGATCTCGTTTTTTACCGCTTCCCTGACAATATTTTCGTCATACTCAAAAATATAGGTCTGAACCGGCACTCTGTCGCGGGGGGCTTCTTCTATTACCGACATGTCGCGTATGCCGGTAAGGGCCATGTTTAAAGTGCGCGGAATCGGCGTGGCGGTAAGGGTCAAAACATCCACGCTCTCGCTTAATTGTTTGATTTTTTCTTTATGCGCTACGCCGAACCGATGCTCTTCGTCGACTATCAGCAGCCCTAAATCTTTGAATTTAATGTCGTTTTGGATAATTCTGTGGGTGCCGATTATTATATCGAGTTCCCCGCTTTTAAGTTTTTTCAATGTTTGCAGCTGTTCTTTTTTGCTCACAAAACGCGAGAGCATATCTGCTTTGACCGGAAACTCCCTGAAACGCGACAGGATTGTCTGATAATGCTGCCATGCCAGAATTGTTGTGGGCACCAAAACCGCCGCTTGTTTCGATTCGCTCACACATTTGAACACAGCCCTCAGCGCGACTTCGGTTTTGCCGAACCCCACATCCCCGCAGAGCAGTCTGTCCATAGGCGTATTTTGCTGCATATCGGCTTTTATTTGATGAGCGCAGATAAGCTGGTCTTCGGTTTCCGCATATTCAAACAGCGATTCAAAATCTTTCTGCCATTCGCTGTCCGGCGCGAAAGCGTGCCCCTTTTTTAACTGCCGCGCCGCATATAATTTTATCAGCTCCTCCGCGATATTTTTCGCTGCGCTTTTTGCGCGGCTTTTGGCTTTCTGCCACGCCTGACCGCCCATTTTCGAGAGCTTGACCGTTCTGTCCTCGCTTTTTGCGCCTATATATTTAGAGACAAGGTCGAGCTGGTTGCAGGGCACATATAAAATATCCGAGCCCGCATATTTTATTTTTATAAAATCTTTCTGCACACCGCCGGAAACGTCGAGCCTTTCAATCGCCATAAACAAGCCTATCCCGTAATTGCTGTGCACAACATAATCCCCCGCCGTCAAATCGGTGAATGATAAAATTTTCTGCCGCGAGTTTTTATCGGTTCCGCCTGCCCGGCTGCGTTTTTTTAATGCTTCGGCGCGTATATCGGGCAGATTGCTTTCGGCAACAAGCGCAAATTTCTGCTTGGGCAGCTCAAATCCCTGTATATCGCAGGGTATATCGTTTATACGCGGCGTTTTTATGATTATTGTATAACCTGCCGGCATATCTTCGATGTTTTTATATCTGCCGGTATCCGCCGTAATATATTTCACATCAAAATCACCCAGCGTATCGCATAAACTTTTTATGCCCGCGTCGGAATTTAAGAATAATGCGGTTTTATATCCCGCAGAGTTTAAGTTTTCAAGATCGTCTTTGAGTATGTTAAGCCCTTCTGAAATGCGCGGGGACTGCCGTGAGACAAACGAAAACAGCCCCGATATTTCCGCGCTGTAACCGCTTAAAAACATATCCGCTATCACGGTTTTAAAATTCAATTTTAATATATTAAAATCCTCAAGGGTATACGAATACCGCGCGGCGGCGCCGGTTATATAATTTTTTTCAACCAAACCGATAACCGTTTCGTTGAATATCTGCTCCGCCGCTTTCTGCCCTTCGTTGATTTTAACGCTTTCATTTATAAATAACAGTGTGCCGTCAGAATCAAAATAATCGAACAGGCACTCGTTTTTTTCATAAACCAAAGGTATAAATCTGTCTTTTGAACTAAGCTCCTCGCCGTTTTTCAGACAATCGAGCTCAAAATACAAGCGCTCAATCACTTTTTCGTCCGTATTTTTGTTTTTGAGCAGCGCCTCGATCATCGCCGCGCAGCGCCCGGCCGCGTTTTTATCCATTATAATTTCAGATACAGGCAGAACTCTGAATTCCCGTATGTTTTGAATACGTCTTTGGGAGATCGGGTCAAAAAAACCCATACTGTCGATTTCATCGCCGAATAATTCAAGTCTTACCGGATAATCCTCCGACGGCGAAAATATATCGATAATCCCGCCGCGCACCGAAAATCTGCCCATGACTTCAACTGTTTCCGCACGTTTATAACCCGCTGCGACCAGTCCGCTTAAAAACTCTTCAAGATTGTCTATAGTCCCGCCGTATTTTAAATTTACAATATTTTCCGCGAATTTTTCACGCGGAATTGTGAATTGCAGGGCAGCTTCAAGCGTGCTTATGACAACGCCGAAAGTTCCGTTTGAAATTTTATCGAGAATTTTTAACCTCTCACATTCAAACGGATTGTTGGCGCTCTCCATATTCATAAAAATAAAATCTTTTTTGGGGTAAATCTCCGCAGACTCAAAAAATCCGGCAAGCGTGCTGCGGAGTTTTGCCGCGGTTTTTTCATCAGGCACGATAACAAGCGCTCCTTCGCGCAGATCCCCGCAGACCGCCGCGATAAAAGTTTCGAGCGCACCCCCGCATAATCCTTGGACGGCAGCCGGAAGCCTGGTTTTTTCGTGCTTGAGTTTTTCAAGTTCGTAAACCAGATTTTTATACTCTTTATCGTCGCCGATAGCCGAAGTTATAAAATCCGTGCACACCAACTCCTTTTGTTTTAATAGCGTAAGTTAATTATATCATATGCTCAAAAAAAAGTCAAGGTATTTCTTTACAAAAAATTAACACTATTGACTTCAAAAACCCGCTTGCTTTTTTTTTATTTATGTATTATAATAATCATTGATGATCAAATCGAAAGGAAGGTTTTTGATTTTTTATGAAAAAATGTTTTTTATTCAAAGCGTTATGTTACGCACTTATTTTAACATTCGCGGTTCTGACGGCGGTTTCGTGCGGTGAAAATGAAAATGACCCCGCCGCGCCCGGTAATACCGAACCCGAAGAAAATAATTATTCGGATGATACGGCGGATCCGGAATCTCCCGGCGTACAGGAGGAATCGGTTGAAAGGTATCAATTCCCCGAAGATGCCGACTACGGCGGATACAATATGAGAATTATAACCCAGGACCGAAGCGACTGGGCATGGTCTGAGATGTGGGCGGAAGAGGAAAACGGCGACCCGATAAACGACGCAATATTCACAAGAAACACAAAGGTTGAGCAGGAACTCAATATTCAGATAACAGAGTTCCACGTAAGCGATTCGTCCGCAAGCGCAAGACGCGCAATAACAGCGGGTTCTGATGATTATGATGTGGTGTTCACGGATTCGGCCCAGGGAGGCAACCTCGCTTCGCAGGCTATGTATATAAATTTATACAATGTTCCGGGGCTTTATCTTGAGAAACCCTGGTGGAACCAAAACGCTCACCAGTCCGCGGAGCTTCTGGGCAAGCTGTATTTTACCACGTCTGATGCCAACCTGGTCACAAACGATGCTATCTGGGTTGTATATTTCAACAAAACCATTTTAAGGGACCAGGGCATGGACGACCCGTATGCTCTGGTAAAAAACAATGAATGGACAATCGACGCTTTTTATGAGATGGCAAAGAGCGCCTCGATCGACATCGACGGCGACGGTGTGTGGACGGTTGCCGACCAATGGGGTGTCTCTACGCACAACCTCGGCTTTTTGGCATATTTTATATGTCAGGACCAACAGATGGTACGCTTGAATGAAGAAGGGGAACCTTATCTTGTTTCGCCGGATGACAAATTTGTCAACGCATTCACCAAAGCGTCGAGACTTATGGATACACAGGGCGGACTTTACCTGCACGCGCAGGGCAGTTATCCCGGCAGAACCGCCGACCTCGACCACGCGAGAAAAACGTTTATCCACGATATGTCGCTGTTCTGCACCGAAGTTTTATCGCACGCGCGGGCATTCAGGGAAATGGAAGCGGACTTCGGTTTGCTGCCGCATCCGAAATATGACGGCAGCCAGACGCAGTATCTGACATTTATGATCGATACCGTTCCGGCGTTCGGTATTCCGGTGACAGTGGGCGACGTTGAGAGAAGCGGCGTGTTTATGGAAGCGATGACGGGCGTTTCGGCTGAAACCATAATGCCTGCATATTATGACGTATCGCTGCACGGTAAATTCACAAGAGACGAAGAATCCATCGAGATGCTCGATATTATAAGGGCCGGGCGCGTGTTTGATTTAGCGGTTTTATATAACTGGGCGGGTTATTACAGCGCAATCATAGATAACGGCGCCTCAAACAACCCCAATCCCATAACCGTTTTCGAAAGGCTTGAGGGCAGGGTAGCCGCCGCAATTGAGCGCACACTCGAAATGTTTTTGGAGCTGGATTAATTTTTGGCTTAAAAGCCGAAGCCGGCTCGGTCAACGTTGAATTTCACGCCGGACTTTATTTAAGATTGTCCAGCCCGCATCCCTTTCATAAAGAGCTATTATCCCGCTTGTGCAGTTTGATATATGGTCGTACTGCATCTTGGCTATTATGTTGCCCTGCGTGTCGATAAGCATCTTTTTCCCGTCCGCCATGCCGATAACCGCGACGCCTTCAAAAAAAGGCTGAGCATATGTGTAGACCGGCTGCGCTATCCATTCGCCCAAATAATTCATAAACCCGAAATATCCGTTTTTTTCAAGAAGTATCATTCCGTTTGAATATGCCGTTATCTTGTAGTCCGGCGGCGTATAAAATTCGCGGAACTCGGTATTTATCAAATGCTCGCGCTGCTCGCTTGTGGTGGTGGTCGCCCAGCCCACATATATCCGCTTGCTTATAACCCGCGTCAATCCGTGATCAAAATAATAAAATCCCAAATGATTCGTTTCTTCATCGATCGGGTCGGGCGCGAAAAAATCGCTGTTTATAACCCAGCCGTCTTCATCGTGAAAATACAGCCTGCTGCCGATTTCTGATTGGTTTCTCCATGTTGTTATATAGGCGGCGGCGATATTTTCGCTGAAATTGAAGGCGCGGTCATACTGTGCGTTTATTGTGCGCCGGTTTTCCTCCGAAACAGACCGGTATCCCCAGAGTCCGTTGGTATGCCTGAAGGTTTCCCAGCCGTTCTCCGGCGCGCCGTAATATTCCGGATACATAAAGTCCGCTCCTCTGTTTCCCGCCGGTTCGTCAAAAATAATCCCTTGATACGCTCTTATACCGGGGTCGTAAACGTAATATGAAAGTTCTCCCGGTTCCTCCGATTCTCCCGGTTCATCCGTTCCGCGCATAACAAAAACCGTCCGCTCTTCGCTGTCGCGCATATGCAGAATATCAAGCCCGGAGGTTCCGAAGTTCTGATCGATTACTTTTCCCGAAGCATCGGAAAGCACGGTTTTTACGGAACTGTCGCGGATCAATATATAATCCATAACGGGCTCAACGGCGCGGCGGGAGTTTATGGGTTGGTGTTCGGGCGTTATTTCCGCGAATTTATATTCGTGCGTTTCGCTTTGATGTTCGTACATTTCTCCGGTCAGCTTGAATCCGAGAGGGGATAAATCAGAGAAATGTTCGAAAACGGTTTCGCTGCCTTGCACATCGCCGGTTTCGTTTGGAGCTTCGGCTAAAAAATTATCGGGATTGATAATGTGCTGTACATTTGCGGGAATTTCCGTGGGAGTTTCCGTCGTGCCGCCGGCGGGAGCGGTGCTTGCCGGCACAAAAATATCAACCGTCGGCATCTCCGCGTCACGCGGAAAAAACGGTATCTCAAATTCTTTGTTGGAATAGGAAATAACCGCAGATGTCAGCACAATCATTATGATTATTTCAACGGCAAGTTCCGGCAGCCGTTTTAAAAGCGATTTATAATTTAATTTTATTAAAGTTTTTTTTATATCCACAAAAACTCCTCTGTTTTGGTTTTGATTTGAGCTTTTTTCATTCAGCCGCACAAATCATTATACTAAATTTAAACGGTGTTGTCAAGATATTTTTGTTAAAAAACTATTAAAAACACTTGACATATGTACAATTTAAGCGTATAATAATAAATATTAAACCCAAAAAACCATAAAAAAAAACGGAGGAAAAAAATTATGCGAAAATTAGAAGTGTTTTTCGATTATGCTTGCCCGTACTGCTTAAAAGGGCATGAGTATCTTATGGAACTGCTGCCGGAATACAGCGGCATCGAAGTTATATGGAATTCGTGCGAGGCGCACCCGCGTCCGGAGGTTTACGGGCGTTACAGCGATCTCTGCGTACAGGGACTGCTTTACGCTTTGGAACAGGGTGCGGATTTGACGGTTTTTAACGAGCGTATGTATAAAGCGGCTCTGAAAGATAAAATTGACATAGAATCGCCGGAGGCTCTTGCCGAATATTTCAAAGATATGTTTGATCCCGCGGCGTTCTGCGAAGCGCTGAAGAGCGGCAAATATGAGAAGGCTGTGCTTGAAGCCAACGATTATGCGTATGAGAAGTCGGGGGTTTGGTTTGTGCCATCCTACCGCATGGAAGGACACAAGCTCGATGCGGCCGGAGGCGTGGGCGTCACAAGGGCGCAGCTTGAGGAATTTTTGAAAAGCTGAAATTTTTCGGGCAAAACGCTTGACAAATATCGGTAAATAATGTATAATGGTATTTGTTTTAATTTATCCTTACCTGAAATTGAGGAAAATTTCAGGTCGTGAGTCCATAAGGAGGTGTACTTAGCGATGAGCAGAGAAAACGTTATTTCGAATTATGAAACCGTTTTTATAATAGCCGCCGATACAGGTGATGACAACATCAAAGAAACCGCCGATAAATTTATCGGTTTGATCGAGGCGAACGGCACAATAATTGAAAAAGACGAATGGGGCAGAAAAAAACTCGCATATCCGATCGATTTCAAAGAAGAAGGATATTATATGCTTGTTAAATTCAGTTCCGCGCCGGCGTTTATTGCGGAACTCGAGCGCGTGTTCAATATAACCGACTCAATTCTGCGGTCATTTACTTTAAAAATCAAGTAGGAGGATTTGAAAATGGCAAGTTTTAATAAAGTTATACTGATCGGCAACATGGTTGCCGACCCTGAGCTGAAGACTACTCCGAACTCAATAAATGTCTGCTCGTTCAGGATTGCCGTCGGCCGCAGATACGTTAAATCCGGAGAACAGCAGCAGACTGATTTTATAGATATAGTGGCCTGGCGGGCGCAGGCGGAGTTTGTGGCTAAATATTTTTCGAAAGGCAAACCGATTTTGGTATGCGGTTCTATCCAGTCAAGAAACTGGCAGGATAAAGAAGGCAATAAACGCACTACCGTCGAAGTCATTGCGGATGAAGTCAGTTTTGTCGAAAGGAAAAGCACGGCGGATAATTTTGCTTCAGGCAGCGCCAATTCCGGTGATCCGGGAGCCGTTCCGCCTCCGGCATATTCCACCAGTTATGAAACTGCGCCGAAATTCGAAGAAATAAGCGCGGATGACGATCTGCCGTTTTAATTTTAAACTATTATATTTTATGAATTTATGGAGGCTGTATAAAAGAATATGGAAAATATTGATACTATGAACACTACCGACACCACCGAAAGAGAAGATACTCAGGAAAGAGAGCCGATTCAAAGAGAAGAAAGAGAGCCGGTTCAAAGGGACCAAAGAGAACCGCGGGACCAGAGAGAACAGCGCGAGCAGAGACCTATGCAGATGAGAATGCGTAAAAGAAGAAAAATATGCGCTTTCTGCGCGGAGCAGCTCGATGAAATAGATTATAAAGATATTCCCCGGCTTAAAAAATTTTTATCGGAACGCTCGAAAATTTTACCCCGCCGCATAACCGGCAACTGCGCCAAACATCAGCGTCTTCTTGCAACTGCGGTTAAAAGAGCGAGGTATATCGCGCTTATCCCGTATGTTTCGGATTAGTTTCCGCATTAAAAATTAAGAGGGAAAACCCCTCTTTTTTTGCGTGTGCGTAAATATAATTGCAGCAGGAGCCAAATTTATGATTATTAATTGTGAAAATATCAAATATTCCGTCGGCGCAAATGAAATTTTAACCGACATAAGTTTCGGCGTTGAAAGCGGCGTAAAAGCGGGAATTATAGGCGCAAACGGCGCGGGCAAAACCACGCTGCTGAAAATTATAACCGGGGAAATCAGCCCGGAATCCGGCAGCATCAGCACCGCCAAAAACGCGAGTATCGGCATACTGCGGCAGGAACCCGCGCTTAATGAAAACGACAGCTTATACGATTCTGTAATTGCTGTATTCAATAATTTAAAACTGCTTGAATTGAAAATAAGCGGGATCGAAAAAAACATAAGCGGACACAGCGATCCGCAGGATCTCGGCAAACTGCAGAAACAGCTGGATCTGCATACTGAGCTCATAAGGGAGTATACGGAAAAAGGCGGGTACGAATACGAAAGCAAGACAAAATCAATCCTTGAATCTCTCGGGTTTTTGCCCGAAACCTGGGAACAAAAAATAAGCACGCTGTCCGGCGGTCAAAGAACGCGCATAGGGCTTATCAAATTGTTTCTTGCGGAACCCGACATACTGCTTTTAGACGAGCCTACCAACCATGTCGACGTATCCAGCTTGGAATGGCTTGAAAATTATCTTAAAAATTACAGAAAAACCGTTATAATAATTTCACATGACCGGTATTTTCTCGATAATGTGGTAACACAGATCATCGAGATCGAAAACAAAAAATCCTTTGTTTATTCGGGGAATTACACCTCGTTTGTAAATAAAAAAGCGGAGAACAGAGAGATCCGGCAGAAACATTTTGAGCTGCAGCAGCGCGAAATTCAGCGCATCGAAGAGATGATCGCGCGGCTGAGGGCTTGGGGGGGCAAGAAGAAAATTATTCAAGCCAAAAGCAAAGAAAAAATGCTCGGTAAAATGGAACGGGTCGAGCGTCCCGAAAGACTGCCCGGCAAAGTCAGACTCGCATTTACAGAAAAAAAAGAAAGGATTTCGGAATCCGGTAATGATGTGCTTTCCGTTATCGAACTGGCTAAATCCTTTCCGCCGAAAAAATTATTTTTTAATCTTTCGTTTGAAGTGAAAAAACGCGATAATTTTTTTATAATAGGCGCCAACGGTACGGGCAAGAGCACTCTTTTGAAAATTTTAACAAACAGACAGTCCCCCGATTACGGCAGGTTTTATTTCGGCTATAATGTCAGGCTCGGTTATTATGACCAGGAGAACCAGAATCTTGACCCCGATTCCACCGTACTCGACGAGTTATGGGACGATTACGCCGATATGGATTACGGCGAAGTGCGCAATGTGCTCGCGGCGTTTCTGTTTATGGGCGACGATATAGAAAAACAGGTGAAGGTGTTGAGCGGAGGAGAAAAAGCGCGGCTGACCATCGCCAAGCTGATACTTCAAAAATCAAATGTGCTGCTGCTCGATGAGCCGACGAATCACCTGGATATAACCTCGCGGGAAGCGCTTGAAGCGGCTCTGCTCGATTTTAAAGGAACCATAATAGCCGTTTCGCACGACCGGTATTTTATGAAAAAACTCAGCACGCGGATACTTGAGCTCGACCCGGAACTGATGGGCGGATATATAGATTACAAGGACGGATATGAAGAATATATAAATTACAAACGCAGTTTTTTGTTAAAAGAGGGGACCGCCGCGCCGGATTTATCCGAAATGAAAAAAAAATTTGAGAACGAAGAAGCGAAAAAATTAAAAAGACAGAAAGAACAGCTTGAAAAAGAAAAACGCGCGGCGGAACTTGAGATCAAGCGCGTTGAAAAACGTATGGCAGAACTCGAATTTATGATAAAAGACGATGAGATCGAAGCGGATTTTGTTAAGCTCAACGAAATTTATGAGGAAAACATTATGCTTGAAGAAAAACTCGAGGAACTGTATGAAATATTTTATAATTTTTAACGATTTTGAAACTTTTGAATAATTAATATGAAAAACTATTGTAAAAAAATAAAAATAAGGTTATAATATATATGGTATGATATTATATTTTTAACAATCAAGGAGGGAAAACATGAATTTTGGCAGCAACAATATGTATGAAATCAAGCCTTTGGACCCCAAAATGAAAAAAAAGCTGAAATCCATAATTATTGCCGCAGCGGTATTGATTTTTTCGGCGGTTCTTATAGGCACAAGCGTTTATATGGTGACAGACCAGGAACAGGCGGTTGTTTTAACTTTCGGCAGACACACCAATACCGTTGATGCGGGGCTGCATTTTAAACTCCCGTTCGGTATCCAGGAAGCCATAAAAGTCAGGGCCAATGTGATCCACAGCCTCGAGATCGGCTACCGGACAAATCCCGACGGCTCGACGGTCAGCGTTTTGACAGAAAGCAAAATGATTACGGGGGATATGAACATTATAAACGTCGACTTTTTCCTTGAGTACCGGATCTCCGACCCGGTTCAATACTTATTCGCATCAGAGAACCCCGAATATATTCTGCGGAACCTGACGCAGAGCAGAATACGCGACGTTATAAGCTCAAATGATGTCGATGACGTACTGACAATAAAGAAAACAGAGATCCAAATGGCTATAAGAAATTTAATCACCGAAGATTTGAATAATCTGAATATAGGGCTTTCGGTGAGCGATTTGAGGATTCAGGACAGCGATCCGGCGGATCCCGATGTAACCGCGGCGTTCAGAGCGGTTGAAACAGCGCGGCAGAACAGGGAAACCTATATAAACGAGGCGCGCGCGTACCGTAACGGCGAGATACCGCTGGCCGAAGCCGAACGCGACCAGCTGCTGCGCAACGCGGAGCTCTCAAGACAGGACAGGGTCAACGCGGCGGTGCGGCAGGTTGCGATGTTTGAGGCTATGTTTAAAGAATATGAGCGCAGCCCTAACGTACACAGGCAGCGTATGTATTATGAGATGATTGAAAGGGTGCTTCCGGGTGTAAAGCTGTATATAAACACGAGCGGGGACAGGGATAACGGCAGTATATCGATGATTTTACCGCTGGATGATTTTATGAGCAGTGATAATTGATTGATTTTTATATTTAAGAGGGAAAATATATATGGATAATATGGATATGAATGTAAAATACAGAAAACCAAAAACAACAAAATGGCTGATTCCGGGTATTTTAATAATATTAGCGGTAATCCTTATAAACTCGATGCTTTTCACGGTGGAGGAAGACGAGATCGCCCTCGTTGTCCGGTTCTCCGCGATACAATATGAGATCACCGAGGCGGGGCTGCATTTAAAAATTCCGTTTATCGAAGAGGTGAAAAAATACCCTAAACCGAAGATTTTCTATGATGTGACGCCGCTGACCGTTTTGACTTCGGATACGATAAACATGATCGCCGACAGTTATGTGATATGGCGTATAGACGAACCGAGCGAATTTTTTAGAACTGTGGGTACTGTGTCAAATGCGGAAAGCAGACTCGATACTTCGACATTCAGCGCGCTGCAGAGAACCATAAGCTCTATGAGACAGAGCGATATAATCAGCGCATATGAGAGAAGCCGCGACCAGTTCAACCAGACCATAAGCGATATAGTCAGGACAGAAGCCCGTGATTACGGGATAGAGATAATAGACGTCAAAGTCAAGCGGTTCGATCTGCCGCCGGAAAACGAACAGGCGGTCTTTCTGCGCATGATTTCGGACAGAGAACAGCTTGCAACACAATTCAGAGCGAGCGGCATATATGATGCCAACATAATAAGAAACGAAACCGACAGGGACAAAGGGATAATAGTTTCGGACGCGCGCGCGGAAGCCGAACGTATTCTCGCGGAAGGCGAAGAAGAATATATGCGTATACTCGCCGATGCTTACAATACGCCCGAACGCGAAGAGTTTTTTAGATTTGTGCGGGGACTCGAAGCGATCAGAGAATCGCTGCGCGGAGGGGATAACACCGTTATTTTGGACAGCGATTCGGCGCTTGCGCAGATTTTGGCCGCGCCTTAATGCGGTTAAATAAATATATTTTCATAAAAAGGCTCTGAAATATTTATGTTTCAAAAAATTTTTTCTTTTTTTAATTTGAATAATCCGGATAAAAATGATGAATTGAAATTAAGCGGCGCGGAGAAAGAAAAAAAAATGCGGAAAATAAAAGAGGTTTTCGCGGACATTCCGAGTTTTGAAACAAAGCGGCTGCTGCTGCGCCGGATATATGATGTTGACTATATAGATATGCACGAATATTCCGCCGACTCCGACGTTACAAAATATTTGGTCTGGAGACCGCACACAAGCCTTGCGGAAACAAAAAATTACGCGTGCGGTCTTCAGAAAAAATACAAATCGGGCAAATTTTTTGACTGGGGACTCGTGCTGAAAGAAACAGGTAAACTCATCGGAACCTGCGGCTTTACGTCTGTCAACCTGAATAAAAATTCATGCGAAGTCGGATATGTGCTGTCCCGAAAATATTGGGGCAGAGGTCTTATGCCGGAAGCGCTGGAACTCGTTATGGATTTCGCTTTTACTTATTTTAAATTCGACCGCGTTGAAGCGCGGTTTTTAGAGGGAAATACAAAATCGCTCAGGGTGATGCAGAAAATGGGTATGGTGCTCGACAGGGTCGACTATAATTCTTTCAACGTAAAAGGTGAAATTAAAAATGTGCATAATTACTATATAACCCGCGATATGTTCGAAATGAGAAAATATGCGCTCAATTATATATAACCCGGCATAATACATAAAAATTCACAGACATTTTTGTGTATATTCACGATTTATGTAATTTTGCTGAAATTTTTATATTTTTTTTAAAAAAACTATTGACAAGACACAAAAAATATGATATAATATAATCACAGCGGAAAACAATCCGTTAAAATAATTCGAAAGAAAGGTTTGAAAGGACTGATACCAATGCGCCATTTAGTTTAAAAAATGCTGACTCGGCAGACGTTGACTTAACATAAGCGGCGTCGTGAGAGATTAATTCGCATTATATAGAATTAATTTGGTTTTGCAAAAAAAGAAACGGAGTTGGTTAAAATGAAAGTCTTTGGTTTAGTGTATACTAAATACTTCTAAGAAAGGCGTGATACCAATGTTCTAGTTGAACTTAGTTTTCTTAAGCGAAAAAGTTTACATTTAAAATTTTTGAAGTTAAGGAACGGTGATTTGCATGATTGGGTTAAGAAGAATTGTTTTGATTAAAGAATAAAAAAGGGGGAGTGATACCAATGGGCAATTCATAAAGCGGCGTATCGGATTTACGATACGCCGTTTCTTTTTGTGTTGAATTTACATAATTCCGCCAAAAAACATTCTTTGCATCTCGGATTTTTTGCCCTGCAGTATTCGCGCCCGAAAAACACTATCCTGTGACAGAAAGCGTTTGACTCGGCGGGCGGGATAATTTTTTCCAGCTGCCGCTCTGCGCTCAGCGGATTTTCGCCGCTGCACAGTCCGAGCCTGTTTGAGATGCGTATGCAGTGCGTATCCGCCACAATCGCCGGAAGCCCGAAAATATCTCCCCGGATCAAATTCGCGATTTTGCGCCCGATTCCGGGCAGTTTCAGCAGTTCCTCCATAGCTTCCGGAACAGCGGAATCGTAATCACGGATCAGCATGGCACACATATCTTTTATATTTTTTGCTTTGGTTTTATATAATCCGCAGGAAAACACGGCGCGCTCAAGTTCAGCAAGATCAGCCTCCGCAAAATCCTTAAGGGATTTAAATTCAAAAAACAAATCTCCGGCGACGGCGTTGACCTGCGCATCGGTACACTGCGCCGAAAGCCGTGCGAGAATCAGCAGTTTATAGGGTTCGTTCCGGTATTCGAGTTCGCAGCCGGCGGTATGATAATGTTTTTTTAATTCTGAAATTATAAATAATACGGAGTCGTTATTCATACAACGGATATTTACCGCACAGCTTTTCAACCTCGCCGCGTATATAATCCGAATTTGTTTCGAATTCGGACGCGGTGAGTTTGAGAAGAGCGGCGATTGTTTTCATATCCTCCTCAACAAACCCTCGGGAGGTGACCGCCGGGGTACCGAGCCTTATACCGCTTGTCAAAAACGGCGATTTAGGGTCGTTGGGTATGGGGTTTTTGTTTGCGGTTATATAAACCTCGTCCAGCCGGTGCTGCATTTCTTTGCCCGTTATATCGAAATTGCGCAGATCCGCGAGCATCAAATGAGTGTCTGTGCCGCCGGAAATCAGGTCAAAGCCCTGCTCAATCATGCTCTCGCTTAAAACTTTTGCGTTTTTCAGCACCTGTTTCTGGTAAATTTTAAATTCGGGCTTTAAGGCTTCCCCGAAACATACCGCTTTCGCGGCGATGATATGCATAAGCGGTCCGCCCTGCATACCTGGGAACACCGCTTTGTTTATTTTTTGCGCCGTCTCCTCGTTTTGCGTCAGAATAAGACCGCCGCGGGGTCCGCGCAATGTTTTATGCGTTGTGGTTGTGACAACATCTGCGAAAGGCACCGGGTTTTGATGCAGCCCGGCGGCGACAATCCCCGCAATATGCGCCATATCCACCATAAAATACGCGCCGGCGGATTTAGCGATAGCTGCAAACTTTTCAAAATCGAGCGCACGCGGATAAGCCGAAGCGCCCGCTACTATAAGTTTGGGTTTGTGCGTTTGCGCCAGTGCGTTGATTTTATCATAATCGAGCACTTGTGTGCTGTCTTCTACTTTATAAGGGATAAATTTATATAATATACCGGAAGAATTGACGTGGCTGCCGTGGGTCAGATGCCCCCCGTGATCAAGAGGCATACTCATAACCGTGTCGCCGGGATTAAGCAGCGCGAAATATACCGCCATATTGGCTTGCGCTCCGCTGTGCGGCTGAACATTGGCAAAATTTGAACCGAACAGCGCGTTTGCGCGTTTGATTGCAAGTTTTTCGGTTTCGTCAACACATTCACAGCCCCCGTAATATCGTTTTTCCGGATACCCTTCGGCGTATTTATTGGTTAAAACGGTTCCCGCCGCGGCTAATACTGCCGGAGATACAAAGTTTTCGGAAGCGATCAGCTCGATATTTCTTTTCTGTCTGCGGATTTCACAATTCACGGTCTCCGCGAGTTCCGGGTCAAACAGGTTCAAAAAGTCAAGGTTATCTGCGATAAAATTCATATTAACAGACCTCATTTCACATAAAATTATATTCGGTGTTCTTCGATATAAAACATTATATCATAAAAAATATAAAAAATCAACAGCAAAAAATCAATTCAAATTCTTGACAAGCGGAATATTTTTTGGTATACTTGATATTAAATTAAAAGTATTTATAAAAGAATGAGTGAGATAAATGTATAATTTTATCTTCGGAATACTGGACAAAACAGGGCTCGGCAGCGGCTATACCGCTCCGGCCGCTTATGCGGTTTATATTATTTCCGGCGTTTTATTCTGTGTTTTTGCGCGGTTTCTTGTAAGCGTGATTTTAACAAACATTTTCGCCGGAATAAATAAACGCAAGCGGCTTTTGTGGGTTGAGGCGGCGCTTGAAAATAAACTGTTTAAAAAAACGGCTGATATTGTTGTTCCGGTGATTATATATACCCTGTCGCACGGTGTGCCTTCGCGGCATATATTATGGGATAATGCTGTGGAGATTTCGCTGATTACGGTCGCGCTGCTGCTGTTTAATTCCATGATAAAAGTGATAAACAAAGTTTATGCTCACCGTGAACAGTCAAAAAATTTTCCCATCACCAGTATTTTACAAGCCTCCCAAATCGCATTTATTATAATCGGCGGTATTATCGCCGTTTCCGCTCTTGTGGGGAAAAATCCGACCGTGCTGCTGGGCAGTATCGGCGCTGTCACCGCTGTGACTTCGATTGTGTTTAAAGACGCTATTCTGGGTTTTGCCGCAGGTATACAGCTTACAGCCAACAACATGATAAGAATAGGCGACTGGATCGAGCTGCCCAAACGTTCGGCTAACGGCACGGTTGTCGAATTGTCCATGATGAGCGTAAAAATAGAAAACTTCGACAAAACAGCCACTTCTATCCCCGCATACACGCTGATTTCGGAAGAATTTATAAATTACCGCGGTCTGCGCGACGCCGGAGCCCGGCGTATCAAGCGTTCTGTTCACATCGATGCGGTGGGGGTATGTATGTGCGATGAAGCGATGCTCGGTAAATTCAAAAAAATACGTCTGGTTAAAACACATATCGAAAACAAGCTCGATGAAATAGAAAAATTCAACAGCAAGCTGGATTGTGATATGTCTGAAAAAACAAATGGGCGGCGCTTGACAAATATCGGCGTTTTCCGCGCCTATATCACGGCTTATCTCAAACAGCATCCCGGTATACGGCAGGATCTGCCGCTGATGGTGCGCCAGCTTGAACTCAGCGGCAAAGGCATACCGCTGGAAATATACGCATTTGCGGACGTCAGCGTGTGGTCCGAATACGAAAATATACAATCGGATATTTTTGACCATTTATACGCCGTGATACCGGAGTTCGGCCTTGCGGTGTATCAAAGCCCGTCAAGCGGCGATATCCGGAGGATTGCCGCATATAAATCAAGCGAATAATATTAAAAATACAAAGTGAGGTAAAAATCCTATGAAAGACACGGTAATACAAGGGAAAATCAACACCAATTCAAGCCCGTCCCAATTAAAAATCACCGATATGCGCTTTTGTGACATAGTTGGCGCGCCCATGCACTGCACATTGATGAAAATTTATACTAACCAAGGTTTGGTAGGACTTGGGGAAGTGCGCGACGGTTCTTCAAGCACATACGCGAAACTTCTTAAAAGCCGTATACTCGGCGAAAACCCGTGTGATGTGGAGAAAATTTTCCGCAGGATAAAACAGTTCGGCGGTCAGTCGCGTCAGGCGGGCGGCGTGTGCGCGGTTGAGCTGGCTTTATGGGACCTCGCGGGCAAAGCCTACGGCGTTCCCGTATATCAGCTGCTCGGAGGAAAATTCCGTGATAAAATCAGGATATACTGCGATACCGACGTTGAGGGCAAGCATACCGGCACACAGATGGGTGAAGCGCTTAAAAAACGCATGGAAATGGGGTTCACTTTTCTTAAGATGGATTTGGGTATCGGGATTCTTTCGCATGAAAAAGGCGCTTTAAGCGCTCCGCTGGGATATTTTGAGGAAGTGCGGGGATATACGGGGGAAGACAAACGCAGCCGGATTTATGATTTTTATAATACCGCGCACCCGTTCACCGGCATACACGTAACGGAAAAAGGGCTTGATATTCTTGAACAATATGTGGCGGATGTGCGATCGGTCACAGGCTATGAGATACCTCTTGCCATAGACCACTTCGGGCATATCTGCGTTGAGGACTGCATCAAGCTCTGCCGTCGCATAGAAAAATACAACATAGCCTGGGCGGAGGATTTGATACCCTGGCAGTACACAGAACAATACAAAAGACTGCGCGGCGCCACCACCGTGCCGATCTGCACGGGGGAGGATATATACCTAAAAGAAAACTTCGTACCATTGCTTGAAGGCGGCGGGGTATCAATAATTCATCCCGACCTGCTTTCAAGCGGAGGGATACTCGAAAACAAAAAAATAGGCGACCTCGCGCAGGATTACGGCGTGGCAATGGCCTTGCACATGGCGGAGTCCCCGGTTGCGTGTATGGCAGCGGTACATTCCGCCGCGGCGACCGAGAATTTTATGGTGCTTGAAAATCATTCGGTTGATATAGACTGGTGGGACGATATAGTGATCAAAAGCGGCGGCAAACTGGTGCAAAACGGGTATATCGCAGTGCCGGACAAGCCGGGGCTGGGCATCGACGATTACAACGATGAAGTGATAAAAGAACACCTGCACCCGAACTTCCCCGAAATGTGGGCTCCGACCGACGACTGGAACGACGAACACAGCAACGACAGGCTCTGGAGCTGAGGGGATGTTTTTTGCGTTCTAACAACTGTGATTATACTGCTAAAACAAACGGCTGGTCTACCTCTACGATTGTACTTTTGATGTCCGTTGCATAAACGGTCACTTGTTCATATTCACCATCTTCTGTGGCAATATCAATCATATATGCTTCACCGTCATTAAAAATTTCTATAATATGACCTACCCTTTCGTCCTTTAGTCTAATTTTCTGAAACATCTCAAGCTTCATACTTCTATCACCCCTTCACATTTTTTTTAGTTATATATGCACTCGTTAATCTTGGCACATCTGTTCCATTATATTCTTCGGTTTCTATACAATGTAATAAAACCTGTAATAATTGCGGTTGTTGGAGCAACTATACAAAGCAAAAAAGCTAACAAAAAACTTGGTGTCCCCTCTCTCGCAAATATTATAAAGTTTAAAATAGTACCGCCAATGAACAGTATAACAAGACCAAGTATAACTAACTCGCTACCCAACCAGAAGATTCCAACTAAAATAAACAAACTTACAAAGAAAAACAGTACACCTCCAAGTATAATATCAAATATAGCAATTCTTCTTTTTTCCTCGATTCCTACATCGTGAATATATTCAAATCTTTCTATGCAATCGGGGCAATAACCATTATTTTCATTGTAACAATTAACGCATAAATACTTGCCGCACTCTCCCCTGCATTGCGCTCCTGCAGGAATTGTATTATGATAAAAGCAATTCATATTATATTATTCCTCCGCCATTATTTGAAAAACCAAAAAACGCCGTGTGACAGAATCACACACGGCGTAAAAATTCTTCTTAAATCAACAGAACACATTTATAAAAATATCCCTTGACTAAACTCTCCAAATGATGTATAATATAAATGCGGGTACGAAGAAATTTGGTGCTGGTAGGGTGTGGTTATGTCACACTCGGCACACCGTCGAAGTGTGCTACCACTTCGCGGTTGCCCGCGCTTTTTATTTACTATAGATAATATTAACATAAATTTAAGCGTTTGTCAAGTGTATTTTTAAAATAAAAAAATAAAATTTGATTTTAAACTTATCTCACTACAAAAAAATATATTGACATGGGAAAATTTATGTGATACAATGTATGTGTACGCGGGGCGGCGGACAAAGGCTAAACTCCTGAAAGGAGTGATGCCAATGGTTAATTTGATTTTTGGTATTATAAATACGCTGTTAAAAGCGATAGAATTAATATTGAAGTTAAAAGACAGAAGAAAATAGACCGCCTGAGCTAAAGCGCGGTCTATTCTTTGTTTCTCTGTTTCTGCTTTTTGAGTTAATTGAGTTTAGCCATGCTGTTCTGTGTATGCAAGAGGGTGTAGCTGACCCTCTTTCTTTTTTATTATAACATATTTTTTTTGGTTTGTCAATAAAAAAATAAAATTTGATTTCTCAAAATTAATTTCACAGTTTTAAATACCTTAAATCAAATTCTATACCGTCTCTTGAAACCAGTATATTCTTTAAATTCTTATCTTCAATTTTTTCCTGCCCGTAATAACACTCCACAACATTTGAATCCTGCTCTATATACCAATGTTCGGTAACCGGACTTGTGGAATACAAATATTTTTTGAACTGCCTGTCAAGCAAACTATTGTTTTCCGACCATACTTCCACCACTAAATCCGGGTAACCCGCAACCTTTGTTTCTTTTTTATTTGTTAAATATTTGTTATTTTTAAAGTGCATATAATCAGGCGTTATAAAATTCAGGTCTCCGATTATATCTTCCGTAAATTTATGCGTATTCTGCAGCGTATCAAGATTTACAAGTTCGCATGAATCCGGTTCTTTTTTATTTCCGTAGTAAACCAGCGACGACGATTCAGAAAAGTTTATCACTTCTTTTTTCACAAACAGCTCAAATGTTGCCTTAACTAAAAAATCCAGCAATCTCCTGTGTCTTGCCGTCGTTCCCATCTCAAAAATATTTTCCATACTTAATATATTCTCCCCTCGCTTTTGGTTTTTTTATACTTTCCATTATATCATGATTTTATAAATTTTTCAACAGCTTTAATATAATTTTTTAATGTAAAATATAAAAAAACTGTTGCAATATATGCCGGATAGTGATATAATATTATAGTAAAATAAATATGCCGGAGGAGATATGGCGGAAAAATATGTGTATTTTAATAATATAACAGACCCGGTAGCATCAAACGTTGCAGAGCATATTAAAACGCTCGGATATACGCCCGTTACCGGCAGCTTTGATTTAACTTCGGAAGATGCTCTCGGCGCTTTTCTTGAACCGTATAAAAACGCTCTTACCGGAGCTGTGATCGCGAATCCTCCCGTTATACGCGGAACAATAGAAACCACCGATGATGATATGTGGATAGCCGCGCGTGAGAGTTTCGTTGTGCCGGCGTTCAACATAACCCAGGTCGCCGGCAGAATATTTATGGAAAACAAAAAAGGCAGCATTATATACCTTAACTCGATTCACGCCGAAAAACCGGTGGGCGACGGGTTCCTGTACACCATGGGCTGCGCCGCGGTGCAGGCATTATGCCGTGAAGCCGCTCTTATATACGGCGGCTGCGGTGTGGGCTGCTATAATATAATGCGGGGGATTGTCGAAGGGGAAGAATCATATTTTACCGGCGAATATTCGCCCATATACCACAACAGCGAGCTCAGGTTCCCCAAAGAGCGTCTGCCTCCCG
>Ga0099364_10001852_pt1 | contig 34187 bp, 31 predicted proteins | sample TergutTh196P3_FD_73070 | JGI IMG/M metagenome (GOLD analysis project Ga0099364, IMG submission 73070) | Microcerotermes parvus P3 segment gut microbial communities from Pointe-Noire, Republic of the Congo - Th196 P3 | ecosystem: Host-associated > Arthropoda: Insects > Digestive system > Gut ... | reverse complement strand
ATTACAACGCCTTTACCGAAGACCTCTTTACATGGAATAACGACCTTGATGATGATACGGACAGGCGATTGATGTTTAACAAATCTTCCAGTTTCTTTGGTGGTTTAGATGGTTTCGACATTGAAAGCCGCATCCGCAAACTCATAGAGATATACGCCGACTTCGATTTCACGATTCATTATGGTGATGGGCATATCATCTTTTCGCGCGAAATAACAAATGCAAGAGGAGAATCCGAAACGGAAGACAATATCAAGATTTCTCGCGGCGAAGAAAATATTTTCATCTGGTGCTTCTTCCTTGCCGTAGCGCAATTGGCGATAGAAGGTATTCCTGAGTATTCATGGGTGAAATACATCTACATTGATGACCCTGTTTCGTCATTGGACGATAACAACGTCGTTGCTGTGGCTTGCCACCTCGCCCGCTTGCTCAAAGACAGCAATATCAAAACAATCATTTCTACACATCATGCGCTGTTCTTTAATGTGATGTATAACGAACTGAGAGATAAAGAAACTGCAAAACGATTTCTTACCAAAAATAATGAAACCGGAAAATACATCACCCGTGACACAGGTGATACCCCGTTTTTCCATCATGTCGCTTTATTACAGCAGTTAAAAGAAGCGGCAGACTCCGGGAAATTATATACATACCACTTTAATATCCTGAGAAATTTACTTGAAAAGACTGCGGCATTTCATGGGTTTGATAAATTTTCGGACTGCATAAAACGAGATGAGCTAGACTTAGACGGAGCAATTCATCTACGCATGACCAACCTGTTAAGCCACGGCGGATATTCAATATTTGAGCCTCTTGAAATGGTTGAGGATAACAAAAGAATATTCAGAGAAATCCTGAGTGGATTTTTGGAAACATACAAATTCAACGACGAGTTATTTGCAAGGGAGTAAAGGGGAATGTCAATGAACGATACACAGCAAAAGCAATTAGGCGCGACATTGTGGAATATTGCCGATAGGTTGCGCGGAGCAATGAATCCCGACGATTTTCGCGATTACATGCTCTCGTTCCTTTTTTTGCGCTATCTCTCCGATAATTATGAGGAAGCCGCCAAGAAGGAACTTGGCACTGATTATTCGCAATGCGAAGCAGAAGTAGAAAGGATAGACGTTGCTGAAAACCGGGATGAAATAATTCTTATGGTGAAAGAAAAGGTAGTCGATTATTATAAAGCTCAACAATTTGACGAGTCGGTAGAAAAAAATATGGACGAATCCCTTGTTATGCTAGAAAATAAAAAACTTACGCCTCTTATGGTTTGGTATGCCAAGAATTTTGATCAAGTGACTATGTTTGAAAAACAAATGCGCCGAAAAGTTCATTTTGTGATTAAACCATATCATCTTTGGAGTAACGTATATGAGCTGGCTCGTATTCAAAGCAAGGATCTGCTTAAAACCTTGCAAGCCGGTTTTAAATATATTGAAAATGAATCCTTTGACAGTTCATTTCGTGGCTTATTCTCCGAGGTTAACCTCGACTCCGACAAACTCGGTAAAACTTATGAGAATCGTAATACAATGCTTTGTTCAATTATAGCCGAAATTGCCGAAGGACTCTCTGAATTTTCTGACGACAGCGACCTATTGGGGAACGCATATGAATATCTGATAGGCCAGTTTGCGGCAGGTTCAGGTAAAAAAGCCGGGGAGTTCTATACCCCTCAGCAAATTTCCACAATTCTTTCTCGTATTGTCATACTTGACAGCCAAAACCCAATCGCAGGCAAAAAGAAGAAAATCAATAATTTGCTGGACTTTGCCTGTGGTTCCGGTTCTCTATTAATTAATGTTAAAACGCATCTTGAACCAAACGGTATAGGTCAGATATACGGGCAAGAAAAGAACATCACTACTTACAACCTCGCCCGTATGAATATGCTTCTTCATGGTTTCAAAGATTCTGAGTTTCAAATATTCCACGGGGATTCGCTGACAAACGATTGGGAAGTCTTAAACGAAATGAATCCTGCAAAGAAATTAAAATGCGATGCAGTCGTAGCAAATCCTCCGTTCAGTTATCGTTGGGAACCAAATGAAACGTTGTCAGAAGATTTTCGTTTTAACGGCTATGGACTTGCTCCAAAATCGGCGGCTGATTTTGCTTTTCTACTGCACGGTTTTCATTTTTTGAGCGACGACGGTACAATGGCTATTATTTTACCGCATGGCGTTTTATTCCGTGGCGGCGCAGAGGAAAAAATCAGAACGAAGCTCCTCAAGGATGGTAATATCGACACAATTATTGGGTTGCCATCTAATCTCTTTTTCTCTACCGGTATTCCGGTTTGTATTCTTGTACTAAAAAAATGCAAAAAATTTGATGACGTGTTGTTCATAAACGCAAGCGAGTATTTTGAAAGAGGCAAACGCCAAAATGTTCTTTTACATGAACACATTGACAAAATAGTACAAACATATCAATTCCGCGAAGAGATTGACAAAAAATATTCACGCCGCGTCTCAATGGATGAAATCGAGAAAAACGGATACAACCTAAATATATCAAGATATGTAAGTACCGCTTCGGAAGAAGAAATCGTTGATCTCACAGAAGTGAAAAAAAGCCTTGACGAAACAGAGGTTGTCATAAAAAATGCAAAACTCAAACATAATCAATTTATGAAAGAACTCGGTTTACCTGAATTGCCATAGTTCATGATGGAACCTATATATGATATGAATGTAATAGCCGCGCCAGTTCTTGCGGGAGGTTGTCGCGGTTTTCTTGAGTTACGTCGAAGAGCCTGACGCGCGGGTTTTTCTTGATATCGTCGTGCCAGGGGATGTCTTTGCCCTGACGCAGCACGCCGAATACCGGGACGTCCCCCGCCAGCGTGTCGTGTACCGCTTTTCTAAAGGCTGGGGCGTCGGTTTCAATGAAACCCAGTTCGTCCATGATGATCAAGTCGGCGCTTGCGCTTTCCGCCAAGAGGTGCGCGGCGGTTTGTTCAAACACGTCCGGATTGCATTTCATCCTGCCAATGGCGGGATCGAAGCTTGCCAGAAGGCTCACCTCATCGCTTCGGCTTTCAATGGCAGGGCGAAGGAATATCCGCGCCGTTTCCCCGCCGCCGTTCCACGTAAAGAAGCCGCCGAGCGACAACGATGTGGTTTTCGACATGATATCCAGAGTTTTGCGGATTGCCGTGCTCTTGCCGACGTTTCTCGGCCCTTGCAAAAAAATGTGCATCAATACATACCTCCTAACTGGCGACGTCCACTGATTCGACGTATTTGCACCAGCGTTGGGCGAAGCGTGAGCCTCGTATGGCCATCATGTACGGCCCGTAACCGCCTTCGTCCTGCGGTTTTAGGATTTCGCCGTCCATCTCGAAACAGATGTAGATGGTTTCCTCCGCGTTCACCTCGGATACGGATAAGGGCGAACGGTAGCCGTCCAATCCGGTCACGGTGACATGGGAAGCCTCCGATATATCAACGCCATAGGCTTCGAGCAGCAGGCGCAGTTCAACGCCCCGCAGGGAAACCTCGCGCGGGGTGGCTATGCTTGTGGACATTGTCGTCGTGAAGCCATGCGGAGTCAAGTCGAGCAAAGCCTGCAAGTCCACGGTCGCGGCATGTTCGCCGTTTACCAGGAGCAGAAATTCGCGCATCTCGCCAAGCGCCCGGCGCAGCTCCGAGTCGCCCCGATTCAATAGCGCCAACGTTATTACTGCGGCGAGAAGCGCCGCAAGGGTTATGTATACGTATTTTTCACCGCGTTTCATCATCCTGCCCCGATTTTTCTGAATTATGCGCGCCGCGCGATCCGCCAAGCGCCCGCAGCTCTGCAACGTACTGTTTGAAATTTATGATGAAGTGGAGGGCGGCTAATACGCATGAAGCCGCTGCCGCCATAAAATGGGCTTGCCGCAGCAAGGCGCGCGGGATTCCCAGCGCCATGCCGGTTTTACTGAAATACAGCGCGGCGCCGCTTATCGCCAAAAAGAGGAACAGCAGCAGCAGCAGGCTTGATAGGATCGCTTTCACGGAAAGTTTCTTCATTGTCACGGATCCTCATTCTCCAGAACTATTTCTAGCAAGTAGTTAGTGAACCGCTGGCCGAATATGTCGTTTATCACCACGACGCGCATGGCCCCGGGCTCCCCGTTTTTCTTTGGCAGCGGTTCACCGCCATCCTCGTACATGATGTAGACGTTGTTCTCCGCCAAGACTTCTTCCATCCTGATGCCTGAGATATAGTCGTCAACGCCCACGGCCAAAGCCCATCCGTATTCTTCTTTCAGCTTGGGGTCGATCAGGTCCAGGACGTTGGAGAGCAGCGTGCCCCTGAATTCGTGCAGGGTCGTTCCTGCCGTGGAATGGATGCTCATGGTGCGCTTTACGGACGGCAGGGCGCGAATTTCCTCAAGGCTGATTTCCGCCAGCACCGAGCCATATGCGCGGATTGCGAGGCTTCCGGTTTCCACGGGTCCGTCGCCCTCGCCGGGTTCAAAGCGTACCATGTATGGCACGTGCCCGGCGGATTCGCCAAGCACATATTCCTGGTATACGCCGAAAGCGGCGTTTACGCCGTTGACGATGCCCTCCGTGGTGACGGTGGCGCCTGTTATCGCCGTGATGTCACGCTCATCCCGGGCATTGAGCCGCGCAATTCTGAGATAGCCGGATGCGGATTTGCCCGCAAAGCGTTCGGTGAACCAGGCATTGTCCATGTCACGGACATAATGGGGGGTTTCCATATGCTCCACTATCCTCATCCCGACGCTTTTGCCGCTGCCGCCGTCTATGACAAGGGCAAGCGTTATTGGGCCGTTGTATGCCACGGGTTTGACGACGAAAGCGTAAAGATGCTCCTTGACATATACTTTGGCGACCGCAGGAAATTTTGCGCCCCTATCTCTGGTCATGACCATTGCCGTGATATCGGTGAATTCGCGGTAGTCCTCGGAGCTGATCGCGGCTATGGCGGCGCCCTCAGATTCCGTCAGCGCGGAGTCCTGCGTGAGCGGGGCGAAGAAATATGCCAAGGCCGCGCACACGAACACGACTGCGGCCGTAATCCACAGCCGCTTTTTTTGAGAGTTCCTCTCTTTTTTATAGTAATATGATGTCGTCATTGGCTAGTTTCCTTTTCATATTGCTAAACGTATTCTCTGCAGATTGTCTATGTCAGCATGCTCGTAGCCTTCAGCCCAGAGCACTTTCGCCCCGCCGCCTTCGAGCGGGACAAGTATCGCGCCGTCAAGGTCGCTTCCCGGGACCCTGTAGCGTTCGCCCGCCGTTCCGATCAGCTCGAAATCGGCGGCCCTTACCGTTTCCATTTCCACCTCGTACAAAAGCTCGTCTATCGGAATCCCCGTCTCGCCCCTGATCGTCTTTGTGTCCATGTAATCCGTCAGCATGCGCGGGAAGACGGCGGCATCGGCATTCGTGGAGAACCATGCGATTTTCTGCACGTTCATGCCTAGTTGGATATACGGCGCGACATTGGTTGGCGCGTCGTCCCCGTCGATTTTGATGTAGTATCGGGACTTGACCATGTTCATAGCTTCGTTCTTTTTGAAACCGTCTGTGGATTTCATTGTGAAGAAAGCCCTGCTGTCCACATGATCGAGCCGTGAAAAAATCTGCTCCAAGTCAATTGCGTTGTCTTTCGAGCCGTAATATTCATATTCATAAGGCTCTATTCCGACCGCCAGGTTGTCAAATATCCACACATTCGCGATTTTTTTCTCGGGCACTTCCTCATATAGGATTATTTTGGCTATCTGCTTGACCCAATACGGCCCGAACTGCCCCTGAACGCCCGCCCAGGCAGGATATTTGTCGTCGTCAAGCCTCGGGGAGCCGTCAACCGTCAAGGCAAGCATCAGGTCGGGGGTGCTGTCTATCACTTCGCGGGAAAACAGGCAGTAGTAGTTGTCACGGCCGATCATCCCGAGGCCGGCATAGTAGCTCAGGTCGCCGCCGGCGAACGCTATCACGTCTTTCAACAAGGGGCCTTCCATTGTGTATTCCTCGTGCAGTCCGGTGGTGCGCATGTAGCTAGCGTCGAGCAATATCTGCGGGAGGCCCCGCAATTCGGCTACGCTTATTTCGGCAATGCCCCCGTCCAGTTCCCGCAAGCCTTCGATTTGGATGGTCATGGCTTCGTAGGCAGGGTCGCCGCTGTCCGGAGGGGCGGAGGAGGGGGGACCCGATGCCGGGCCCGCGCAAGCGGCAAACGTTAATATGGCGCATATGCATAAGGCTGCCGCTGTCAAGTTTTTCGCACGTTTCATTTTATGCTCCTAACGCGGACAAGCCGCAATGCAGAATGCAGAATGCCGAATGCAGAATGCCGAATTATTGTGTCTGCTCCGCAGACGATTTGAAACTTTTTGCCATATTGCACAGATTGTTGGCAGTAAGAGCCTAATTCGGGATGAATTCAAATTCGGCTATTTCGCTGTCCGTTTTTCCGAAACCGCGCACCAACACTTTGATTAACGTGGGTTCGGTGATTGGAATAGGGACATTCAGCTCCGGCTGATATGTGCTCGGATTGTACATGGCCGAAAGCGGGGTGGGGTCGCTGCCGTCCAGTGTGTAATGAAGTTTGACCAAACCGTAGCTTGAATGCTGAAGTTTTACCGTTTCGCCATTCGCGATGATGCCCGGCGGAGGGAACGTGGATGCCGCCGGCCAGGCTTCGCAAGGCGCGTCCGATACGATGATTTCTGAAAGGTTCTCGACAAAAACCGGATTTGTATGCTCAAACGGGTTGCGCTGACCTGTGATCAAACAGGGGTTTTCATCGCGGATGGTGTCTAAGTCGTCCGTGCCTTTTCTCCAACGATAGGCGATGATCGGGTATACTTGCGCGGCCCCTTCGTCGTTTTCGCCTACATGCGGGTAGTAGTGCTGCGGCTCAAAGAGTTGTTCCCTGGTCAGGCTTGCCTCATATCCGTCATTGGCGCGGAATGTCACGGTCTGCGCGGTTTCGTACAGCCCTGCCGCCGCCAGAATATCCGCGATAGAATAACCTTCGGCGGCGTAGAAGCGCGGCGTGGGCCAGTTGTTTATCGTTGAATAAACATGTGAGAAGGCTCCGGCGGATTGTGAAAAGGGGGAGTCCTGAGCCTGCGGCCCGTTTGCCAGTTCCGTTTCAGTAAAGCTCCAGACTTCATCACCGGAGGGGCCGATTACCCTGATGCGCCAAGCGTCATAGTCCGGCGTGGCGGACGGCTGCTCTGGTGTTATGGTCGCCGAAACGGATGGCTGTGAGGGCGGCTGCCCGGAAGGTTCGCCCATCGGGGCGTTTTCGGCCTGAGTACATGCCGTCAGGAGCGAAAGTGATATTATAATGGCGAATAGCGCGTTTTGCTTCATATGCAGTTACCTCAGAATTGTGAAAATATCCATTGGCTCGTTTTCCCCGTTGAAGGCTGTGATGTTCAGGGATTCATAATCAGCCTCGATCAGAAGGTAGTTGGGCGCCGAGCCGTTCAGCTCCAGAAAATCGGTGATGTTTGCGGTGTATGAGCCTTTGCCGCCGGATGCCGCCATGACTTGGGTGATCCCTTTTCCGTCCGGCGAGACGGCATCCCCCTTCATGGGGAGGCTGCGCGCATAGACGTGCTGATGCCCGCATAGTATGAGATCGACAGCGTGGGCTTCCATCGCGGGCAGGAAGTGTTCGCGCATGGTTTGCGCCCGCGCCTCGTCTTTCGGGTTGGCATTGACCGGCCACATGGGATGGTGCATGACCGCCACGCGCCAGGTGGCTTGCGCCGCGCTTTTGTTTTGAAGGTCGCTTGTCATCCATATGATTTCGGCTTCCCTTGCCGCGCCCATAATATTGCTGTCAAGCATGAGGAAATGCACTATGCCTTCGGTGAAGGAGTAAAAGTAGCCGCCGCCTTGTTCGGCGGGCGCGTGCGTCGGATAGTCGAACTGCTCCGTAAGCAGGGGATAGTTGTCATGGTTGCCCGCCGCCGCCGCTGTGATGAGGCCCGAAAGCGGCGCGGAAGCCGCGTCCCAAAAGTCGCGCCATTCGGAGGCGTCCCCTCCGTCGTTTACCGTGTCTCCGCCGAATAGGATCAGCCCGGGCGTTTCCTCGCGCTTTACGGCAAGCGACAACAATTCTCCAAAAGCGGAATAATCGCCCGTTTCCGGGTCCGCCTGCGTATCGCTGAAAAACAGGAAGGTCATCCGTCCGTCCGCGACGTTTTCTTCTTGATTATTTGCGGGGGAGCCGGTGTCCTCTTCATGCGAGACGTTTTCATTTTGGGTTGTAGCGGGAGGGCCGTTTGTTTCTTCCCGTCCCGGCGCGCAGCTCGAAAGCATCAGGCAAAGCATTGCCAAATATAGGAGTAAGATTATGCGGCGTCGGTTTTTCAGCATTTGTCTGCTCCTATCATTCATCCACGGTGTATTCAAAAGATACGATCACGCTAGGGTCCCTGCCGTATGCGGAGGCGAAGGCTTTGATCGTCACGCTTTCCGTCAAAGTTATCGGCCCGATAAGCTGTGGTTGGAAATAGCTTGTGGACGGATTGTAGACAAGGCTGTTGTGATTCGGATCGCTGCCGTCGGTGGTGTAATATATTCGTACGCTGTCCATATTGTCGTGAAAGAGTTCCACTTCGGTTCCCGGGGGCGCCGAGCTTCCGTCGGCCAAAGATGCGTAGGGGGGCGGCCAGTTGCCCCGGGGGGCGGCAGAAACTTCGATTTCGAGCAGGTCCTTCACAAAAAAGGATGTGTTCACGTCACTCGGGCCGCTTTGCCCGAAGAAGGGCCTTATGTTTTCCTCGCGCGCCTTTCCGGCGTCTCCCCATACCCAGGCGATCAGCGGCTCAATGACGGTCGCGCCGCTGCTGCCGGCGGGGCTATGGGTTGTATAGGTATAATATGTTCAAAAGATTTGGCTGTATGTCATGTTTGCGTAATAGCCGTCAGCGGCCAAAAGCCTAAAGCTTGCCGCGTCGTCTTTTATGCCCGCATGCCTCAGCAGATAGGGCAAGGAGATTCCATGCGCGGCCATGTGTCCGTAGCTCGGCCAGTTGTTGGTGGTGGAGTAGGTAAGTTCACGGTATCCTTCCCGCAAAGCCTGCAACTGGCTGAGAGTCCATGTGGTTTCTTTTTCCATGCCGTCGCCTTTGATGGTGAGGATGACGGGCCCCTCAGCGGGAACGGGCGCCGCGCCGGGTTCGCCGGTTTGGCCGGGCTGCGTCAAAGGGCTTTCGGATGGCGGTGGTGTTTCCCCTTGCTGCGCCCCGGTGGGCGTTTCCGTAGGCGGGGTGTGCTGTCCCGCAGGTTCATTTGACTCAGGCCGTCCTGATGATGCCGGGCTTTCATTGTCGTTCGCGCTTGCTTCGCCATCCTCCGCGCCCGTCGTTTGCGCGGCGGGTTCGCCAGTGGCGGCGGGGGAGGGGGGCGAGGTTTGGGGCGTAAGTGGGGATGCTGTAGGCGTTTCCGAGGCAGGGGTTTCAATCGAAGGGGATGCCGGTTCCGCCGCCGCGCATGCGCCGCATGTCAGCAAAAGAAGCATCACGGAAATAATGATTAAAGGTTTGTACAGCGTCATAACGGTAATCCTTTTTTTAATGTTGTTATGTTTTTGCCTTCGGCGCGGCGGTATTGTATTGAGTCTACGATGTTTTTCACCATGAATATTCCCAGGCCGCCTATTTCGCGGCCTTCCGGGGGCGGAGCCAAGTCAGGGGGGGGCGCGCAGAATGGGTCAAACGCGATGCCGCTGTCTTCAAATTCCAAGGTGATGTCGTCGCCGACATCCACGCGGATGGTCACGTTGCCGACTGTGGAGGGGTAAGCGTAATGGGAGATGTTTGAAAAAACCTCGTCCACCGCGACGCCAATCATGTTCCGAACGTCCTGCGGGTAATCTGCAAGCCTTTCATCCACAAAGTCCAGAACATGGTCTACATTCTCGATCCTTGCCTCTATTTGGAGCTCGTTGGTGGAGGGTTGGTGTCCATAATATCGCAGAGCAAGCATGGTGATGTCGTCAGTCTGCTCCGCGCCGTCGGAAAACATGTCGATTTCGTGTTTTATCATCGTGGTGAATTCCCTGCCGGGCAGGTCAAGATGGTTGTTGACGGTTTCATAAAGGCGCGCCTCGCCGAACATGTCATAATCGGTATTCGCGGCTTCGGTGACCCCGTCGGTATACAGGAACAGTCCGTCGTCCGGGCTCAGGATGACTTCGTGCTGTTCGTACGATACATCTTCCATCACCGCAAGCATGATGTTCGGCTTGGTTATCAGCCATTCGTATTTTCCGTTGGCGCGAAGCAGGGGAGGGTTATGCCCGGCGTTTACGAATGTCAGCGTTCCGTCCGGAATATCAAGATATCCTAAAAAAACCGTGACAAACATGCCCGCTTCGTTATTCTCGCACAGTATGTTGTTTACGGTTTCCAAAACCTCTTTGGGGTTTTTGCCGGATAGGGCGTTGTTTTTTATCAGCGTCTTGGTGATGACCATGAAGAGCGCGGCGGGTATGCCTTTGTCCGATACGTCGGCGACAATGACCGCCAGCGTTCGGTCGTTGACCAGAAAGAAGTCGTAGAAGTCGCCGCCAACTTCTTCCGCGGGAAGCATTGAGGCGAATATGTCAAACTCGGGGCGATCGGGGTAAGCGGGGAAGATGCAAGGCAGCATGCTCTCTTGTATCTTCGTGGCCACGTTCAGCTCTGCGCTGATGTGCTCTTTTTCCGCAAGCACCCGCGCGCTGCGCTCGATGGATTCTTTTAAATCCGACGTCATTTTGTTGAAGGCTCCGGCAAGCGACCCTAGCTCGTCTTTCGAGCCTATGTCGATATTGACGTCAAGGTTCCCAAGCTCAAGGCTGGAGACGCCGCTTATCAATCGCCTCATCGGCCTGTTGATGAATTCGGAAATCAGCAAAAACGCGGCGCACAGCATGGCTGCCGCCGAGAGCGCGAGTATCAGGGTGAATTGATTGTTCCGGGTTTCCATTTCCTCGAAAATCTCATTTTCCGGAATATATACCGACAGGGACCAATTGTTGTCCATAATGCGGCTGAATGCAATGTACGAAACCCCGTCGAGCGTGAGCGAGCTTGCGCCCGCGTCCCATGAAAGGCTGTCAATTCTCGCGCCCGCGCTGAACGGCGATGCGTCATTGTCCCCATGCGTGTTGGATATTATGTAGTTTTGCTCCGGCGCGCTCAGCAGGGCAAAGCTGTTGTCCGTGGGTTTTATCGCCGTCAGTTCTTTGACTACGTCTTCGATTTTCCAGTCTATTATGGATATGCCTATCAAGTTTCCGTAATTATCGTATATGCCGGCGCCCGCGGTCGTCATTAGGCTGAAGGAGCCGGAGTCGTCGATGTAGGGTTTTGTCCAGGCTACCTGATTTGGTTCCGTCAAGGCATCAAATATTTCTCTGTACCAGCTCATGCCATGATAGTCATAATAGTCAATGTCCAGTTCGCCGCCGGAATACATTGTCTCGTCCAATACGTAGAAGTCGTATGTCTCGTCATAATGCGCGTAGATGCCGACCCGGAATGTTTCGCCGTCGTATGCGTACGGCTCGAACCAAAATCCGCCTCCTTCCGCGTCGGTGAAGCCAAACAGGTATTCAAGGACCGCGTTTTCGCCGACTTCAATCGATTGCGATTCGCGGCAAATCGATCCGCTGACGGCGAAGTGCAGGGCGCCGTGTTCTATCCCGGTTATTTTTTTGTTGACTTTTTCGGTTTCAAACTCAACGGTTTTCTTTATGCTTTCGAGGCGCAGCTGCTTGTAGTTATTGGTCGTGAATACCGAATATACGACGAAGGATGCGCCCAGTAGGGCGAAAAAGGAGAGCACGATCGCAAGGATTTTCGCTCTTATTGAAATGGCGCCCACCTTCTTTCAGCGCAGATGCGTTATAGGCAGCTAATCTACCAATTGGTCGCCTGAGGCCATAAGCATGTCGTTGAGCGCGGTCATTCCTAAGACGTTTATCACGTTTTCCGAGGGGCTTTCGACGTAAAAACTTCCGCCTTCCGCTTTTGCCATTTTATAGAACATCAATAGGACTTTGATTCCGGCCGAGCTCAAAAATGCGACCTCCATCATGTTGACGACGATGTTCTTCCTGCCCTTGTTGAAGGCTTCGCTGAGGTTGTGCTGGAGGACGTTCGCGCTCATGGAGTTGATGCGGCCTTTTACATAGAATTTGCTGACGTCGCCTATTATTTCTTCGGTAATTGAATGGTCATCATAATTCATTTTGGCACCACCTTTATATAATAATTATTAATCGCCGCGTATTTCTTGTTTCATGAAAACGACATATGATACCGCAAAGCAACCCAGCGTCAGCGCGACAAGCGCGGTGAGGTGCGGCCAGACGAGGAGAAGGCTTTGGCCGAGGGAAAGGTATCCCGCGAGGGCCCCGTGCAACTGGTCCCAAGTGATAATGCTGATTGAGCGTATGTTAGGGTTGAGGATTGTGGATGCAGATTCAGTGTATAGGTAATATGGCGAAAGCCGGTTGAGGTTGAGTTCAGCCGTGTAGTTTGACATCAATGAGGCCAAATCGTCCGGGGGGAAGAGCGCGTTGGCGATTATGCCTGCCAGTAGGTTTACGAAAATCGCAAAGAACAGCCATGCGGCCACGGTCAGCAGGGCGGATGTGGCGGCATGCTTGCATAATACCGAAAACAGTATGGAAAGCGCAAGCCAAAACATGATGTAAAAGCATGTGAAGAGCAAGAATATGATGATTCGCGCGAGTTCTTCCCCGCCGGGCGGGATGCCGATGAAGAGATAGCCGACGGCACCCACAATCAGGCCCATCGAAAAGACCATAATGAAGATGACGGTGCTGCCTGCGAGGAATTTCCCGTTTATGACGGAATCCCGGTGAATGGGCTGGGCAAGGAGACGATTGAGCGTTCCCCGGGAGCGTTCGCTGTTTATCGCGTCAAAGCCCAAGGTCAGCCCGACAAACGGCCCAAGCAGAGCCATGAAGGCCAGAAATGAGGGAATGGAGTTTCCGCTTATGGTGTATAGGGACAAGAAGATGAATTCAGTTTCGCCGCTCACCGCTTCCCTTATGATTGAAAGGGCGCCGTATAAGCTGGCAAAGCAGGTCAGGCACACGAGCGCAAGCACGATAATGAGGCGCTTGCTGCGGACATGATCCGCCATTTCCTTATGGTAGAGGGCCGCTAGGCCTGCGGGTAGAATTCTTTTGCCGGCAGCTTTCCTAGATTCAGGAAGCAGCGGGTTTGGATTTTTCGCGCTTTCTGCCGCGTCCATCGGTTTTTCCCTCCTTTTCAAAATATCGGTGATATATCTCATCCAAATCGTCGCTTCGCATGCGAAGATGCGACAATCGATAGCCTTTATTTGAAAGTATGTCCGGCAGTTCGCAGCGAATGTCCTCTTTGCAGCTGATGATGAGCAAGTCGTTTTCGCATTCCACGCCATTGACCGAATCCAATCCGGCGATTATTTCTTCAAGCTCTTTTTCCAAAGGAGCCGCGCCCAACTCGATCAGGACGTTCCCGTCCTCGTTGAGCTTACTGGCCAATTCGGAGATTTCGCCGCAGGCGATGAGTTTTCCTCCGACAAATATGCCAACCCTGTCGCATATCTGTTGTATTTGCTGAAGCTGATGAGAGGAGATGACGACCGTCCTCCCATCCTCCTCCGACAGCCCGCGTATCAGGGAAAGCAGTTCGCGCATGCCTTCCGGGTCGATGCCTAGCGTCGGTTCGTCCAAAATGATGATTTGCGGGTCTTTCATGAGGATATCCGCTATGGCAAGCCGCTGTTTCATGCCTTTTGAGTAGGTCGCGACGCGTTTGTCCGCCACGTCCGTCAGACCCACACGCTCCAAAAGCACGCCGCTGCGCTGCGCGATGATTTCCTCGGACAGTTCGTTTAGCCTTCCGACAAAGCGAAGGTTTTCAAAACCTGTCATGTCATTGTAAAAGCCCACATTGTCCGGCAAGTATCCGACCACGCGCTTGATGTCTATGGAGCCTCTGACGCAGTCGTGGTCCAATACGTTCGCTTGGCCCGAAGTCGGCTCCGTCAGCCCCAGGAGCATGAGTATGGTGGTTGTTTTTCCTGCGCCGTTAGGCCCCAGCAGCCCGAACACTTCGCCCTCGAAGATGTCGAGGCTCAGGGCGTCGACAGCCACAGTCCCGGTTTCTTCGTATTTTTTAGTCAAATCCGAGGTCTGTATGACGATTTTTCGATCCATGCCTACCGCCTCCCGTATTTGCGGAATACCCAATACAGGCTCAGTACGATCAGCAGGATGATTACGACAGCCACGACGCCCCAGACCGTGTTTGCCTTCACGGTCACGCGGAATTGCACCGTGCTGGTTGCGTTGGAGTTGCCGGCGGTGATGCTCGTAAGGTAATCGCCGGACATCGCATTCGAGGAGGGCGTCACATAGGCGATGACCTCGCGGGTCGCGCCCGGTTCGAGCGACTCAATGGTGGAAGGCTCGAATCGTACTTTCCAATCGCCGGGAGGCGAGGATGTGAGGTTGATGTTGTCCATCGCGATGTTGCTGGTGTTGGTGACGTTCAGCACCACTGAGCTTTCAACCGTGACCACCGCATCAAAGTTTAAGTTCCCGGTGGGCGTGGTCAGCCCAATCGAATAGGATTCATTGATTTTGACGTTCAAATCGCTGCTCAGATGATCGTTGGCGGATATTGCCGAACAGCTTATGGGATAATCGCCTGCGTGGGCGTTGGATGGGGGCGATACTGAAATCTTGATCCCCTGGATTTGGCGGGGGCCGACGGCAATGCTCGCCACCTGCCCGACGCCGTCATCGGGGGTAAAGGTCACGCTCCATCCTGATGGCGCCTGCGCCGACAGGCTGTAGTTCTGTTCGGTCGAATAATTGTTTATCAGCGTTGCGTTGAAGGTGAAGGCTGCTCTCGCCGAACCCTCCTGTTCGGGGTATTGTACGAGGAAATCGCTATAGCCGGCTGGTTCCTCGATGATGGTCAGTTCCAGATTCAGAACGGAAGAGGCGCCGCCGCCGCCGTCCGCCATAAGGCTTACTCTGTAGACACCGTTTTGGGCATTCTGCGGAATGTTGAGGTTGAAGGTTGCCGACGCGGCATTGGCTCCGTCCTGGCTGCTGACGTATACCATGCTCACCTCATTGCCGGCAGCCGAAAAATGGCCGCCCCAACCATCCGGGATGCTTACGACAGACAATTTCGCGCTCAGAGGAGCCTCGCCGGTGTTGGTTAAGACCATCGAGAATGTCAGATTGCTGCCCGCCAGCGCGGTAATCCCAGGATAAGCCGTGCTCAGCTCAAGCCCGCCCGCCGCTCTCGCGCCATCGGCAAAAAAGCATATGTTCATGAGCAGCATTGCCGCGAGGACAAGCGATGCGGCAGCGGCTTTTCGCGCGCGCTTTGGCGTATCTGTTGTGTTCATAATTATTATCTCTCCTTGCAGTATGGTATTCAATCTGTATTTATACTTTGTAAAGATGAACAAAAATTAATTTTTTTCTGAATTTTTTTTGAACACTTGTGTTGAGTAAGCCGCCTTAATGGTGTACAATACGAGGACAGTGCGCGACAACAATAGAAAGGGGAGCATAGATAATGCTGACGGCTAAACAGAACTTGCAGGAGGTCATCCGAGGGGGGAATCCGGAACGTTATGTAAATCAGTTTGAGGCTTTTAGGTTATTGTTCTATCCTTACGCGATGTTCTCCGGCGGAAGGCCGGAAAAGGGCGGGCCTGACGTCGTGAATGCGTGGGGGGCGACTTATACGTACCCCGAGAACACGCCCGGAGGGTTTCCCGTCCACACGCCCGACAAAATAGTCGTCAAGGATATCGAACGTTGGAAAGACTATGTCAAGGCGCCGAATTTGGAGTACACAGACGAACAATGGGCGATAGCAAAAGCCACGTATGACGAGGTCGACGGCGATCAGGTTTACAAAGCGGCATTTGTCGCGCCGGGTTTGTTTGAACAGACGCATCATCTGTGCGAAATAGCGAACGCGCTGACGTATTATATCACGAATCCCGATGAAATGCACGGGCTGATAAAACTTTTGACGGATTGGGAGCTCGAACTTGCCGAGGGGATATGTTCGCGCCTGAAGCCGGACGCGCTGTTCCACCACGACGATTGGGGCAGCGAGAAAAGCACATTCCTGAGACCGGATATGTTCGCGGAGTTTTTCCTTGAGCCATACAAGAAAATATACGGCTATTACCGCGACCACGGCGTGGAGCTGATCGTGCATCATTCCGACAGCTACGCGGCCACCCTCGTGCCGTACATGATTGAGATGGGGATAGACATCTGGCAGGGGTGCATGGCGTCAAATAATATTCCGGAGCTTATCAAAAAGTACGGCGGCCAGATATCTTTCATGGGAGGGATAGACAATAAATTCGTGGATTTCACGGGTTGGACGCAGGAGGATGCCCGGAAAATCGTAAAGAGTGTCTGTGACAGTTGCGGCAGCAAGTTTTTTATCCCCTGCATAGTCCAGGGCGGTCCCGGTTCAACTTTTAAGGGGACTTATATGGCGGTGACTGAGGAAATCGACAAATACAGCCAGGAAGTGTTTGGAATCAAAAAAAGCGACATTACCAGGCTGGAGCCAATACAGATAATATTCTGAGTTTTTTGCGTTGTATTCAGTACCTTGCGCTCGGAAGGGTGTTTCTGTGCCTCTATCGCTCAGATGCGCATCCATGCGCATATTCGCGACCGCTCCACCATCCGTGGATACGCTTACGAGGCACAGAAACACCCGTTCCTCACCGGCACTGATTAATTACATAGGGTTTCCTCTTATGCGGTCTTTGTTACCTATCTAATCCTTACGATTCTTCCCTCAACCTCCAGGCGGCCTTCGCAGAATAGGGATATCGCTTCCGGGAGGATTTTCCATTCGGCCTCCTCCATGACGCGGCGCTGGAGCGTGCTTGGCGTGTCATCCTCAAGCACGGGCACTGGTTTTTGCAGGATTATAGGCCCGTCGTCCACGGTTTCCGTCACAAAATGGGCCGTGGCGCCGGTGATTTTCACTCCCGCCGCAAGGGCGGCTTCATGTACGCGCAGGCCGTAATACCCCGGCCCGCAGAATGACGGGATAAGAGACGGGTGTATGTTGATTATCTTGTGTTTGTAAGCCTTTATCAACGGCGGGTCGATTATGTAGTTGAAGCCGGCGTAAACCACAAGCTCGATTTCAAGGTCCCTCAGCTTGTCGAGCAGGGCCTTTGTGAAAGTCATGCGGTTTGGAAAGACGGCCCTCTCGACGATATAGGCCGGAATCCCGGCGTTTTTCGCGCGTTCGACGGCGTAAGCCTCCGGATTGGACGAGATGACTGCCGCGATACTGCAATTTTTTATTTCGCCGAACAAATTAGCGTCGATTATGGCCTGCAGGTTCGTTCCTCCGCCGGAGACCAGCACGGCAGTTGTTACCATAAAAGGTCAACCCCTTTTTCCCCGTTTTCGCATCTGCCGATCGCCATCGGCATTTCTTCGAGTTCGCGCAGGACGGCCATGACCTCGTCCGCTTTGTCCTCGCTGACGGCAATCGCCAGCCCGATGCCCATGTTGAAGGTGTTGTACATGTCGCGTTTTGGCAAAGAACCTTTTTGGGAGAGCATTGAGAATATTGGTTTCGGTTGGACTTTCGAGACGTCAATACGGGCGCGGACGCCTTGCGGCAGCATGCGCGGGATGTTTTCGTAGTACCCGCCGCCGGTAATGTTGCTGATGCCTTTTATGTCCTTGCCGAACCGTTTGGTCAGATCAAGCAGCGGTTTAACATATATCCTCGTCGGGCGCAAAAGCTCTTCGCCAAGCGTGCAGCCGAGTTCGGGGGCATATGCTTCCAAATTGCCTAATTCTTCGGCGAAAACCTTTCTTACCAGCGAAAAGCCGTTTGAGTGAAGCCCGGACGACGCAAGCCCGATTATTATGTCGCCGGCTTTTATCGCTTTGCCGTCCATGATATTGTCGTAATCGACGAAACCCACGGAAAAGCCGGCAATGTCATATTCGTCTTCGGGCATCATTCCGGGGTGTTCCGCCGTTTCGCCGCCGATCAGCGCGCAGCCTGCCTGACGGCATCCTTCGGCGACGCCTGCCACGATTTGTTCCGTGCGTTGCGGCTTGTTTTTGCCCATCGCGAGATAATCGAGGAAGAACTGAGGCTCGGCGCCGGCGCATACGATGTCGTTGACGCACATTGCGACGCAATCAATGCCCACGGTGTCGTGTTTGTCCATGAGGAAGGCGATTTTCAGTTTCGTCCCAACGCCGTCCGTGCCGGAGACGGCGACCGGGCGTTTCATGCCCGAAAGGTCAGGCTCGAACATTCCGCCGAAGCCGCCAAGCCCCCCGAGCATGCCGGGCCGGAAAGTGCTTTTTATGTGAGGTTTCATAAGCTCGACCGAAGCGTAACCGGCAGTCACGTCGACGCCCGCTGCCGCGTAACTGTCAGACTTTGAAGCTAGCATGTTTTCGTCCTCCGGGCGCCAAAATGGCACGGGCGGGCGGCTGTTTTGCCGTCCATTTAAAAATTATCATAGGCTTGCTATTTTCGTTTGCAGCTCTTTGTCTTTGGCCCTTACTTTTTCAGCCATGTCGTCTTTGAACTTCGCTAGTTTTGAAGCGATGGCCTCGTCGCCGACTCCGAGGATCTGCGCGGCGAGAATCGCGGCGTTCTTCGCGCCTGCTATGGCCACGGTCGCAACCGGGATGCCGTCGGGCATCTGCACTATTGAAAGCAGGCTGTCCAAGCCGTCCATCGTGGATGATTTTATTGGCAGGCCAATTACAGGGAGCGTGGTATATGCCGCGAGGACGCCGGCAAGATGCGCGGCTTTTCCCGCGGCGGCTATAATTACGCCGAATCCGTTGTCTTTTGCGTTTTTGGCGAACTGCTCCGCGTCATATGGCGTGCGGTGGGCTGAGATGACGCGCGCCTCAAAGGGGATGTCAAATGCCTTGAGCTGCGCCAGGGCGTCGGACACAACGGGGAAATCGCTGTCGGAACCCATCAGAATCGCTACTTTTTTCATGTTCGTGCATATTTCCTTTCAAGAATTGTTTGAACAGGTTGAGTATAACACGGCAGCGCGTTATCATCAACCTGAAATTTACACCTATATTTTTTGATGAAAGATAATTAGATTAATTAGACAAATACCCTTGAAAACATCTCTCCGAGTAGACGTTTTCTATTGGGTATTTGTCCGGTGTACCAAGGATGCTTCGTTAAAGCGCAAGTTTATATAATGCGTATTGGTTCATCGAGACACCCTCATTTCAGTGTCAGGACTTCGACGTTGCTTTCCGTTATTCCATGCTCTTGAGGACGGCGGAGCGTTTTTTTAGCGCTATGCCAAAACCTGTCAGCAATAAGCCAGGTAGGAGGAAACGGAGGAGCGGTATTCCGCCGGAGGTGGCGGGGAGCCCGCCTAACGGCGGAAATTCCTCAAATATCCATACCCCATCGTCCTCGTCCCACTCCCATCTTCCAAGCGGCGTTCCCGTGTCGTCAAGTTCGAGATAGCCTCCGTCCTCGTCCGGAACAAGCGTGCCGCCGATGCCCGGAGGAAGCGGCCTTTCAGGAGGTTCTACGGGAGGCTCTACGGTCGGCGGGTCAGGCGGTTCGGGGGGCGGCGGATCTACCGGGGGCGGTTCAGTCGGCGGCGGGTCAGGCGGTTCGGTGGGCGGTTCGCCGCCTTCTCCTCCGTCATAGCGCCATTGTGCGTAGACCGTAATGGACGCGCTGATAACCGAAGATGACGTGAAGGCCGATCCTGTTCCGTTGGCGAGGGTGTTCCAGCCTAAAAAGGTGTAATCGCTCCTTGCGGGATTGGCAGGCATATCCGCGCCGAGCGAGTTTTCCGGCGGAATCATCGTTTTTATCGCATGCACGTCGGCTGTTCCGTTATTCATCATAAATGTCACGGCATACCGCTCGTTGTTGACCAGCATGAAATAATAATCGGACAATTCCGTATCGATTTGCTCATGGTACTCCGGCACAAATCCGTCGGCCGGCCTTTCTTCGACGGAATATTCAAAGAGATTACCTCCGTCGTCGAATTTTGGCAGGCCCGATATCGTCAGTGCCCAGCCTGTGTGTTCGTTGAGGGTGTATGGAGCGTCTTCGTTGTTATATAACTCACCGTTTTGGTAAACATCGATCTCTATTACGTCGACGCCGACACGCATGGGTATGACCCATCTGGCATATAGCGTAATGTCTGAGATAATTTCTATGTTGGTTCCAGCGTGATGTGAAGCACCGCTCCCGTCCGGCTCCGTGTTCCAATAGCTAAAGTAATGATATTTTCTGGACACTCCGGCCGCAAAGCTGTCCTTTATTGTATACATGCTGCCCTCCGGCAAATCGGGATCGGCGCTGCCGCCTTCTCCGCCATTAGCGTCGTAGGTGACAGTGTAAGTTACAGGGACAGGTGCCCACTGGGCATAAAGCGTTGTGTCCTCCGTAAGATGGAATGTGCCTCCCGCGTTATATCCTGGAGGCGCCCAGCTTTCTGTGTCGGGGTCATAGGCAGTCCTCGTCAGGCCCCAGCCGGCAAAAACATAACCTGCCCGCTCGGGTTCGCCGTCGCTTATCGTGACGTTAGTGCCTTTGTCCGCAGTTACCGGAGCGGGAACCGCCACCGCCTCGTCGCAGTTTGCGTCGTAGGTCAGCATGGCTTTCTCAGGAGGCGCCCACTGGGCATAGAGGTAAGCGTCTTCCGTCAGATCGAATATGTCACCCGCCGCATATCGGGGGCCGGTCCATTCATCGTCTTTGGGGACATAAGCGTCCGTCTCCAAGCCCCAGCCAACGAAAGAATAGCCGCCGTCATGCTCGGGCACCTTGTCGCTTATTCTGATTTTTGTGCCCTTGTAGGACGTTTGCGGTATAGGGACCGTCTCTTCGTCGCCGCCGTTTGCGTCGTATGTCAGCGTTGCTTCCTGCGGTTCTTCGTCCCAGTATTTGAAGATGTGAAGCGTCACCGTATCGGCGGAAGCCAACGCTATGCCGGGAAAACTCAGCAGCATCGCCGCAAGCACCAAACAGGAAATCAGTCTTCGTTTTAGCATGAGTGATCATCTCCTTAACGTTATAATCTGCGTGCCGCGTTTGACAAACAATCAAACGTCCGATTGAATTGTACTATTTTTTACATGTATTTTCATAGTTTTAAACAAAATTTTACATTTTACATGATATGGGATATGGCGGACAAACAGCCATACGCTATAGACAGAAGATTTAATCTGTGATATTCTGCGATATGTTAGGATTATTAGTTGAGAATTGCGGGGAAGGAATGGGTCACAGTTGCAAGCTCCTAATGTTTTCTCCAGCGTGGTTGTTCTAAGCGAGAGGCTGGCTGAGTCTGTTTATGCCGTTACGGTCGCGTGTCCCCAAATAGCGGCTGTTGCCCGTGCGGGGCTGTTTCTCAATATTAAATGCGGAGCGGAGAGGCTTTTGCGAAGGCCAATCAGCATTTGCGGCGTGGATGGCGACAAGCTGCGGGTCGTGTTTGAGAAGAAAGGCGCCGGTACGGAATGGTTATCGGGGCGCGCGGCAGGCGAGAGGCTGGACGTCCTCGGGCCGCTCGGAAACGGGTTCGACATCCCGGAAGGGAAAATAATCGTAGTCGGAGGGGGCATCGGCGCTCCGCCGCTGCTTTTTGCCGCCGAGGCAGCAAAAGGCACCGTGACTGCCATCCTCGGGTTTCGAGATTCGAGCAAGGTCATCCTGAAAGACGAGTTTGAAAAGGTTTGCGGCAAAACATACATTACGACGGATGACGGCAGCAGCGGCATCCACGGGACTGCCGCGCTGCCGCTGACGGAATTGTTGGAGAAGGATGATTATGCTGCCGTGTTGGCTTGCGGGCCGCGCGCTATGATGTCCGCGGTCGCGGGCATTTGCATGCGCGGCAACGTATCCTGCCAGGTGTCATTAGAGGAGCGCATGGGCTGCGGGGTAGGGGCTTGCGTAGTCTGCGCCTGCGCGACCGTCATAAACGGCGTTGAGAAAATGAGCCGCGTGTGCAAGGATGGGCCGGTTTTTCCGGCGCACGAAGTTATTTGGTAACAATTCAACGGGTTAGGAGTCATCAATTAATGATGGATTTAGGCGTAGATTTTGCGGGGGTCAGGTTTAAGAATCCTGTCGTCGCCCCTTCGGGGACGTTTGGCTTTGGCAGGGAGTACAGCGAGTTCTACGATTTGTCCTTGCTCGGAGGGATATGCGCCAAAGGGCTCACGGCAAAGCCGAGGCTCGGGAACCCGCCGCCGCGCATCGCGGAGACGCCGATGGGGATTCTCAACAGCGTCGGCCTGCAAAATCCGGGCATAGATGCGTTTATCAGCGATGAGCTGCCATTTTTGCGCGGCTTCGATACGGTCGTCATTGCGAACATTTCGGGGAATACCGCTGATGAATACGCGGAAATGGCTGAGAAGCTGTCAGGCGCGGCGGTCGATATGATCGAGGTCAACGTATCTTGCCCGAACCTCAAAGCCGGAGGAGATATGTTCGGAACATCGCCCGATGCGACAGCGATGATAACCGGCGCCGTGAAACGGCGTTCGCGCGTCCCCGTCATGGTAAAACTTTCGCCGAATGTCACCGATATTGCGGAAATCGCAAAGGCGGCAGAAGGCGCCGGGGCTGACGCAATCTCGCTGATCAATACGATTCTCGGCATGCGGATAGATATTGATTCACGGCGGCCTGTCTTGGCAAACAATACCGGAGGTTTGTCGGGCCCGGCGGTGCTGCCTGTGGCGGTGCGGATGGTCTGGCAGGTTTCGCAGGCCGTCGGCGTCCCTGTTTTCGGTATGGGCGGGATATCCGACGGGGAGAATGCCGTTGAAATGATGCTGGCGGGCGCAAGCCTTGTAGGGGTCGGGACGGCATGCCTGAGCGAACCGCACGCGCCGCTGAATGTTATCAAAGGGATTGAAGAATACATGCTCCGCAATGGCATCAAAGATGTCGGCGGAATAACCGGAAAGGTAGTTATGAATTGACGATGCGTGGCACTAAAATATACATCATAAGACATGCGGAGGCGGAGGGCAATACTTTCCGCAGGGCGCATGGGCATTTCGACGGGCTTTTGATCGGAAGGGCGGCTAAGCAGATCGAGCTGCTGAGGGGGCGTTTTTTGAATGAAAGCATCGATGCCGTGTATTCGAGCGACCTCATAAGGTCATGCGGGACTGCCGCCGCCGTCAGCGAGGTGCGCGGATTGCCAATCATTACCGACGAGCGCTTGCGGGAGGTCAATGTCGGCGAGTGGGAGGATCTCTCCTGGGGCGACATCATATACAATTTCCCCAAGATGTGCGGTTTGTTCGGAAGCGACCCCGCCAGATGGTTCGTGAACGGAAGCGAGAAATACGAGATTGTCAGGGAACGCATGATGGGGTGCTTGAGCGATATCGGCAAAAAGCATTACGGCGGGGCCGTCGCGGTTTTTTCGCATGGTTTCTCCATCCGCGCTTTAACGTGCGAGATATTGGGAATTCCTTCGCATGAGACCCGTTTGATCCCGTATTGCGACAATACAGCGGTAGCGCTGCTGTTGTACGAGGATGATAGGTTTACCATTGAATACCAAGGCGACAACTCGCATCTTAACAGCGAAAGCAGCACGTTGGCAAAACAGACCTGGTGGCGCAGCAAAGGGGAACAAAAGAGCGAAGACCTGCGCTACGTCAATGCGTCCGGAAAAATCACCGCTTTGCTTGAAAACGAATCTGTCGGCCTGCTTGAAATCGATATAGCCAGGGATGGCGATGAAGGTGCGGGCTGGATATCGAAAATCTTCATAAAGCCGGATTTTCGGCGCATTGGCTTTGGCGTGCAGCTGCTTGGACAGGCCATTTCGGAGTTTAGGAAGCTCCGCAGGGAAAAGCTGCGTCTGGAAGCTGAAATAGACAGCCCCTTGATGGAGTTTTGCGTTAAATTCGGTTTTGAGGGCAAAGGGGATTCAGGAGGGGTTTGCCTCATGGAAAGGAATATACGAAACTGGCAGCATATATGAATAGTTTTGAATTTCTTCCGGTCTCGCGGGAGGAAATGCGAGAACGGGGTTGGTATTATTATGATTTTTTGCTCGTGACCGGCGACGCTTACGTCGATCATCCGAGTTTTGGCGCGGCAGTCATCGGGAGGGTGCTCGAAGCGGAGGGGTACAGGGTCGCCATTCTCGCGCAGCCGTCGTTTAAGGATGCTTCCGCGTTTGAAGAGATGGGGGAGCCTAGGTTTGCCGCCCTGGTGACCGCCGGAAACCTTGACTCGATGGTGGCGCACTACACGGCGGCAAAAAGGCGGCGCCGTGAAGATTATTATTCCCCCGGAAAGAAAGCGGGGCTGCGGCCCGACCGCGCGACGGTCGTATATGCAGATTTGCTCCGAAAGGCTTTTCCCGGGCTCCCCGTCGTTATCGGCGGGTTGGAAGCGTCGCTCAGGCGTTTCGCGCATTACGACTATTGGGACGACAAGGTGATGCGCCCGATTTTGTTCGATTCTCATGCGGATTTCATCGTTTATGGCATGGGGGAAACGGCCATTGTCGAGCTTGCCAGGCGTTTTGCCGCCAATGAGAGCATTCAATCGATAAAAGACGTGCGAGGCACGGGATTCATCGCCGGCGAAACGATGTCATGCGCTTTTGAATCGATTGAGTGCGCGTCGTTTGAGTCGGTATCGTCAAACAAAAGGGAATATGCCGTTGCCGCGATGGCGCAGTACGGCGAACACGACCCCGTCCGAGGCAAGGCCGTGATACAGCGGTGCGGCGGCAGGGCGCTTATAATCAATCCGCCGGCAAAGACGCTTTCCACGCAGGAGCTTGACAGGATATATGCGCTGCCGTTCACGCGCGAGGTTCATCCGATGTATAAGAAAGCGGGCGGGGTCGCCGCAATAGACGAGGTGCGTTTTTCCGTCATCCACAACAGGGGGTGCTTTGGGGCGTGCAATTTCTGCGCGCTTGCGTTCCATCAGGGGCGGACGGTGAGCTCGCGCAGTCATGAATCGGTCATCAAAGAGGTCGAAGGATTCGTTGGACATCCTGAATTCAAAGGCTATGTCCATGACGTGGGCGGGCCGACGGCAAATTTCAGGCGTCCTTCGTGCAAGCAGCAATCGAAAACAGGCATGTGCCGGGACAAGAAATGCCTCGTCCCAAAGCCTTGCCGGAACATCGATGCCGACCACACGGATTATTTGGTTTTGCTGCGGAAGATTGCGGCGATACCGGGCGTGAAGAAGGTGTTTGTAAGGTCGGGGATCAGGTTTGACTTTATGATGCTTGACAAAAACGGCGAGTTTTTTGCCCAGTTGGTTAAAAACCACATTTCCGGGCAGCTCAAGGTCGCTCCGGAGCATTGCATTGACAGCGTGCTGCATCATATGGGGAAGCCGGGCAACGAGGTTTTCGAGAGATTCCGCATGAAGTATAAGAGGCTGAACGAACGGTACGGCAAGGAACAGTATCTTGTGTCGTATCTCATTTCGTCCCATCCCGGCAGCACCGTGGATGACGCTATCGCCCTTGCCGAGTATTTGAATAAAAGCGGGTGGCAGCCTGAACAGGTGCAGGATTTTTATCCGACCCCGGGCACGTTTTCGACATGCATGTACCATACCGGGTTGGACCCGTTGACGCTCAATCCGGTCCATGTTCCGCATTCTAAGGAGGAAAGGTCGGTTCAGCGGGCACTGCTGCAATGGAAGAGGCCGGAAAACCGGGAAGTCATTCGGAAGGCGCTGCTAAAAGCCGGCAGGCAGGATTTGATCGGATATGGGAAAAGGTCGCTTGCAAAGCCAAAGGGCGCGGTCCAGCCGCGCCCTCGAACAAAACGTAAATAGAGTATGACTTGAGGTTCCGCCGCACGATTCCTAATCGCGGCGGACGACGGCGCCTATCCCTCGACTATAGACACCGTATCCCTTGCTATGACGAGTTCCTCATTCGTTGGGATGACGAATACTTTGGCCCGCGAACCCTCGCCGGTTATGTCGGTACAGTCGCCTCCGCCTTTGGATCCGTTTTTCGCATCATCTATGCTTATGCCAATGCCGTTGAGGAACTTGCATATGCCCATTCGGGTGTACGGCGAGTTTTCGCCGACGCCGGCGGTAAACACCAGTGCGTCAAGCCCGCCCATGATGGCGGTATACGCGCCGATGAATTTTGCCACTTGATAACAGAAAACATCCAAAGAAAGTTGTGCGCGATAGTTGCCTTCAGTGTTTTCCGACGCGCTGCCGTCGTCGATGTCTATGCCGGCCGCGCCTTCAATATCCCGGAAGTCGGAGGAAATGCCCGAGATGCCGAGTACCCCGGATTCTTTGTTGAGGATATTCATCGTCTTGGCAATCGACAGGCCGCCTTCGATGTTCGATATCAATTCTATCAGCGTCGGGTCGACGCTTCCGCAGCGGGTTCCCATGGGGATGCCTTCAAGCGGGGTCACGCCCATCGTGGTGTCGATGCATTTGCCGTCTTTTATCGCGGCAAGGGAAGAACCGTTTCCTAGATGGCAGGTTATGATTTTCGTGCCCTCGGCCGAGCCGCCCAAGTTTTCAATCGCCTTGGCGGACACGTAGCGGTGCGATGTGCCGTGAAAGCCGTAGCGCCGGATGTCATTGTTTTCGTAATACTTGTAGGGGATCGGATAGATGTAGGCGTAGTCGGGCATGGTGGAGTGGAACGATGTGTCGAAAACCGCGACCTGCGGCACGCCGGGTATTGCTTTTTTGCACGCGCTGATGCCCATAAGGTTCGCGGGCGTATGCAGGGGGGCGAGCGAGACGCTTTTTTCAATCGCGCTGATGACTTCATCATCAAAAAGGACGCTTTCCGCAAACCGGGAACCGCCGTTGACGACGCGATGACCGACGGCGTTGATTTCGGAAAGGCTGGCAATCACGCCGTAATCGTCGCTGGTCAGTTTTTCAATGACGGCGCTGATCGCTTCGGCGTGGGTGGGGAGGGGGATGTCGCAGTCGTATACGTTTTTTCCGTTTGAAACAGGGGTGTGCTTCAAATGACCATCTATGCCGATACGTTCGCAGTTTCCTTTTGCAAGGATTTTTTCGGTATCCATATCGAACAGTTGGTATTTGAGCGAGGAGCTGCCTGCGTTGATAACTAATACATTCATTACACAAAACTCCTTGATAATAAAATAAAAATATGCTGGAATTAATCTATAAGCTATTGTAATATAATTATGTGAAAATATCAATGCTTTTCTGACTTATTATAGGGGTTTTATGAAAACAGCAGGAATTGTATGCGAGTATAATCCGTTTCATCTTGGGCATGCCGGCCATATCGAAAAGACGCGCGCGGCTTTGGGCGGCGACGTCGGCATTGTCTGCGCAATGAGCGGCAACTACGTTCAACGCGGGGATTTCGCGGTATTTGGCAAGCATGCGCGCGCGGAGGCCGCCGTGAGGGGCGGGGCGGACCTTGTCGTGGAAATCCAGTCGCCTTATGCGCTTTTGTCCGCGGAAGGGTTTGCGGCAGCCGGCGTGTATATCCTGGATCGGATTAGCATTTGCGATTATCTTTCCTTCGGGAGCGAATCGGGCAATATTGACACGCTTAAAGAGGCGGCTGAGGCAATCGTTTCGCCAAAAGCGGATGAGCTGACAAGGAAATGGCTGGGGCGGGGCCTGCCATACGCGTCGGCGCGGCAAAAAGCGGCCGATGCCGTACTGGGGGAGCGTTCGGAGGTCTTGATGTCGCCGAACAATCTTCTTGGGGTGAAGTATTTGGAGGCTTTGGCCGGATATGAATCGTCAATGCGGCCATTGACGGTAAAACGCACCGGGGGGGCGCATGACGGGGACGGCGGGTATTCCGCGTCGGCGCTGAGGGCACGGATTTTGAGCGGCGGAAACCCGTGGCATTTCATGCCGAATGCCGCGTCGGAGGCATTAATGAAGGAAGCCGCAAAAGGGCGCGGGCCGGTTTCGATGAAGGATTATGAGCACGCTATGCTGTCGCGCCTGCGGGCAGGCAATGATTTTTCAGGCTTGTCCGGGGCGTCGGAAGGGCTTGACCGCCGTTTTTTGCGGTATGCGGCATCCGAACCGACGATTGCAAGGATTCTGGATAGCGTCAAGACAAAGAGATACGCAATGTCCAGGATCAGAAGGATGATGGTTTGCGCGTGCCTCGGAATATCGGCCTCGGACGTGCGGGAGCCGCCGCCGTATATCAGGGTTTTGGCCATGAACCGCACAGGCATGGGCTTATTGAAAGACGCGCGCGGCAACGCCAGCCTGCCGCTGATAACGAAGCCGGCTTTCGTCAACAAAATTCCGGGGCGCGCGGCGGAAATCTTTAAAAAAGAATCAGCGGCGACTGATTTCTACGTGCTTGCTTATCAAAATGAAAACGAACGTTCCGGCGGCCAGGAATGGCGAAAAACGCCGGCGGTAATCGACGAGTAAAGGTTGAATAATAATAAATCACACGGTAGTGGAAAACAATAAGAATCGTCTTTGCGAGGAGCATAGCGACGTGGCAATCCAGAAAAAAATCTAACAATCGGCGCAAAAAGACTGGATTGCTTCGCTGCGGCTCGCAATGACGGGGTAGGGGTGACCAGTAACGTTACAATAAATGTTTAATTGTGGGAACGATACGTTGATTGACAGCGGGCGGTGCCGCGTTGTACAATGTACAATGAGCGGTGCGCGGGTTCATCGCCTGTCGCGGGGCTTGACGCCTGACCCGAGACCTGTGATTTCTGATTCGTTTTCTTTTATTCCCGACCAAATATCACGGTCTAAGCTCCTGCGTTCGGTGCTCAGCCGCGCCCTTGCCTCCGAAATTTTGCGTAACCGCTTGCGGCGCAGTACATTATACCTTACTACCAACGCTGCGTAACCGAGCACGAGCATTACGAGGATCCATATTACAAAACGCGTTATCCGTGCCGCCAGCAAATCGGATATCTGCACCCTGACATACTGCAACCGGTTGAGCCCGACGTTAGTGTTGGCCACGAGAAGGACCGGGCCGTATTGATTGTCGCCCAGCGTGAGCGTGATCTCGCCGAGCACGTCGCCCGCGCTGACCGGCGCGTACAGGTCATCGCCGCTTTCTACGGAATAGATCGTTATGCTTTGCTCGAAGTCTTCGGCCGATACGCCGTTTTCAAGCAACAGCGTTATGGAGTATTCCGGGCGAAGATTGACAAAATCGGCTCCGGCGCCGTGCGTCACGGGCGCCCTGGCGACGGGATTGGCGGAAGAAAGGACGGTTCGATGGGAATAGTTTGAAAAACCCCATTCAAAAAGCCTCACGGTTTCCGTCAGGTTCCGCATCTCGACCGACTCATCCTCCAAAATTACGGCGTAAGAGCCGAGAATCACGCTGATAAACGAAAGCCCTTCAGATTCCGCGAAAGAGACGAACGAATATCCTCCGTCGGCTTCTGCGATTTCGGTATATCCCACTTCAAACACCGGGCTTGGCATTCCCGAGGTACACTGTCTGTAGTAGTATTTGCTTCTCGGGTCAAGGAGCGCGTTTGAGCTTACCAAGTTTCGTCTTGCGGATGTGTCGTTGCTTTCCGTGCTGTATCTGTACGTTCCCGATATTTCCGCAAAAAGCGGGCGGCTCATTGCCTCGCGGAAAATAATAAACTGGTCCATAGCCGTCGTTCTTTGCCTGAAAGAATATTGCCCGTGAGTATTCGTGAAATTAGTATTCAGGCAGCCGAGTTCCTTTGCCCGCGCGTTCATGCTTTCAACGAATTTCGAGACGCTGCCCGACAAGCGTTGAGCCAGCAAGTTGCACGCTTCGTTCGCGCCGCCGATGTAGGCGCTGTACATGAGGTCGAGCACGGTCATCTCCTCGCCTGGCAATATGTTCTGGGTCGTGCTCATGGCGGTTATGTCAAAATACGCGGATTCGGTCATTACGATTTTTTCGTCGGGGTCAATCGCGCCGGTTTCACAGGCGGTCACAAGAAGCAGCAGCGTCATGACTTTCACGAGGTCGTAGGGTTGTTGAGCCGAATCGCCGTTATATGAATAGAGGATCGTGCCGGAGTCCGCGTCTGCCAGCAAAGCGGCAGCCGCCTCAGGCTCCCGAAAAGAGCCCGACGCCGCAGCGGATATATGGGGGAAAAGCAGCACAACCGGTATCGCGATGGCAAGCATCGCATTAATCAAGGTTTTTTTCATGGAAAAATTATATCATAGCCTACGGCAAAAAAGCAATTCAATATAGTAAGAAAAAAAGCGCGACATTTGGGGTTCGTTATGAGGCTGAGAAGAATTGAATTTATCGCCATAGCTTTGACATTTGCGTTCGTTTGTTTTATGGGCGGCTACTTCGCGGGCAGCAAGGGCGCCGTCAACATAGTCGCAGTGGAACCGCAGTATGGGGAAACGCAACAGATAATTCCCGTTCCGCCGCAGGCCGCGGGAGCCGAAACGGTTTCGCCGGGCCCCGCTGCGCCGTCGTCCCCGGACGGCGCCGCTCCTTCCGTCATGGTCAGTGAAAGCCCGGCGGCGGACACAAAGCCGGTCATTGAGCAGCCGGGCGCCCCGAGGGGCGGGGACGGGAGAATCAACATCAACTCAGCGACGCGGTCGGAACTCACGGATCTTCCCGGGATAGGGGACGTGCTTGCGGGGCGAATTGTCGATTACAGAAATCAAAACGGCGCATTTTCAAGGATTGAGGATATTAAGAATGTGTCCGGAATAGCCGACAAAAGGTTTGAGGCGATAAAGGACAAAATTACGGTTGGTTAAGGGTCAGGGGTCAGGGGTCAGGGGTCAGGGGTCAGGGGACGGGGGCGCGATGTAGGGCAGTGGCTCTGCTACTGCCGCATGTGGAGTATGGTGAATGTGATATGAAAATTCTTGTTGTTGATGACGAAAAGCTGCTTGTAAAAGGCATAAAATTCAATTTAGAAAACGAGGGATACCAAGTAGACGCCGCCTATGACGGGCTCGAAGCGGTCGAACTTGCCAGAAGCGGCGGATATGACCTAATCATACTTGACGTGATGATGCCGGAGCTGGACGGGCTTGAGGCTTGCATGCGCATACGCGAGTTTTCGACGGTTCCGATAATCATATTGACCGCGCGCAGCGAGGACATGGACAAGGTCATTGGATTTGATTACGGGGCGGACGACTATATTACAAAACCTTTCAACATACTTGAGTTGAAGGCAAGGGTCCGCGCCTTGCTTAGGCGGTCGGCTCTTGTCAGCAGCGCCACAGGGACAAGCCTGGCCGTCGGGAACCTGACAATTAACTCGGAAAAGCGCATTGTCATGAAGAAAGATGAATCTGTCGAACTGACTGTCAAGGAGTTTGACGTGTTTGAGCTTTTGGCAAAAAACCCCGGGCGCGTCTTTTCCAGGGAGATGCTGCTCAATATAGTGTGGGGGTACGAATACCAGGGCGACATCAGGACCGTGGACGTCCATATACGCAGGCTTCGCGAAAAACTTGAGGAAAACCCGGCGGAACCGGGGCATATAATGACAAAATGGGGGGTCGGGTACTATATCAGGGGCTAGTGTGAGAAAACTGAGGTTTATCAGCAGCATACGTACAAAATTTGCCCTGACGCTGTTCCTAATAATAGCTGTCGTACTGGTGCTTATGAACACCTATTTCATGACGGCGTCCCGCGACGTTATTTTCAGGTCGAAAAAAGATCTTGTCCAACGCCAAGCGTCGGTCATAACGACGAGCTTGGAAGACCTTTTCGATGAACTTACGGTAAACGATGTCGCAAGAGTCATGGAAGTGCTTGACGTGACGGGGGTGACCCACGTCGTTATTTTGGACGTTGAGGGGAACATCCTGTATGGCTCGGTTGAGAATCATCTGCAGAGGGATTTTCCGCCTAATTACGTATCAAGGGCCTTGGAAGGATTCGACCTGTTCTATACGAGGTTTTCGGAGGGTTCATTTTTCAGCAGCGCGCTTGCCCCCGTCATGACCAGAAACGCCGCGATCGGGCTTGTCTACGTTCACGAAACGGACTATGAGCAAGGCACGATCATACTGGACATGCAGGGGACGCTGAGGAATATTTCTATAATTGTCGCGGTTTTTTCCGTTTATTTGGTGGTTATCATCATTTGGTCCGTAATGCGGAGGATCACAAGCATTTTCAATGCGATCAAAACTGTCCGCGAAGGCGAATACAACTATCACATCAAGATGGGCGGCAGGGACGAGCTCGCCTTGCTCGGCGATGAGTTCAATAGGCTGACGGACAGATTGCGCGAAACCGACGAAGTCAGGCGGAGGTTCGTCGCAGACGCTTCGCACGAGCTGAAAACGCCTTTGGCCTCAATCAGGCTGCTCAGCGACAGCATTTTGCAAAACGAGGGGATAGAGCGCTTGACGGTGCAGGAATTCATCGGCGACATCGGGACGGAAGCGGAACGTCTTTCCAGAACTACTGAAAAACTTATGACGCTGACCAGGCTTGACAGCAAAATAATGGATGAAAAAACCGACGTCGATATGCGGGACGCGATAACAGCCACGTTAAGAATGCTCAGGCCGCTTGCGGCCGGCAATGAGGTGACTATAGAATCGGAATTGATGGAGGGCTGCCGCGTACTGGCAACGGAAGACGCGATACACCAGATAGTGTTCAATCTGATCGAAAACGCGATCAAGTATAACAAGCCCGGCGGAAATGTGTCGGTCACGCTATTTGCCGAGGCGGACGAAATCGTATTCGCCGTTGACGACACGGGCGTTGGAATCCCCGACGAGGACCTCCCACACGTTTTCGACCGATTCTACCGCGTCGATAAGGCGCGTTCGCGCGAGGCGGGCGGCAGCGGCCTTGGATTGTCGATTGTGAAAGGCGCCGTCGAAGAGTTTAACGGAACGGTGTCGGCGTCAAGGCGCGACGATGGCGGGATGCGTTTTCAAGTGCGCCTGAGAGCGTTGGACCGCGTTGAATGATGGAGTTGCTTTATGTATTCTATCGAAGAGGTAAATGACATACTTGATGAAATAGCGGCGGAGCTGCCCGAGGAGATATTCAGCGAGCTCAACGGGGGAGTGAGCCTGCTGCCCGAGACAAAGCCAAGCGCGGCCGACCCGGATGGGGGGCTTTACACGCTTGGCGAATACTGCCGCGATCAGATGGGCAGATATATTGTCTTGTACTATGGCTCTATCAGGGCGGTGCATGGCGGAGAAAGCGCGGAGAGCTTTCGCGCAAACCTGAAAAAGCTGTTGGCACATGAGCTTACGCACCATATCGAATCGCTAGCGGGCGAACGTGACCTCGAAATCGAGGACGAGAGGTACATAAGCGAGTATTTGGGAGGCTAGGCGTTATCGACCTTCGACATGTGCCGAATCAGCTCAATCACTTTGTTGGAATAAGCCCACTCGTTGTCATACCATGATACGACCTTGACAAACGTATCGGTCAGCGCGATCCCGGCGTTCGCGTCGAATATGGAAGTCCGCGAATCGCCGATGAAATCGGATGACACAACCATTTCGTCGGTATAGCCGAGTATGCCCTTGAGTTCGCCTTCGGAAGCCTTTTTCATGGCGGCGCAAATTTCTTCATATGACGCGGGTTTTTTAAGGTTGACGGTCAAATCGACGACAGAGACGTTCAGGGTCGGGACGCGCATCGACATTCCGGTTAGCTTGCCGTTAAGCTCAGGAAGCACCACGCCGACAGCTTTGGCGGCCCCGGTAGAGGACGGGATGATGTTTCCCGAAGCGGCGCGGCCGCCGCGCCAATCCTTTTTCGAGGGCGCGTCGACTACCATTTGGGTGTTCGTAGCTGAGTGGATTGTCGTCATCAGTCCGTCGGCAATGCCGAAACAGTCGTTGAGGACCTTGGCTATCGGCGCAAGGCAGTTTGTAGTGCAGGAAGCGTTGGACACAAAGGTCATGTCCTTTTTATAAGTGTTGTGGTTGACGCCCATGACGAACATCGGGGTGTCGTCTTTGGACGGCCCGGAGAAGATGACTTTCTTCGCCCCGGCATTGATGTGCCCCTGAGACAATTCCGCGGAGTGGAATATCCCGGTGGAGTCGACGACGTAATCAACGCCATTTGCGCCCCAGGGTATGTCGGCGGGGGCTTTTTTGTCAA
>Ga0099364_10001851_pt1 | contig 34188 bp, 37 predicted proteins | sample TergutTh196P3_FD_73070 | JGI IMG/M metagenome (GOLD analysis project Ga0099364, IMG submission 73070) | Microcerotermes parvus P3 segment gut microbial communities from Pointe-Noire, Republic of the Congo - Th196 P3 | ecosystem: Host-associated > Arthropoda: Insects > Digestive system > Gut ... | reverse complement strand
CAATAGAAAAATGTGCTGTCCCTGAACCTAGTGACAGGCCTGAAATATTGATTTAATTTTGTTGTGAGTATGAGTCTCCGACTCGTTTTCAAATTGCGATGTTATACCGTCACTATTTGACGCGTACGGCAAAATTTATAAACTTGGTGAAAACCGTTCTCCAAACACAAAATACGCTCAATTGTCGGATTGATTGGCAAAAAAATCGACAAAGGGGACGGTTACAGGGACGGCTACAGTTGCATAACACGGTTGTATAACATGGTTGCATAACATGGTTGCATAACGCTCCTCTATTTTGCTAAAATATCTCCTCTAATTTGTTAATTATAATCCTCTGATTTGTTATAATACTATTATATTCATGTTAGCGCGGGAGATCGGATATGGCTACGCTGCGAAATGCTCAGTATAAAGATCGGTTGCTCGATAAACGCCTTGCGAGGCTTCTTCGCGCTTTCGGCGCGGTTGAAATCGTTGGCTGCATGTGGTGCGGGAAAACATGGATGGCGGAAGCGCATGCAGAAAGCAAAATCAACCTTTCAAGCGCGGGGATTCGCTCGTTAGTCGAAGCGGATGCCAGTTTGGCTTTCGAAGGGGGGCGGCCGCATGTAATCGATGAGTGGCAAGAAATACCATCGCTGTGGGACGAAACGCGCCTGGCTGTCGATAATGCTGCAGGGGAGCGCGGACTATATATATTAACGGGATCGTCGACGCCAAAAAAAGAAGAAACAGTCCATAGCGGGACCGGGCGCATATCCCGCATACATCTTCGGCCGATGAGCCTATCCGAGACTGGGGATTCTGACAATTCGGTTTCGCTTAGCGGGCTATTTGATGGTAAATTTAAAAACGCCCAGGCGAGGACGGACCTTCGACGGATTGCCGGGCTGATATGCAAAGGCGGGTGGCCGGGCGCCTTATACCTTGAACAGGGCGACGCGGAACTAATACCTAACCAATATCTCGACACACTGCTCTCATCAATTGGACCTAGGGGCGGCGCAAACGAGTATAGGCTAAGGCGCTTCCTCTCCTCTGTCGCAAGGAACGCGGGGCAAGCTGTACCATACCACACTATCGCGAACGACATCGCGGAAGGCGACATTGGTAGTAGCAATGGTATAAATTCGAGGCATAGCATTGAGGCGCTGGTGACACTGTTCAAAGAACGATTCATAATAGAGGAACTGTATGGGTGGGACGCGCCCATACGCTCGAAATCGCGGGTACGCACAAAGCCTAAACGCGGCTTCGTCGACCCTTCGCTGACGGCAGCCCTGTTGGGAGCCGACAAAAACCGCTTGCTCCAGGACGGGCAATTATTTGGTAAACTGTTTGAAGAGATGTGCCTGAGAGATTTGAGGATATATGCCTCATGCATGGAATTGGCGCTGCCTGAACCTGTCAAATATTATAGGGACTCCGATAACCTTGAAGTTGATGCGATCATCGAACTGAGGGACGGGCGCTGGGCCGGCATTGAAATTAAACTGAGCGAAAACAAAGTTGCAGATGGCATTAACAGCTTACTGCGCTTAAAAAACAAGATAGAAAAAAACCCCTTGGCACGCAACCCGAAGCCAACATTCTTGGCGGTATTGGTGGGCAAAACGGAATTTTGCAGGATGACGCCAGAGGGCATATACGTAATCCCATGCACATCACTGACGGCATAAAAGTCCGCGCTCGCGCTATGTTTGTAAATTGATAGTAGCAGACAATTTTGGTATGATCGAACATATGGCTCGCCGGTGCGTATATATTATGCGGTCGATAGAAATTAATGATCGCTTGTACTGTTAAATGGAGGTTATAGAAGTTATAGAGGTTATGGAGGTAATGGAGGCTATGGAAGTTATGGAGATTATTAAAGATATGGAGGTTATTGAAGATATAAAATGAAACTGCGCATGTATCGGATTGGGTGACATCCATGAAAAAACTCCCGCTTGGCATACAGACATTTCGAAAAATCATTGAAGGCGGATACGTTTACGCCGACAAGACACATTTCATATTTAAGCTGACGCAAAGCGTTTCCTATTACTTCCTTGCGCGCCCAAGGCGTTTTGGGAAGTCTTTGCTCCTTGATACCATAGCGGAGGTATTTGGCGGCGATAAAGAGTTATTTAATGGCTTATGGATATACAATTCCGGCTATGATTTTAAAAGACATCCGGTCATTCGTATAGACCTGTCCGGTATGGACACTAAAACGCCAGAAGTTCTGGAGCAGTCTATAAACAGCCACCTCGATATGTATGCGACGTCAGAAGGTTTTGTGTACAATGCTTGCCTCCCTTCCGACAAATTAAAGGAACTGATTTGGAAACTGCATCAAAAATACGCAGAGCGGGTCGTTGTTCTGGTGGACGAATACGATAAACCCATTTTGGATCATATTACAGATATTAAAACCGCAGAAGCGAACAGGAAGGTGATAAAAAGCTTTTTTGGCGTGTTAAAAAGCATGGACGCGCATTTGCGGTTTACTTTTTTTACCGGTGTATCTAAATTTACTAAGACTTCATTGTTTTCTGAGCTAAATAATTTGAGCGATATCACTATGGAGCGGGACTATGCCAATATTTGCGGGTTCGCGAATGAAGACATTGATACTATGTTTAGTGATTATTTTAACGAACTCCGAAAACTGGATGAATATACCGCTTTGCCCGATGCTGGGGCTGGGAGCCTTCGCGATTCTATTATGAATTGGTATGACGGATATTCCTGGGACAGCATAAACCGTGTTTATAATCCGTTTTCTTTATTGAACTTTTTTAACAAGAAGGAGTTTTTACCATACTGGTTCGCGAGCGGTTCGCCGGGCTTTATAATAAAGCTGATCAAGAAAAACCCAAGCTTATATCGCGAAGCCGAAAACTCAATAACGGACGAGACTGCGCTCGATGCGATGGATATAGATGCAATCGCGCCGATTTCATTAATGTTCCAGACCGGGTACCTCACTGTACGCTCGGTCAAGCGGCAAGCGGGGAGCTCCCCCGTTTACACGCTTGAAATCCCCAACAAAGAAGTGCGGGATTCTCTTGGTCGGCATATATTCATGAGCCTGACACAGACAGACGCGAACGCTGCCCAATCATCTGTGCAAGCAATGATTGACGCGTTGGAAAGCGGCGAGCCGGAGCTATTGGAAACAGTGTTCAAGAGATTGTTTGCGTCAATCCCATACGAAATTCATGTGGATAGGGAAGCGTACTACCATAGTATAATTTATGTGATTATGCAGTTGCTTGGTTTTGATATGGGCGCGGAGGTTTCTACGTCGCGCAGGCGCATCGACGGCGTGCTGGAGCTGGCGTCAAAAGTCTATATAATAGAGTTCAAATATAGAAGTGGCGAAACTGGCGATTTATCTATGGTTCTGGATGCCGCCACCGCAGAGGCTATGAATCAGATTAACGAACGCAGCTACGCGGAGCGCTACGCGGGCAGCCGGAAAGAAATCATAAAGCTAGCCATAGCCATCGCCGGCCGCGATGGGGTGAAGGTTATGGCGGAATACGCATAAAATTATTAAAGCATAAATCTATACTATGCCCTGTATAGGTTAAGAAACAACAGTATAATGAAAGACAGTTACGAAGCTGTCGATATTGCTTATAAGGATATAATTTAGTTCTTTATCGCTTTTCAAAATTTCATATGCATTTTTCATACCGTTCACCTCATCATACTATAAAAATTTTAATCGCCTTGTTTTCGCACGTTCCCCACGGGCAAGGGAGAAGCGACACGTCGACATGCGGGGTGGGTCATGCGAAGCCCGAACGGGCGGAAAGGCGGCGCGGGGCACGCGGCGGCTTGTCGGCCGAACGGATCGTCGACATCGGCGGCGAAGCCCGCAGCAGCGCCCACGGGACAGTTAGCCGCAACACGGTAACTGTCAGAGTGAGTCACACGCTTCTATGAAGCAGGTGATTCGTTTAACCTTGCGGTCTTTCGTTCTTTGCTCTCAACGACAGCAGGACGTTCATCCCGCCTTGACAACCCTCGTTCTGGGATGCCCACGCCTTGTAATCTTCGCAGGGAAACACGTCGCACTCGCCGCAGTGCATGATTTGCTTCTCGTTACAACATGCGCGGAAATCCCTGTTTTCACCGCAACCACATTTGATACAACAGTCAGCGTTGTCCCAGCAACCTTTACAAACCGGGTTCATTTTAATGATCGCCTCGGCACCGTCGTCCGGCCCGATCCATCCGTTGCTTCGCCAAAACTCGACCTTCTTTTCGGCTTCTTCCAAATCGCCAAACATCGTAATCTTATACGCGCCGCACTCAGAACAGTCGAGGCCGCAAGCCGCCATTCTCGGTTTATTCATTGTTGTGACCTCCCTGTAATTGGTTGCTTAGAATAACAGTATACTATAAAAATCGGTCACTTGAACAAAGGCATGAGCAAAAGCCAATACCGGGGGCTTGGCAGTATCGACATCCATGCGGCGGCGCGTTCCGTTTTGACCGTCGGGCGCGTCAATGGCAAGCCGTACACAAGGGCAATCGTACAAGGGAAAAACAACCTCGCCCCGGAAGGTGAAGCCATCAGTTTTGAACTCGACCCGGCTACGGGTTTTCGGTGGATAGGCACTATCCCCATCACGATTATAGCTATAGCTATGCCTTTCTGCTAAAGTCACAATCAAAGCATTTGCTGATTGATGTCCACGCTTTGGATGAGAGTGGCACTAAAAAGCGAGCAATGGGACGGCGTAAACTGACATTTACGCAAGCGGCGGTTATATTTGTCTGCTGATGCCATTGCGTTAATGTATACCGGTCATCACCCGGATATGTGGAACACATCATGCGCCCCATACGGTGATGGCGAAGCCGGTGTGGCTTTCATCGCGCCGCCAGATTTTTTCGTCCCATGACCGTTTCGGGTCACGGTCGAAAATCACTAGGTGGGCTTCATCCGCCCCGGCGCGGCGGGCGTAGTCGGCTGTCTGCTCCAGGCCTTTGGCGACGACGGTTTCCAGTGCGGCGCCGTGCCGCAGCTTGATTTCGATTACGATGCGCTGGAGCGGGCCGTGCATGCCCTGCGCCTCGTCCAGCGGCCATTCTATGAACAGGTCTGTCCGTTTGCGCCCGAGGCCGTATTCGCGGTTTATGTGGCCGCCCCCGTTCACTATGCGCTGCAGGAACGCCTGCAGCAGGAGCTGCGGCCCGGCCTCTTTGTAGTTGAAAGCGCCGACCCAGCTATCTGCATGCTCGCGGAAAAACTGTTGAAAAGCGGCTAGAAGTTTTGGCATATCCAGCCTGTGCTCCGGGGTGACATACCATTCCGTTTCCTGGCTGGGTATGCGCGTCTGCGCCACCCATACGAGTTCGCGCGGGATGACCTCGCGGTATATGCGGTTACTTATTGATATCGTCGGCTTTGTGCGGATAAGCCCAAGGTCTTCAACATATTGCTGGTCATCCATGCGGATGCCGCCTATATCGTCCGCCTCACCGGAAAGCATAGCTTCGACGACCCGATGCACTCGCGGTTCCTGCAGCTTGTCGATCAACTGGTCGAGGTGGGTCGCGCGGGACTGGATCAGCTCTTCCCGCGCTTGTTTGTAGTCCGAAAGCATGATCTTGCGGCTGCGATCGCGGTTGGCGCGCAGTTTCCATGTTATCTCATAGCCCAGCGCGTTTACGAGCCAAGGCTGGCCGTAAGTGTCTTCCCAAAGCTCCCCGAATATGGCGTCGTCGAACGCCTGCCCGGTTTCCTCCGTGTGCTGCAGCCACAGCGTTTTCGTTTCATCCTGCAAGAAATTTCCCATCCGCAATGATTCTGTTTTGATATTGAATGCGCTGCCCCCGGTGATGATCTCGCCGCTTCCCTGATGGATGCGGTAGTCGCGCACATCCCGCACGCCGCACAGAATGATGCTTTGCGGGAACTCTGCAGGTCGATCGGTATAGCCGGCGCGAATTTGGCGCAGCACAGATATCAGGGTGTCCCCGAGAAGGGCGTCGATTTCATCGATGAACAGCACAGTGGGCTTATCCGAGGTCAATGCCCAATGGCGAAGCATTTGCACAAGTTGATCCTGCGGCGGTATCTTTTGGCATTCATCTAAAAACCACTGCCGGATATCATGGCGGCCCAGGTGCGATTCTAGGTTGCGCGAAACGGCGCTGCACACCGCCGGGATGCCCCGGTTTTCTTCGCGGGCGGTTTGCGCTATCTCAATGTTCGCGTATGCGCAGGCGTAGCGTCCCTCATTGTTGAGCGCGCGCATCATTGCCAGCAGGGTGCTGGTTTTGCCCGTCTGGCGCGGCGCGTGCATCACGAAGTAGCGTTTGTCGCGGATCAGCTTTTGGATGTCCTCCCAGTCGACGCGCGACAGAGGGTCTATGCAGTAGTGATCCGCTTCGATCATGGGACCTGCGGTATTAAAGAAACGTTCCATACATAAAGCCATGCACAGCCTGCGCGCATATAGCCATGCATAAAGCCATGCATAAAGCCATGGCAAATATTACAAGCCCATTTCTGTATTTGTCGTATCGCGCCACAGATCTGCCCTTTCTTGTATTATTAACATGAGCTTCCCAACCGTTGAAACATATATCCACAATAACTTATATGATCCGTTATAACTCATTTTACCACATTAATTGTTGCAATAGATGATTAGTGTGCACCCTGACATAGCCTTCTTGGATGATATCAACAGATTGTATGGCCGCATTGCGGAAATTTTGAACAACGACAACGGCATGGATTTGGAAACGCTTGCCGATGGGTTCAATGTGACGCTTGAAGCCTTGCAAGACATGGAGCAGCGCAGTATAGTCACATCGAAGATGTGTTCGAACGCAATGCGAATTAAAATTTGTCATTATTATAGTTATATCCTTATACATAATTATGCATCGGGCGATCGGGAACAGCGTAAAAAACTGGCGCGCTCCCTGCCCGCTGGGTTCAGGTTTTTGCTTTAATAAATATCAGCCTTTCTATATGCTGTTGAGCGTCCCGCGCTTATCTTGATAATATAGCCGCTTTTTAACAAGCGCTGTCAGGTCACGCTCTACCGTCACCTTGCTGATGTCGGAGCAGGCTTCGAGGATTTCTCTTATTGATATCTTCCCGATTTTGCGGTCAATGACGACTTTAATACGGTCAGGTTCAAAAAAATTCATTTTGAAAGGTACCCGACCCATTCCACAAATTCGTAGTAGGTTTTTGCAATACGCCAAGATAGTAGCGGATGAGTGAAATAACCTCGTCTTTACTAGTTTATATACATCAATTAATTGCATGTGATGTACACACTATGATGTTTGAAAAGTCTCTTTGCACACATTCAAGTCGCAAGGAATGAAGCAGCACATGGCTAAATAGGTGTAAGAAAGAACAATCAAAATTATGGGGCTGTGTACGCCGGAAAACCACAAACAACAAGGAAAGCGGATATCTTGAAAAAGTATCTGTTTTTGGATATGAAAAAATATGAAATTAGGTATTGACATAGGAAATATTATGCGATATAATGATATTACAGGAAAACAAAACGCGCGGTTTGCTTTCTTGTAACCCACATAACCGAAAGAGAGGATTTGCCATGGAAAAATTGTTCACAGTCGAGGACATTGCAAAAATGGCTTCGATGACCACCCGCACAATACGCAATTATCTGAAAGACGGAATCTTAGAAGGAAGGAAAATCGGTGGCCAATGGCGCTTTACAGAGGAGGACATAAAAAAGTTTATGGACAGCGGTAGTGTTACAAAGGATTTCGCTGATAAAATCAAGCAGGATGTTTTGGACTTCATCAACGGTGTAAACACAGATTATACCGGCGAGATACAAGTCTGCGCGATAATAGATTTGTATCAGGAAAAAGGCGTCGCCGAAGAAAAACGGGATAAAGTCGTTGAGTTCATTAACTCGGACAAAAGCAACGGTTTATCGCCCAGTTACATGCGTTACTTGTATGAGTACATTGAAAGCGAACAGAAAGGAAGAATTACTCTGTTTGCTCCGCCAAATTACCTTATCGAAGCATTAAAGATATTACAATAAGCTTCGCGCGGTGTAGTATCACCGGTAGTATGTTTAATCGGGCCTGCCGTTTACTAAAAGGTCAACTATTTCTTGCTCAGTTTTACATTTATCATAATCATCATCTTCTGTTCTCTTAGCGTTTGTGCTGTATATTATCCCGTTTTCACAATTCACGCGCAAGCATTCAATTAACGCCTGTTCCCCGAACTCCTGTATGTAATGGATAAAAGCCTTGCTTCGCTTGCCTTGAAGTAACTTTTCGTCGCAGGGATGTTCTGGACAGGCATAACATCCGTCAACGCCTTTGTCAGCGGCGCATTTACCTACCGAACAATCGAAACCGCTTGCAACTCCGGCGACACAACCGGGACAACCCTTACTATACAAACCGCATAAAACGCAAGCTATTCCGCAATAGCCGAGTCCTATTTTTTCGTTAGAAGCCATGACCGAAACCTCCATCAATTACGATTTGTTTTACTTGTCGTACGCCCTATTCCCGCACGTTCCCCACGGGCAAGGGTGAAGCGACACGCCGACAGGCGGGGCGGGTTACACGAAGCCCGGAGCGGACGGACGGAAAGGCGGCGCGGGTCACGCGGCGGCTTGTCGGCCGGACGGATCGCCGCAATCGGCGGCGAAGCCCGCGGCAGCGCCCACGGGACAGTTAGCCGCAACGCGGTAACTGTCAGAGTGGGTCACACGCTTCCATGAAGCGTGTGATTCGTCCCCGTCCCCAACTCTTTTTACGTTATATCCATAGAGTTTTGAACGCCGTAAACTTTTCGGGATAATTCAGCATTTCAATAATTCTATCGGCACATTCTTCTGTTGTACTGTTGAATGTATCAACGACTATATCGTATGTATCTTGTGGATTTAATTGTGAAAGTTGGCTTTCAGCTAAACCGATTTGACGGTCGCCGCGTTCTTTTTCCCTGCGGCACAATTCCTCTAATGGACAAGATACATTCACATACAGTACAAGACATTCATAGCGTAAATTAACGAAATACTCCATTAAAGAGCTCATACCAATATGCACAAAATCGACTATCACATCAATACCTAAATCTGAGAACAATTTAATTGTATTCCAAGTTGTAGATTCGACTTTCGGGAATATCACATTATTTTCAAATGTTTTCGGCGGTGGTGCCATATCCCAAAACATATCACCGGCAAGCCAAAAAAAGGGTTCGGACAATCGCGCTTGTAGCGTTCTTGCCAGTGTGGTTTTACCTGAACTTGAACTCCTTCAAGATAGATGAGTCTACCCTTTTTCATACTACTATTCACTCCGCACGAAGATTAAATTATGTTCATTGACGCACCATCCTCGGCGCACTTCTCCCCATAGTATAGCATAAAAGTGTGAAGATTTCCGCGGCGATTTTACGTCCCCTTGCCGGGTCAAGTTGACCCGAAGTCACCCTATAAACAATGCAAGCCCTTCTGTGGTTAGACGTCGCCGCCGAGGGGCTTTTTATATAGATAGCAACCCAAAAATCTAAAACCAAAAAGGAGAGAAACACAATGGCAGACAAGCAAAACGAACTGAAGCTAATCCGCATGAACGAGGTCGAGGCGACCGAGATTGACTGGCTGTGGTATCCGTATATCCCATACGGAAAAATCACGGTCATACAGGGCGACCCCGGCGATGGTTATGTAAAGCAAGTGATTATGTAAAGCATGGAGCATTCCACGCTGTAAAACTGGGGATGCATCGTTGAAACACTTCACATAACAACCTAAGATAATTCTGGGGCAACGCCCTAAAAAATCTTAGGAGATGATAAAATGCAACATCAAACGATTCATGAATTAACAGAGGCGACTAAAGCAAGCGCTACACAGGCTGGGTATAGCCGAAGTTCTATTAGCCAGCTTGGAAGCGCGTGGAACATGTTGAAAAAGTATGCTGACCGAAAAGCAGAAACGTATTTTTCACACTATTTCGGAATGGAGTTTCTGCGCGAGTATTACGGCATCACGAGTCTGGTCGGGCTAAACGACAGGGAGCACTATCGAGTAAAGGCTATTCAACTTTTAAGCGATGTTCAAAACAATGGATACGTAGTTTCGCGACGCGTAAAAACTGGATATGTTTTTCCCCATATATTCAAAAATGTCATCACCGGATATATAAAAAGCCGTGAAGCCATTGGGATTATGCCGACAAGCATACAAGTTACAAAGCTTTATCTTGAACGTTTCGCTAATTATTTAATATCACAGCGCATCACATCCCTTGCCGAAATGAGCATGCCAGTTATAGAGGGGTTTGCACGTTCGCTAGCCGTATATGGCAAGCCTACTATTAATCACACTCTGCGAAGTATAAGAGGGCTTCTGCATTACGCGTATGAAACAGGGGTTATAACGACAGATATAAGCGGGTTGGTACCGTGTGATTTTCCGCTCATCATTCGGAACGGTTGAAGTGGCAAAAGTGGAGGTAAAACAAGGGATTTCATGCGTTATTTCAAAGCCATATATGTTCAAATTGTTATAATCTCTGCCGATGTCCGTTAGGTATAACTCATAACACAGCTTGTTGCCCATTTGCTCGCCGTTCTTGCCGAAAATACGCCCGCTGTAATCAGGATAAGCCTGCAAAAAGGTATTTATAGCGATATTTTCGATGTTCGTTAGGCTTGAATGATAGAACAGTACGCGCAGGGCACGAGGAATGCTGTCCGCCGCAACAATTACCGATTGGAGCGGCTCTCCGCTCCACGGCGGGAAGAAATAATATGTATCGTTTTTTTCATATTCAGACGGCGTTATGCCAAGTGTTTGTTTGACCGCCCTGCACAATGCCTGATGTGAGGAATACCCGCATTGGAAAGCAATGTCGGCAAGCCCCATGTCCGACGTTTTTATCAGCGCCAGAGCATTTGAAAGCCGCCGTTTACGGACATACTCCTTGACTGTGTGGCCTGTAATGCTGTAAAAGTCGCGGTATAACTGGGCGCACGAAACATATCCGACATTTTAAGCAATTCGGTGTCCAAATCATCGGGCATATTGTTTTCTATATGCCGAAAAATATTCTGCATATATTTGTTTTTATGGATCGCGTCACTCATTTTTGACCATCTTTCCATATCTTCATAATTTCGCTGCGCGCACCTGCTATTGTATGGATCGCGGACTTTTGTTCCTCTCGAGAGATTGGCGCGGTAATACGCTCGAAAATACCGCGCATCAAAGTTTCATCGCGGTCGAAAGCGCAAACACTCGCCTCAATCATCTCCCCTGCGGTCACATTGGTGAAGTCAACCCGATAACCTGCGGCGAGCGCGAGGTATTCTATAAACATCCGCTGGGCGCGGCCGTTGCCCTCGCGGAACGGGTGCATCACGTTTATTTCACTGAGATAATACGCGAGACGCCCGGTAATCCGTTCCTTTGGCGTATCAAGCAAATATCGCTCCGCTTTTAGTTTCTCGAACAGTTCTGTGCCGTATATATCCAACACATCAGCGTTGCAAAACGGATTTCCTTTTGAAAAGTTTACAGTCCGCAGTTTTCCCGCCCACTCGAATATATCGCCAAAAATATATCGGTGAATATCGCACAGGTGCTTGAAATCGAGTTTACCGCGCATCGGGCTGCGTTCCGCTTCAAGTATGCGAACCGCCGCTATCTCTCGTTCGGCTGTCCGAAGTGCGTCCCCGTCAGTGATGCCGAGTTTATTTCGCAGGACGTTGGAGTTTTCATAGCAATAAAAAATATCCCATTCGTAGCTATACTCGTATGAATCCGGCATCCGCGCCCCTCCTGTGCTTTGCGACAAGACGGCGCACCATTTCATCAGCGGTAACTTCTCCGCTTAAAACAGCGCGCAAACGCCCCCTGTCCTCGTTTGTCAGCGGCATATATTCTATCGCCATCGTGCCGTTCACCATCCCTATAACACGGTCTGTGTCAAGGGCAAGTTTGTATTCCGGCGGTTTTTTCTGTTGTTTTGCGGCTTTTGTCCTGCCGTCTATCGGTTTTTGCGCGCTTTTAGGTATGAGCCACATACTCCCGATGCGTTCCACGCCATGAACCTGACCGTTCAGGCACAGAACCTCAACTCTGCGCTGGGTGATTCCCCATTTCCCCGCCGCTTCTTTGGCGCTGATATAATCCATCATGAAAAGCTCCCTTCGATTGCCGTTATCCTTATTATACTGCGAATCATCGAATAATATAAGCGAAATTTATACTGCGTGAAAAAATTTTCAATTAAAATGTTAAAAAAGTCATTGACAAATTGACACGGAAATCGCACCGTTCCGAAATCTGCTCAATCAGATGTATTCGGCTGACGTATCAAAGAAAGTCCATTCCTCCTATGTGGTGAAAGCGAGAAGCGGAGCGTTTACAGGCTGTCTTGCACCGTTCGGTTACAGAAAAACCGACGCCGACAAGAACAGGCTTGAACCCGACCCGGACACCGCGCCCATCGTGCAACGGATATTCACCCTTGCCAATGAGGGCAAAGGCACGAACGCCATACGGCGCATATTGGAAGATGAACAAGTACCCTGCCCGACATGATGGAACAGGCAAAAGGGCTTGCGTGACAAGATGACCAAGTTTGAGCGCGAGAACCCGGAGACAGGGCGTTTCATATGGGATTTTTCCATGCTCAAAGAAATGCTCTCCAACCCTGTGTATGTCGGCGCAATCGCTTCACAGAAGCAGGTCTACAGGTTCAAGACAGGTTGGGTACGCGACAAGAAGCCCGATGAATGGAATGTAGTCGAGGATATGCACGAAGCCATCATCAGCCGCGAAAAATTTGACTTGGTACAGGAGAAAATCCAGTCACGCCGCCGCCGCGCCATACAATTAGTTGGGTATTACTCAGGTGATGCACTGCGGATCCTGTGGGCGCACACGGCACACGGTGCATATCGGTAAATTGATATTAATAGAGAGTTTTGGTATGATCGTACAGATTGTGCGCTGGTATTACATTATAAGTCCAAGTATGATTTATAATTGAAGAAGCGGATAAATGAAAAATAAATTATGAAAGAAGAGAACTGTGACAGCAGAATTGCAAAAATTCATTTCCCAAATCAAGCCCCTAGACTGCAGTGTTATGGCAAAAGCTCAAGCTAGGTTGGACGGCCTTGTGAAGCCTCCCGGGAGTTTGGGCAAGCTTGAAGAGATTGCCGTAGCCCTTGCCGGCATCAGCGGCAGGCTGCATTATGACGCTAGCAAGCGGTGCGTGGTTATCATGTCGTCGGACAACGGCGTCGTGGAGGAGGGCGTCGCTTCGGCCCCGCAAGCCGTTACGCATATGATGACGTTGAATTTTGTACGGGGCATCACCGGGGCCTCCGTTCTGGCGAAGCAGTTCGGCGCCGACCTTATTGTCATTGATGTGGGCGTCAATGCGGATATAGACCACCCGCATGTAAAAAATAAGAAGATACGCAAATCCACATGGAACATAGCCAAACGGGAGTCCATGACGCGGGGCGAGGCGGAACACGCCGTTTTAATTGGCATAGAGGCCGTAATCGAGGCGGCAAACAATGGCTACGCCCTCATAGGCGCGGGCGAAATGGGTATAGGCAACACAACTACGTCATCCGCCGTGCTGTGCGCGCTGACGGGCATACCGGCGGAACAGTCGGCGGGCAAGGGTGCGGGGCTGAAAGAAGAAGCGTACAGGCGAAAAATTGAAGTCATAGAAACCGCGCTAAAACATAATGAGCCTGACCCCGATGATCCAATCGACGTGCTGGCTAAAGTCGGTGGCTTCGACATTGCGGCAATGGCAGGGCTATACATAGGCGGCGCGGTTATGCGCGTGCCGGTTATTATCGACGGGTTTATTTCGATGGTTGCGGCGCTGGCGGCGGCACGGCTCGCCCCGGCAGCGAAAAGCTATATGCTCGCTTCCCACAAATCCTTCGAGCAGGGGTTCGACCACGCGGCGGTCGCGCTCGGCATTGAGCCGTGCCTTCAATTGAATATGCGGTTGGGCGAAGGTAGCGGGTGCCCGATCATGTTTGCCGTAATCGACGCCGCCTGCGCGGTCATGCGGGACATGGGAACGTTCGAGCAAGCCAATATTGGCGACGAATACTTGGATGAAATCAAAGAGGGCGACAATTTTTCCGTGTAGGGGCGGCGCAGGGGGCGGTATATGGAAATGCATGAGGGGGCGGTGTAGGGGGCGGTATATGGAAATGCATGAGGGGGCGGCGCAGGGGGCGGCGCGATGAGGGTTTTTATATCGGGCGGCGCGAAGAACGGGAAATCAACTTTTGCCCAGCGAATGGCTAAAAAAATTGCAAAGCGAAACGAGACGCAGATCGCCAAGCGGATCGAGGGACAGATACCCAAGCAAAACGAGGAGCGGAGCGCTTTTGGTTCTGCGATGGCACAACCGGCGGCCGGCGCCCCGCTTTACTATGTCGCGACCATGAGGGCTGCTGACAACGAAGACGATGAGCGCATTAAAAGGCATCGCGCCGAACGGGACGGCTGGGGGTTTTCAACGATTGAGCAGCCCGTTGATATTGTAAAGATTCTTGAGCGGTGCGATTGCGGTGGCACGTTCTTGCTCGACAGCCTGACGGCGCTGCTTGCCAACGAAATGTTTTTGCCGCCGGATTGGCGCCTCAACGAACGGGCGGCTGACAAAGTCGTGGAAGGGTTGTCGCAGGTACTAAAAACCGTATGCAACATCGTAGTGGTGTCGGATTTCATATACAGCGACGCTGTGATATATGACCCGCTCACCGAAAAATATCGGAAATTCCTCGCCCAGATTGACCGCGCGGCAGTTGAAGGCTGCGACGTTGTACTGGAAGCCGCATTTGCAAATATTATTGTCCACAAAGGGAAAGAGGAGTATGAACGTTTTTGTGAAACGCTGGCTTAAAGGGTTTTATATGTCCCTCGGGATGTTCCAAGCCATCCCGCTGCCTGCCCATGTATGGGACGACGCTTGTAAAAACCTGATGCTCCCCTGCTTTCCGCTGGTCGGCATATTGATTGGCATGATTTGGTGGGGCGCCGCTGAACTGCTGGGTTTTTTGGGCATGCATGCGATGGTCTCGGCAGCGATACTGGCGGTGCTGCCATTCTTTTTAACGGGGTTTTTGCATCTCGACGGCTATATGGACACCAGCGACGCAGTCCTGTCCCGCCGCCCGCTCGAAGACAAGCTCCGGATCCTCAAGGACCCGCACACAGGCGCGTTTTCCGTTATAATGATTGGGGTCTTGCTTCTTTTGCAATTTGCTGCGATATACGCTGCCGTTGATCTTGGGCGACGCTTCATGCTATTGATATTTATCACCGTTATATCAAGGTGCTGCGCGTCAGCCGCGCTGCAAAGCTTGCCTGTCATGGCGCAAAGCGGCTATGCCAATATGCTCCGGCAAGGCACGAGGGGCATACACAAAGCCTGTGTTATTTACGAGGCGGCCCTGGCCGTCGCAGCGGCATGTTGGTTCGCCGGGCTTAGCGGGTTGATTTGCGTTGGGGCGACCGTTATTGGTTTCGCCTGCGCGATGGCTTACTCGTATAAGGAGTTTAAAGGCGTTTCGGGGGACTTGGCGGGCTATGCGATTACGATCGGCGAATTATGCGGGCTTTTTGCTTTGGGGGTGGCTTTATGATTTTGGTTTTCGGCGGCGCGTATCAGGGGAAGCTCGCATACGCCAAGGGGCGGTTTTTAAACGATGTAAAAATAGTAAATGACTTTGATAAATGGATTTTGGAACTCGTGCAAACAGGTCAGGACGTGGATGAAGCCGTGCGCGGCTTTATAGCGGATAACGCGGATGCTGTAGTCATATGCAACGATATATCTTGCGGCGTGGTGCCAGCTGACGCGGTGCAGCGAAAATGGCGCGAAGCTGTCGGGCGGGCGGCGGGGGCATTGGCGGGAGCGTCGGACGAAGTCGTCCGCCTGTTCTGCGGCATACCGACAAGGATAAAATGACAAAGTATTAAAGGGCAAAGTGTTAAATGAAATAATGGTAAATTGCAATATGAAAAATTGAAAAATGAAAAATGTTAAATGGTAAAGTGTAAATTGGCAAGGTAATAAATGACAAGGTGATAAAGAGATTAATTGATACAATGATTGAGATTCATCTGATACGCCACGGCAGAACAAGCGCGAACGAGCAAAAACTGTATTGCGGCTCAACAGATTTGCCGCTTTCGGAAAGCGGCATAGAGGAGCTTATATCGCTGAAAGATCAAGGTATATATCCGCCGACGCGGCCTACCTGTATGTTTTTTACAAGCGGGATGCTCCGCGCGGAACAGACCCTGGACATTTTATACGGCGGCGTAGACAGGACGGCTCTCCCCGGCTTGGCGGAATACCGCTTCGGATCGTTCGAGATGAAAAGCTACAAAGAGTTGAAAGCGCAGGACGATTACCAGGCGTGGATTACCGACGAGGCTGGGGATGTTTCATGCCCCGGCGGCGAAAGCAAAAAACAATTTGAAAAGCGTGTTGTAGAAGAATACGAACGCGTAATAGAAAAGCTGATGCAGGGCGGTGGCGCGGGGAGGCCGGCAGGCAACGTTAGCGGGTGTGCTATTGGCGTGCTTACGCCGGCCGACAACGTGAGCGGGTGTACTGGTGTCGTGCCTGCATCGGCCAGCGACGCAAGCAATTCCGCGTTCGTGGTGTGCCATGGAGGCACGATAACCTATATTATGGAACATTTGGCGCCGGGCCAAAAAAATTACTACGAATGGCAGCCCAAACCGGGGCATGGCTACACGTTGTCGTATATTTCCGGGCAGTTTACAGGGTATGCAGCAATCTAATTAAAAACTATATCATAATGAATGGGGGGCGGGTATGCTTGTAGCGGCCGTTTTGGTTTTAGGCTTTTTTGCCGACCGTTTTTTTGGCGACCCGGTATACCCGTTCCACCCTGTCCGCCTCATGGGATGGTGTATCGCAAGGGGCGATAAGTTATTGAGGCGAGAAAAGCAACCCCGCGCCGCCGCGTTTGTTCTTGGGACGCTCCTGTCCGTATGCCTTGTAGCGGTCTGTTTTACTGTCCCCTTCGCCCTGTTGTTTTATCTATACAGGCTCCACCCCATCGCTGGGGTTGTGGTCGAGGCCGCGTTCTGCTACCAAATATTCGCGGCGAAGGCTTTGCGAGACGAGAGCATGAAAGTGTATTTTGCGTTGAACAAAAACGACATCGGGGAAGCCCGGCGGTGGTTGTCATGGATCGTGGGGCGCGACACCGAGAACCTGAATGAAGAAGAAATATCGAAAGCGGCGGTGGAGACGGTCGCGGAAAACCTATCGGACGGGGTGATCGCGCCCATGATCTACCTGATCATTGGAGGCGCGCCGCTGGGTTTTGCTTACAAGGCGGTCAATACGCTGGATTCTATGATCGGCTATAAGAACGAAAAGTATGCGTATTTCGGCAAATTCGCCGCGCGTCTTGACGATGTTGCGAATTTTTTTCCGTCAAGGCTGTCAGCGCTTTTGATGATAGTGGCGGCGCCTATGTGTAAACTGGACGCCGGGCGGGCGTGGAGGATATTTGTACGCGACAGATACAAGCACAAAAGTCCCAACTCCGCACAGACAGAATCCGTATGCGCGGGCGCGCTGGGCGTTTCCCTGTCAGGCGACCATTATTACGGCGGTAAGTTAGTGCGAAAACCCGTCATAGGCGACCCGCTCCGGCCGGTGGTCAAAGAAGACATCAAACGCGCAAACAGGCTGATGTACGCCGCATCGTGGTTGTGCCTGCTGCTGGGCGCGGCGGCAAGGGTACTGGTGTATGCTTTATGAATAAAACGTTGTCATACGAATATACACATGGCGGAGATATATATGACGCAGGCGGGTTGGCCGACAAAGGCGCGCTGGACTTCTCGGCCAACATCAACCCGCTTGGGATGCCCGAAAGAGCGCTGGCTGCGGCGAAGCAGGCGCTTGAACAGTCGAGCATATACCCCGATTCCGGCTGCCGCCGCTTGAACGCCGCGATTGCGCTACATGAAAATGTGGCGCCGCAGCGCATCTTTTGCTCAAATGGCGCATCCGACATCATTTTTAGGATCGTGTCCGCGAAAAAACCAAAAAAGATCCTTGTCACAGCCCCATCCTTCGCGGATTACGAACGGGCGGGCCGGGGATTTGGCGCGGAAATTGTTCATTGCGTGCTGCATAAAGAAGACGGGTTTCATATCGACAGCCGCATTGCCGAGGCAATCCACGCCGATCAGCCTGACATCGTATTCCTGTGCAACCCCAACAATCCGACCGGATGCCTGACCCGGCGAGGTATAATCGCCGAAGCCGCAGCGGTTTGCGAGGACATAAATTCCATTTTGGTGGTTGATGAGTGCTTTCTGGATTTTGTGCCGGATGCGGACAGTTACACCGCAAAAACGCTACTAAGCGATTACAGAAATGTGGTGGTGCTAAAAGCGTTCACCAAAACTTTCGCAATGCCGGGGCTGCGGCTGGGCTACGCGCTATGCAGCGACGAGACGTTTATCGACCGCTTGCGCTTGTGCGGAGCGGATTGGCCCGTATCGAATGTTGCGCAGGCGGCGGGCGTCGCGGCGCTGGTGAATGCCCGCGCGTTCATCGGCAAATCCGTTTCATTTGTAGATGCAGAGCGAAGCCGTTTAACGGATGCACTTGCTGGAATGGGCTTGGAGGTGTACCCTGCGCAGGCGAACTTTATATTTTTCCATTGTCCATGGGATGCAAATTATGGAATGGATTTGGGGCGGGAGCTTCGCAATAAAGGCATACTCATCCGGGATTGCCGAAACTTCGTGGGGCTTAGCCCGGGTTATTACAGAATCGCTGTGCTGACTAATGAAAAAAACATGCGGTTGATTGAATCGTTAATAGAGGTTCGGGCGACATGGCAAAGCCGATTATAATAATGGAAGTTCGGGTGACATGGCAAAAGCGATTATGATAGTGGAGGAGCGGACAACATGGCAAAGCCGATTATAATAGAGGAGGAGCGGGCGAAATGGCAAAGCCGATTATGATTCAAGGAACATCGTCCGGCGTGGGCAAGACCATCCTCACGCTGGCGTTGTGCCGGATATTCAAGAAGGACGGGTATGCGGTCGCCCCTTTCAAATCGCAAAATATGACGTCGAACACGACCATATTAAATACCGGCGAAGAAGTGGCCATCTCGCAAATTTTACAGGCAAAAGCGGCAGGGATCGAACCCGAAGCAATTTTGAACCCGATTTTATTGAAGTACTCCCGGGAAAAACGGGAAACCCAGCTTGTTGTAAATGGGAAACCGCGCGATATAATAAACGCGTACAACTTTGGCGAAACCAAGCAAAGCCTTGTCCCGGAAATAAAAAAGGCGTATGATACATTGTCCTCGCATTACGACATTGTCGTCATTGAGGGGGCGGGTAGCCCCGTGGAACTCAACCTGAACAAAGATGATATAGTCAATATGGGGATCGCCAGGCTAATGCGCGCCCCTGTGCTGCTAGTGGCCGACATAGACAGGGGCGGGGTTTTCGCGTCGCTGTACGGCACGGTCGTGCTGTTGAACGAATGGGAACGGCCGCATATAAAAGCGACTATCATCAATCGTTTCAGGGGTGATGTTGCCTATTTTGAGGATGGGATTGCCATTATTGAGGAATTGACAGGAGTACCGGTAGCGGGCGTCGTACCATATATGCAGCTCTCCCTGCCCGAGGAAGACAGCCCCGGCGGCGCGGCATATTCGCCCGACGACAATTATGATGAACAGTTTGATATAATTGCAACACATATCAAGAAGTCGCTCAACATGGATTTGATTTACAAAATATTGGAAACCGGGGCATAAAATAGGGAGCGGGCGGGACAGGCGGAGCGGGCGATACAGGCGATACTGTCGGGCTAGGAGGAATAGATGGATTTAAAAGGAAAAAAGTTTGTCGCGTCGTACAGCGGCGGCAAGGACAGCATCTATGCCGTATACAAGGCTATCGAAGCGGGGCTTGTCCCGTTGGAATTGATTACCACATACAGCGATAAACGCTCGTGGTTTCATGGAATGTCGGAGGATCTTTTGCAACGGGTTTCCGCTTCTGTCGCAATCCCGTTGACGCTGATCCGTACCCCCGGCGATCAATATAAGGAAAACTTTGAGAAAGCGCTTACAATTTCAAAAGAAAAAGGCGCGGAGGTCTGCGTGTTCGGCGATATCGACATCGAAGGCCACTTAAAATGGTGTACCGAGCGCTGCGAGGCAGTCGGGCTTATCCCGTATTTCCCACTATGGAAAGAGGATCGGAAAAAGCTGGTACTCGGGTTCATCGACGCGGGCTTCAAGACTGTTATCACTATTGTCGATGCCAACAGGATGTCGGACGAATTTCTAGGACAGGTGCTGACGAGGAATGTTGCGGACGCCATCGAAAAGAGCGGCGCCGATATATGCGGTGAAAATGGCGAGTACCACACATTTACATTTGATGGGCCGCTTTTTAAGGAAACAGTGGATTACACGATAAAAGAAAGATTGCGCCGCGATAAATACGCGACGCTCAGCATCGAATAGCGGGCTGGATAAGCTTAATGGCAGTGTTGGGCGTAGGCCTTGGGTGGAGGTATTGGGGGAAGCATTGTGAAGGAACTCAGGACGGGCGTCACAACTGGTTTATGCGCGGCGGCGGCGGCGAAAGCCGCGACTGTAATGTTGTTGTCCGAAAGTTCCGTTAGGCAAGTGGAAGTGGCCGCCAAAAACGGAGAAGTAAAAACATTTGTAGTGACAGACGTCACAATTGAAAAGGGCATAGAGCAAAGCGAAGCGCAAACTAATACCGATAGCGAAGCGCAAAGTGTGGCGCAAAGTGAAGCACACATTAATGTAAAATGTGCGGTACAAAAGGACGCAGGAGACGACCCCGACATCACGCACGGCATTAAAATATACGCTTCCGTATCCAAAAAGGAGCAGGTAGGCATTGACGTAGACGGCGGAGAGGGCGTCGGGCGCGTGACGAAGCCCGGGTTAAAAGTCTCTGTGGGCATGGCTGCCATCAACCCTGTGCCGATGGAAATGATAAAATCAGAAATAGCCAGCATATGCAAAGCATATGCCTACACAGGCGGCATCCATGCTGTTATCTCCATACCCGGCGGGGCCGAAATCGCAAAAAAGACCATGAACGCGCGGCTTGGGGTCGTCGGGGGGCTGTCGATCCTTGGCACGACGGGGATTGTAGAGCCTATGAGCAACAAGGCGATTGTGGATACGATAAAAGCCGAGATAGACGTAAAAATCGCATCGGGCAAAGACGACCTGTTGATATCGCCCGGCAATTATGGGCGGGAGTTCGCCGCCGGGGAGCTTGGGCTGAGCATTGATGATGCGGTCAAGTGCTCTAATTTTATTGGGGAGACGCTGGATTACGCCTGCTTGAAAGGCATAAAAAGGATTTTATTGGTAGGCCACGCGGGGAAATTGGTTAAACTGGCCGGCGGTATTATGAATACCCATTCCGCCGTTGCCGACTGCCGCATGGAAATTATTGCCGCCCACGCAGCCCTGATGGGCGTCGGAGCGGGGATAATCAGCCAAATTATGGCGTGCGCGACGTCGGAAGCCGCTGTTATGGTATTGAAGCAAACCGGAGCCAACGAATCCGTTTGGGAGAGCATCGGGCAAAAAATTGGCTTCCACCTCCGGGAGAGGACGCAAGGCAGTATACAAGTGGAATACATCATTTTCACACAAGAACACGGCGTATTATGCAAGGGGACTACAATATAAATACGATAAACATGGCGCAAGGCGACGCGCGCGCTTTCGCGCGTTATGCGGTGTGGAGTTGAGCGCCGAACGGAGCCGCAGCTCGTCTGCGGCGAGTACGGATAGAGCGAAACGGAACTAGTGTGAGTAACGAGCGGGGCTTTCGGCCTTGACGAAAGCCCAGCGAAGATTACGAACACGTAAAACCGCATTATTAATAAGAGGCGACAACATGAATGCTAAAATAAAAGGCAAGCTATACGGGATAGGGGTGGGGCCGGGGGACCCGGAGCTGCTGACGCTTAAAGCTGTGAACGCTATGCAAAAATGCAGCGTCATCGCCGTGCCTAAAACCGGCAACGATGAAAAAACCGCTTTTGCCATAATCGAAAAATACCTCATTGGAAAAGAATTGCTCGAATGCCGCTTCGTTATGGAAAGGGATATGGCGAAGCGAAAGGAAGCCCGGCAAATAGCCGCCGCAGATATAATTACGCATTTGGACGACGGAAAAGACGTAGGCTTTGTCACACTGGGCGACCCGACGACCTACTCGACATATATGTATGTGCATGAGATCATAACGGGGAAAGGCTACGACGCCCTAATCATTCCGGGGATAACGTCGTATTCGGCATGCGCGGCGGCGCTCGGCATAGCCCTGTGCGCCGGCGAAGAGACGCTTACAATCATAGGGCGCGGCAAAAACATTGACGGGCTGCTGGACGCGCCCGGAACCAAGGTCATAATGAAATCCGGCACAAACCTGGCGATCGTGCTCGATAAACTGAAAAAGCGCGGATATGGCGCCAAAACAAAAATCGTATGCCGCGCCACCATGGATGGCCAACGGTTGTATAATAGCATAGAAGAATATGATAATTCGCCGGAAACTGGGTACTTTACAACGTTAATCGTCAAGGAATAATGCTAAATATATATGTAAAAAATTGACTGCCCATATGTAGGGACGCACATTGTGCGTCCGTGACTTTTCAATCGCCCAAGAACATATAGTTTTGGAGAAAATGCAAATGGTTTACTTTATAGGCGCAGGTCCTGGCGACAAGGAACTGATTACGGTAAAAGGAATGAAAATTCTATCGGCGGCGGATTGCGTCATCTACGCCGGTTCATTGGTCAATCCCGAATTGCTCGGCTATGCAAAACCCGGATGCGCCCTGCACAACAGCGCGAAAATGACGTTGGAAGAAATTATAAAAATCATACTGGATAACGAAAAAGACGGATTGCTCACGGCGCGGCTGCACACGGGCGACCCAAGCATTTACGGGGCGGTGAAAGAACAGATCGACATACTCGCCGCAAATGGCGTCCCCTATGAAATCATACCGGGCGTAAGCTCGTTTGCCGGGGCTGCCGCAGTGCTGGGCGCCGAGTACACCCTGCCCGGCATAAGCCAGACGGTTATTTTGACAAGGATGGAGGGGCGCACTCCTGTCCCCGAAAGGGAGAGGATAGCTGAACTTGCGAAAATACAGGCGTCGATGGCTATTTTCCTATCCAGCGGCATGTTGCCCGAACTTTCCGAAAAACTGATGGAAGGCGGCTATCCCCCGGGCACGCCCGCAGCCATTGTATATAAAGCCACATGGCCGGACGAAAAAATCATACGGACGACGGTCAAGGGGCTGCCGGAAGCGGGGGCTAAAGGCAGCATCAGCAAAACGGCGATCATATTGGTCGGCAACTTTCTTGGCGGCGATGGTGAATATGATCGTTCTTTTTTATACAATCCGGAATTTACACATGGATACAGAACAGGGCGGGATGCAGGACGGGATGCAGGACGGGATGCAGGACGAGATGCAGTGCGGGATACAGATCAAGATGCAGTGTGGGATGCAAAAACAGATGAATAATGTGTATATCATGGCGTTTACGGACAGGGGGAAAGCCCTGGCCGACACTATAGCCGAAAAAATAAAAGGCGCCCACACCGGGGCCGGCGTGACGGCGGACAGGGTCACCGGGCTTTTTGACTATGTGAAGCCCATTTTTGCTACCGGAAATGTGTTGATATTCATCGGCGCCGCAGGCATAGCGGTCAGGGCCGTCGCGCCGTTTATTAAAAACAAGCGCACGGACCCGGCGGTGCTTGTGATTGACGAGTACGCGCGCTACGTCGTCCCCATCCTTTCGGGGCATGAGGGCGGCGCGTACGATTACGCCCGCGAAATTGCATCGCTGATGGGAGCCGCCCCTGTAATCACGTCCGCCAGGGACGTGGGCATTTTTCATGTGGGCATCGGCGCGCGAAAAAACGCGGACGCCGATTCGCTGGAAGGCTTCTTTCTTGCAACATTAAACAGCCTGTCCATACCATTGCAAGCCGTGGCGTCAATATCGTCAATCGACCTGAAAAAAGACGAAAAGGCGATAACCGCTTTATGCGAAAAATACCGCATCGCTTATATTACATACAGCGCGGAGGAACTGAACAGCGTTGCGCATTGTTTTCAGCAGTCTGAGTTTGTGAGGGCGACAACAGGGACGGGAAATGTCTGCGAGGCGGCGGCGTATCTGTCCTCAAAAAACGGGATAATGGTGTCGCCAAAAACAGCGAAGAACGGGGCTACATTGGCTATCGCCAAAGAAACCTGGAAGAAAGCATAATCGGCAGGGGGCGTCCATTGAAACTAATAATGGCAGGGCTTGACCATAACAGGTCAGACATTGAAGTCAGGGAAAAATTTGCACTTACAAAAGAGAGGACAGGTAAAATCCTCTCGTCCGTCAAAGAGAGCGGGCTTGTTGGGGGCTGCGTTATCATAACCACATGCAACCGGACGGAATTTTATGCATCGGTCCCGGCGGACGCTTTGTATGAGCCGTCCAAAACGCTCTGCGAAATGCTAAACAGGGATTATTTTGAATACAAGCAATTTTTTACGGAAAGGGCCGACAGGCAGGCGATAGACCATCTGTGCCGCGTGGCCTCGGGGCTTGACTCGCAGATAATCGGCGACGACCAGATCATCACCCAAGTCCGCGAGGCGCTGGAACTGTCCCGCGAGCGGGGCTGTACGGACGGCTATATCGAAACGATGTTCAAGACAGCCATACAGGCGGCAAAAAAAGTAAAAACGAATGTTATACTTAAAACGCTGGGGATTGATTCCGTACCGGACAAAGCGGTCGCAAAACTGAAGACGATATGCCCGCTGGCGGGGTGGAGCGCCGTTGTTATCGGCAACGGGCAAACGGGCAGGCTTGTTTCGCAGTTGCTGATCCATGAAAACGTTAATGTGACGGTGACATTGCGCCAATATAAAAAAGGCGCCATACAAGTCCCCAAAGGGGCCGATACAATACTCTACGGCGAGCGCTACGAGGCGATTGGGACTTCGGACATTGTGGTCAGCGCCACAACAAGCCCGCACTTTACGCTCACATATGGCGAACTTTGCAAACTGGAGCATATACCGGGGATTATAGTCGATTTGGCCGTCCCAAGGGACGCCGAGCCGTCCATCGGGGGAATCCCCGGCGTCGCACTGCTGACCATAGACGACATAGCAGGCGACGAAAGCCGCAAGATACCGCCAGAAAGCGCCAAAGAGATTGATTCGATCATTAGCAAGCACATCGAACAGTATTATCGCTGGTTCGCATTCAAAGAAAGCTTTGTACATGCCGGAGGATCAAAATGACGAAAATATACGCAGTTGGCATAGGCCCCGGCGACGATGGCTACCTCGCGCCGAAGGCCAGGGAGGCGCTGCTTCAAAGCGACGTCATTGTCGGGTATACGGGCTATGTGGGGCTTATATCCGGGCTTACGCAGGGGAAAGAAGTGATCGCCACAGGAATGAGAGGCGAAACCGAGCGCTGTGAAGCGGCTATCAGCGAGGCGCTGAAAGGATTGCAGGTGAGCGTCGTATCCAGCGGCGACGCCGGGATTTACGGCATGGCTTCGCTGCTCTACGAATTGGCCGAGAAGCACCCTACAATAGAAATTGAGGTCATCCCCGGCATCACGGCGGCGGTTGCCGCAGCGGCTATTTTGGGCGCCCCGTTGACGAACGACTTCGCCGTTATCAGCCTCAGCGACTTGCTGACGCCGTGGGAGGTTATAGAAAAACGGCTTGACGCCTGCTCCACAGCCGATATGGTGTTGTGCATTTACAACCCGCAAAGCTCAAAGAGGAGCGACTATCTTAAAAAGGCGTGCGACATCGCGCTTTGCCACAAGCCTTCTGACACAAAGTGCGGCTATGTGCGCAACGCGTTTCGGGGCGACGAAAACGCCTCCGGCGGCGGCAGAGCCGGGGAAAGCCGCGTATGCACCCTTGCTGAACTGCGGGAGGCGAGCGTGGATATGTTCACGACTGTCATCATAGGAAACTCCGCCACAAAGATAATTGATGGCAAATTGGTCACTGTCCGGGGATATGAGTTATGAAGGTTTTAGTTTTTGGCGGCACGACAGAGGGGCGGAGGCTATGCGAGGCGCTGTCGGGCGCGGGCATTGACGTCACGCTGTCTGTGGCGACGGAATTTGGCCGGGAAATGGCGGAAAACGCCGGCGTAGGCGTAGGCGCCGCCATTCTGTCCGAAAGGCTTGGGGCAGCAGAAATGACGGCTTTGCTGAGCCAACAAGGCCAATCAGGGCAACAAAACCAACAAGGCGCAAATAGTTATGATGCTGTGGTCGACGCCACGCATCCATATGCGGTTGAAGTCACAAAAAACATCCGATCCGCCTGCTTGGCAGCAGGAATAAATTATTATCGGCTCAAAAGGCCAGAAAGCGCGGAGGTTGCGGGCATAACTTACGTCCCGGACATGAGCGCCGCCGTAGAAATTCTCAATAAAAGCGATGATGATAAAATTTTACTGACCACAGGGAGCAAGGAACTGGAGCCGTTTACGCATGTGAAAAATTTCGCAGAACGGATTTTTGTCCGTATCCTGCCCATGCAGAATTCGCTCCAAAAGGCGCTTGGGCTTGGCTTTCGCGGCTCGAATATCATATGTATGCAGGGGCCCTTCGATAAAGAAATGAATGTGGCGACGCTTAAAATGACAGGCGCCAAATATATGGTCACAAAGGATTCGGGGGACGCCGGGGGATTTTTTGACAAAGTGTCTGCGGCGCTCTCCATAGGGTGCGAAACAATCGTGATAGCGCGCCCTGTCCGGGAAGAGGGCTATACGTTTGATGAACTGTTGGAGCTGTTTCATATTGAATGCGCGGACAGCGCAGCAAGCGTTCGATATATAAAAAGAACAAATAGCACAAGTGGTGCAGGAAGCTCTGACAGCGCAGCTAGCGCGTATAATTCAAAGAGTACTGCGTATTTTCCGCTATTTGTCGATATGAGGGAAAAAAAGGCGCTTGTCATCGGCGGCGGCAATGTGGCGGAGCGCAGGGTAAAAATTTTGGCTTCATTCGGCGCTGACATCACCGTCATATCGCCTGAAGCCTCCGAAAGCATTGCGCGGTTGGCGTCCTGCTTCATAAAAAGAAAGTATCAAACCGGCGACATTGCGGCCATAGACCCTTATCTTGTCATAACGGCGACTGACGACAGGCAAACAAACCATGCGGCGATGTTTGAAGCCAAGAACCTTGACATTCTAATATCCGTTGCGGATCGCCGCGAGGAATGCACATTCTATTTTCCGGCGATTGTGGAAAACGATAACTATATTGCGGGGCTTGTATCGAAAAACGGCGACCATTCGGGCGTAAAGCGAACGGCTGAAAAATTGCGGGGGCTGCTGTGATAAGAGGGCTGCTGTGTTAAGAGGGCTGCCATGATATGAGAGCTGTTATTATTAGAGGATTATTATGAAAAGAAAGATAAGGATTGGGAGCCGCGACAGCGTCCTGGCGATCAAGCAGGCGCAGATTTTAATGGAAACCGTTGCAAGTCCGGACATAGAATTTGAGCTTGTATTGATAAAAACAACCGGCGATAAAATATTAAACAAAAGCCTGGACGAAATCGGGGGCAAGGGCCTTTTCATCAAGGAACTCGAACAGGCGTTGATAGACGGGAACATCGACATAGCCGTCCACAGTTACAAGGACATGCCCTACGAAGAAACGGACGGCCTGCCGGTCGTGGCGCTGTCCCGCAGGGAAACGCCCTTTGACGCGCTGGTCCTGCCCGTAGGGCGCGACGCTACCGGCACGCCGATCCTGCCCGTAGGGCGCGACGCCCCCGGCGCGCCGATTTTTATGGGCAAACCCGTCGGCACATCAAGCCGACGGCGCGCAATACAATTCAATCGGTTATATAATGGAAGCGTAGAAATAAAAGGGGTGCGGGGAAATGTGCCTACCCGCCTATCTAAGCTGGACAATGGCGAATATTCCGCGTTGATATTGGCGGCGGCTGGCCTTAACCGGCTGGGCCTGCAGCACAGGATTTCCCGCGTGTTCACCGCCGATGAAATGATACCGTCAGGCTCGCAAGGCATTTTGGCGATCCAGGGGAGGCAGGGAGAGGATTATTCATACCTCGAAAACTTTCACAGCCGAGAATCGGAGATTGTATCCAAAGCGGAAAGACAATTTCTTAAGGCGCTGGGCGGCGGCTGTACATCGCCTGTCGCGGTTTACGGCGAGCTGGCAAATGGTAAACTGCTGCTCAGAGGGATGTATGTCGACGCTTTCGGCAATGTGGAAATTGGGAAAATCAGCAGCGATGCAAACATAGATGCAAATATAACAGAGTTATTAGGCAGATCATATGGTGAATCGATCGATGGATCGTTAAATGAATCGTTCGATAGATCGTTCGATGGATCGTTTATAGAAACACTTGGCGAAACACTTGCGATGCAGTTGAAGGCAAGGTCGGAGGGTAAAGTTTAATGATGGTTACATTAGTCGGGGCGGGCCCCGGGGACAAAGGGCTGCTGACGCTAAAAGGGGCGGAGCGTATTTTGGCCGCCGATGTCGTCCTCTATGACCGTTTTGTCAGCGGGGATATTTTGGCGATGATACCGGATGCCGCCGAAAAAATAAACGTTGGTAAAAACGCGGGCAACCACCCCGTACCGCAAGGTGAAATCAACCGGTTGCTCCTGGAATACGCGCAGCAGGGGCATAATGTGGTCAGGCTCAAGGGCGGCGATCCCTTTGTATTTGGGCGCGGCGGCGAGGAACTGGAGCTGCTTGCCGAAAACGGCATACCGTTCGAGGTTGTCCCCGGCGTAACATCCGCCATCGCGGGCGCAACATACGCCGGGATACCCATAACCCATAGGGATTACGCGTCGTCGTTTCATGTCATCACAGGCCGCGCGAAGAACGACGGGCCCACAAATATTGATTACGACGCGCTCGTCCGCGCAAACGGCACTTTAATATTTTTAATGGGCGTGGCTGTCATTGGGGACATTTGCGAGGGGTGCGTCGCCGCTGGGATGGACGCCGACATGCCCGCCGCAGTCGTGGAAAACGCCACGACAGGGGTGCAACGCAAGTTTGTCGGGACTGTGGGCGCGCTGCCCGCAATAACGTTTGAAAACAACGTCCAATCGCCCGCTGTCGTCATCATCGGAAAAGTCTGTGCGCTATCCGGGCGCTACGACTGGTATATCAAAAAGCCGCTACTTGGCAGGCGCATCGTCGTGGCGCGGACGAAACCCGGTGTATCGAAACTTTCGGACGGCTTGAAGGAATTAGGCTGCCATGTGATTGAAATGCCATGCCCAAAAATTGTGCCGCTCCCTTTTTCGCCGGACAAAGCGCGGGACTGCTCATGGCTGGCGTTCACAAGCGGCACTGGCGTGAACGTATTTTTCGACGCCTTGGTTGAAGGCGGGATTGATATCAGGTCGCTTTCCCACGTTAAAATAGCATGTGTCGGCGCCGAAACCGAAAAGGAACTGAACCGGCGCGCAATAAGGGCTGATTATTGCCCGCTGGAATACAACGGGGCTGCGTTGGCGCGTGGTTTATGCGAGCGGATGAAGCAAGGCGAGAGGCTGTTTATTGCCAGGGCCAAAGACGGCGCGGAGGGCTTGACGCGGATACTGACAGAGGGTGGGATAGCTTTCGACGACGTGGCTATATATGATAAAATAAACGCCCAAAAGCAAATTGCGGTTGGCGGCTTCGACTTTGCGGCGTTCACCAGTTCGTCGGCTGTGGAGCGGTTCGTCGAAAGCGCCGCAGATCCCACAGGCGCTGCGTGCACAGCCAGCCCCACTGGCGCCGCGGGCGTGGAATTTACCGGCGTTAAAGCCGTCTGCATCGGGGAGCGCACGGCGGCTTCGGCCAAGTCATATGGCATGGACATTTATATTTCAAAGGAATCCACTATCAACAGCATGATAGAAAAAATAAAGGAGTTGTGCGCGGAAAATGGACATTAGGACAAGGAGGCTGCGAAGCAGCGAAACGCTCCGGCGTATGACGCGGGAAACGCGGATGTCGCCCGACTCCCTTATCTATCCGCTCTTTGTGCGGGAAGGCAGCGGGGTCGAGGAAGAGCTCCCCTCGCTTCCGGGGCAGATCAGGTACAGCCCCGACACAGTGGAAAAGGGCGTCGACGCGGCACTGGGCGCGGGCGTGCGCTCGTTCCTGTTTTTTGGGCTGCCTGCGTCCAAAGACGAGAGCGGCGCCGGCGCGTATGACGATAACGGCGTCGTCCAGCAAGCCCTCAGAAACATCAAAAAAACGTATAAAAATGACGCATTTCTCGTGACCGACGTCTGCTTGTGCGAATACACTTCGCACGGGCATTGTGGGCTGATTGCTGACGGAGAAGTGGACAACGACACAACCCTGCCGCTCCTGGCGAAGACAGCCATTTCCCATGTCCAGGCCGGCAGTGACATGGTCGCTCCCTCCGGCATGATGGACGGCACGGTCGCCGCGCTCCGGGAGGGGCTGGACGCGGGCGGCTATACTGGCGTACCCATCATGAGCTATGCCGCGAAATACGCTTCCGCGTTTTACGGCCCGTTCAGGGACGCTGCCGGTTCCGCGCCGCAATTCGGGGATAGAAAAACATATCAAATGGACTGGCATAACGGAAGGGAAGCCTTAAAGCGGATTCATGCGGACAGAGGCGAGGGTGCGGACATTATCATTGTAAAGCCCGCCCTGCCCTGCTTAGATATAATTTCCAAAGCGCGCGCGGAGACGCCGCTGCCGATAGCGGCATACAGCGTCAGCGGCGAATACGCGATGGTAAAAGCGGCGGCGGCTTGCGGGTACATGGATGAATACAAAGTCATGTGTGAAAGCGCAGTCGGCGTTTTCCGGGCGGGGGCGGATATTTTAATTACATACTACGCCAAAGAGTTGGCGGAGGCTATCCGGAAAGGGGACATTGGTTAATGGAGCAGTCAATAAATATTGTGCAGTCTAAAAATTTGTTTGAACGTGCGGTCCGGGTAATGCCCGGAGGGGTGAACAGCCCTGTGCGGGCGTTCAAGGCCGTCGGCGGGGACCCGCTGTTTATCAGCAGGGCGGACGGCGCCAAAATATACGACGCGGATGGCAACGGCTACATCGACTATGTGTCTTCATGGGGGCCGATGATTCTCGGGCATAACAGCGCCGCCGTCCGCGAAGCCGTAGTACGTGCTGCGCAGCATGGCTTGAGCTTCGGCGCCCCTACGGAAGCCGAGGTCAAACTGGCCGAAAAAATCATAGAATTTTCCGGCATAGAGATGGTGCGGATGGTGAACTCCGGGACGGAAGCGGTCATGAGCGCCCTGCGCCTGTCCCGCGCATATACGGGGCGCGGCAAAATCATCAAGTTTGAGGGGTGCTACCACGGGCACTCGGACAGCATGCTCGTCAAGGCAGGGTCAGGCGCGCTCACGACGGGCCAGCCGGACAGCCTCGGCGTCCCGGAAGCGGTGGCCGGGGATACGCTCGTCGCGGCCTATAACGACTTGGGCGGCGTTGAGGATTTGTTTAAAAAATATGAAATCGCCTGCGTGATTGTGGAGCCGGTCGCGGCAAACATGGGCGTAGTGCTGCCGGTCGACGGATTTCTGAGCGGGCTGAGGGGGCTGTGCGACACATACGGAGCGCTGTTGATATTCGATGAAGTCATAACAGGTTTCCGGCTTGGCAAAGGCGGCGCGCAGGCGCATTACGGCGTCAAAGCGGATTTAGTTACATACGGTAAAATCATCGGCGGCGGGATGCCCGTCGGGGCATATGGCGGCAAAAAGGAGATAATGGAATATATATCCCCCTGCGGCGCCGTCTATCAGGCTGGGACGCTGTCGGGCAACCCCATCGCTATGGCGGCCGGCCTCGCACAGCTCGATGCGCTCGAAAGCGGCGATGTTTACAGGCATATCGACCAAATGTGCGAAAAACTGGCGAACGGGATGTCACAGATTGCGAAGAACCTGGGGATAAAAGCCTGCGTCAACCATGTCGGCTCGCTTGCCTGCCAGTTCTTCGGGATTGACAGGGCAGAAGACTATCAATCGGTCAAGAACGCGGACACGGCTCTCTACGCCCGCTACTTCCGCGAAATGCTGGCCGCAGGCATATATCTCGCGCCGTCGCAATTTGAGGCGATGTTCGTATCATATGCGCATACCGAAGCCGATATTGACGAAACACTGGAAAAAGCGGAACGGGTACTCAAAAAAATGAAAATCGAGGGTTCATTATGAAAGGGATTCTAGTGATTGCCCATGGGAGCAGGGCGAAAGAAACGGAAGCCACATTGGATTCAGTCCTGTCGATGGTAAAAGCAAAGCTGCCGGATATAATAATGGAGTGCGCATTCATGGAATTTTCCGACAGATCGGTCGAAAAAGGCGTATCCGCGCTGGCGGAAAGAGGTGTATCGGAAATAAAAATCGTTCCGTACTTCCTGTTCATGGGGGTCCATTTGAAAAGGGACATCCCCGAAATGGTGGCCAAGTGCGCTGCGGGCTTCCCCGGTATAAAAATCACAATGGGGGAGCCGCTCGGGGTCGACGAACGCCTTGCGGATATCATCGTGGACAGGATTCAAAAATAAACAGGCGCATGGCTGATGACTGTTGGAATGATGGAAAAACAAAAAGATAAACTTTATATTATCGGTTTTGGGCCGGGCGGCGAGGCTTTGCTTACCGGCGAGGCTAAAACTGCGGTCGACGCGGTGCAAAGGGTCTTCAACAGCAGAGAAATCCCTTTGTCGCAAATGATGGAGGAACTCAAAAATACTGTGGGCGGCGCGACTGCGGTGCTTGTTAGTGGCGACTGCGGTTTTTACAGCGCCGCAAAAACGATTATAAAGGATTATTCGGACATCTATGACATTGAGCTACTGCCCGGCATCAGCAGCATCCAATATTTTAGCGCGAAAATTAAGACATCCTATGACGACGCCGCCCTAGTCAGCCTGCATGGCAGGCACGGGAACATTGTAGCCAAAGTGGCGTACAACAAAAAAGTCTTTGCCTTGACGGGCGGCAAAAACCGCGTCCGCGACATTTGCGGCGCACTGTGCCGGCATGGGCTTGGCGGCGTGCGCGTCAGCGTTGGGGAGCGACTCTCTTATGCCGACGAGCGGATCGCAAGCGGCACGGCGGATGAATTGAAGGAAACGGATTTCGACAGCCTTTCCGTTATGTATATTGAGAACCTGTCAGCCGCAAACCCCCATGCGCCGCTCCACGACAGTGATTTTGCGCGCGGCGGCGTACCCATGACCAAGGAGGAAGTGCGCTGGCTGTCAATCCAGAAGCTGGGAATATCCCCCCAAGACACTGTTTTCGATGTTGGCGCCGGCACGGGCTCCGTAACAGTAGAGATGGCCAGGAAAGCGTTTGACGGCTTTGTTTACGCCATTGAAATGAAAGATGACGCCTGCGCCCTCGTGCGGGAAAACGCCGCGAAACACGGCGCTTTCAACATCGAAATCGTACACGGGGAAGCGCCCGCCGCGCTCGACGGCTTGCCCGTCCCAGACAAAGCCTTTATCGGCGGCAGTTCGGGCAATATGGGCGGCATACTGGAATCGTTGCTAAAACTCAACCCCGACATAAAAATCGTCGCCAACGCCATAACCCTTCAAACGCTGCATCAAATAACAGAGGGCTTTGAAAAAAACGGTATCGCCAACACGGATATCATATGCGTAAACATCGCCAAGTCGAAGCAGGTCGGTAGTTACGACATGATGATGGCGCAGAACCCCGTATACATCATCACCGGAACAGTCATGTTGCGAGATCTTTAGATAGCTGTAGATAACTTTTTGGACTTCGCTCCCAAAACAATTGATTATTGTTATGTTTTTGGATATACTGGTGATGCTGGGAAGGAGGGACCTCGATGATCGAACGTAAAGAGTATATGGAGCGGCTGGTTGGCTATCGCGATAAACAGGTGATCAAGATCATCACGGGGATCCGGCGCTGCGGGAAGTCCACGCTAC
>Ga0099364_10001850_pt1 | contig 34196 bp, 33 predicted proteins | sample TergutTh196P3_FD_73070 | JGI IMG/M metagenome (GOLD analysis project Ga0099364, IMG submission 73070) | Microcerotermes parvus P3 segment gut microbial communities from Pointe-Noire, Republic of the Congo - Th196 P3 | ecosystem: Host-associated > Arthropoda: Insects > Digestive system > Gut ... | reverse complement strand
TATGCAGATGCATTTAAAACAGTCGAGATTTATGACGAGCTTGCTTTTCTGCGCCTCAAAAATGTAAACGATTCTCTTTTAGGAGCTGCAGGAGATATCGTAGTCAGCGTTGCAGGGGTAAATATAGTTGTTGCTTATGCGGTGCGCGACAATGGAATAAAATTATCTGTAAGAAGCATCAACGATAAAATAAAAGCTAACAATCTTGTAAGGCACATTGTAGAAGATTTCGGCGTCGGCGGAGGTCATGATAATATGGCAGGAGGTTTCATCTTAAAGGAAAACCTAAGCGAAGCTAGAGTTTTGGACACTTTCATTAAACACCGAGCTATTGCGTTTTTTGAGAAGCATAACGGGTAACACAGGAGATGAAATGAAAACAAAAACAACAATTAATTGGGCGCTGGTTGGGACCGGCGGCATTACCAACAAATTTATTGAAGGGCTCCGTGCAACAACAGGGCAGGCGGCAGCGGTCGTTTCCCGCAGCAGGGAAAATGCCCGGAGTTTTGCAGAGCGAAACAACATTGAAAAGGCGTATGACAATTACGAAAGTATGCTGGAAGATCCGGATATTGATTTTGTGTACATCGGCACACCTCATACTACCCACAAGGATTTAACTGTTCGTGCTCTGAAAGCAAAGAAGGCTGTGTTATGCGAAAAGCCCACTGCAATCAATGCAGGCGAATTAAAAGAGATGGTTTTAGCCGCGCAGGAAAACAAAACGTTTTTTATGGAAGCAATGTGGACGCGCTTTATTCCGCCGGTGGTTGAGGTTCGCAAGTGGCTTTCGCAGAAACTGATAGGCGAAGTAAAAATGGTTCAGGTGAATTTTGGCTTCAATGCTCCTTACGATCCGAAGGGCAGGCTCTTTGATTTGCACCTTGGAGGCGGGGCTTTGCTTGATGCAGGGATTTATCCGCTTTCCATGATTTCGATGGTTTTTGGCGGAGTAAAACCCTTGGATATAAAGTCGCAGCTTTATTTTGGCAAATCCGGAGCGGATGAAGAAGATGCTGTCATCCTTTCTTACGGCGAACACAAAATCGGCTTTGCCGCAGCGGCAACCCGCACAGTGCTTGAAAACGATCTGTGGATTTACGGCACCGACGGCAAAATTCACATTCCAAATTATATCTGGTCGCGTAACGCGAAACTTTTTGTGGACGGCAAAGATGAATACACTTACCAGCCGGAGTTTGTTTCCAATGGGTACAACTACGAGGCGGAAGCTGTAATGGACTGCATCAGAGAGGGAAAAATTGAATGTCCCGTGATGTCATGGAATGAATCCATGATCCTCATGGAAACGATGGACGCAATCCGTGATCAGTGGAATTTTAAATATCCTTCAGAAGTTGTTACGTGAAATGAAAGAGCTTTAGTACACGCCTTAGACTTTTTTGCAGTTTTTCGAACGTGCAAATATCTTACAATCATTCGCCTCTTAATTTTCGTACGGTTTCCAGCATAAGGCTGTAACGGGCAGGACTCACATAATCTGGAATTGAATTGCCGCTTCCTATCGCAACTCCCCTACCCTTCTTTTCACAGAGGCGGTAGATTTCTGTAGTATAGTCTGCTACATCAACCAAACTAGAATCACAAAGTACATCCGTATCTATGCCGCCGAAATTGCCTATCCTGTCTCCGTAATCATCAATCCATTTGGAATATGGAGAAATTACATCTTCGTTGGAATGTTTTGCATCAATACCTGCGCCGGAAATAATATCATCCATTACATTAAAAATGCAGCCGCAGGAATGTAACAGAAAAGGTTTGCCCTCTGCATGAATCATATCTACAATACGCCGGTACTGCGGGATAATTAATTCCCGTATATCGTCTGCAGATAAAAGGGTGCTGGATTTATAACCAAGGTCGTCGCCGAAACGGCATACACAAAACAAACCGCCGAATTCTTTCAGAAACCGCTGCCATATCTGCACCAGTACATCCCCGATTTTGGAAAACAGAGCCTTGTAAAGTTCATCATCGTCAGCCCTGATGTAACAAAGTTCCTGGAAGCCTGTTATATCCTGCACACATTCAAACACACCGTGTCCCACGCCGCCTATACCTTTCATCCTCTGAGGCATGGCTTCCTGTAATGCGGTAAAATATTCCCGGTATTTATCAAAGTAAAAATCAGGAATGGAGTCCCAGGGGTAGCGGTCAAAGTCGGCGCGGTTTTTTATTGCCCCTTCTATGTGTCCGCCAAGAGCGCCGGAGCCGGGCATTGCAGGACCTGCGCAACATTCATAACTTACAGTGTCATACCCTGAGTCTTTGAAAAAACCGCAGTAATTACGGAAAAATTCTACCTTGTCCCGATAATCGCCGTTGTATAAATCAACAAATTGCTTCCCCTGCAGGGTTTCCATAATTTTACCTGAAATTATATGTTCATAAAGGGGAATACGGGCGGACTTTTTATTCTGCGCGGCATTAATTATATTTTGATAATCTGGATTAAACATAATTTAATAGTATTTGTTTTATACTGATATATCAAGCAGTCTACATATTCTATGTTTACATAATTTATGTTTACATATTCTATGTTTACATTTTCAATGTTTACATACTTTATTGATAAACCTCATCTTTAAAAGGAATTGATTCCATTGCTCCTTTTCTGGAGACGGTAATAGCCGCCGCTTTGCAGGCAAGATTTAAAGAATCCTGAACAGAACATCCTTGTTCACGGGCAGCCAGAAAATAACCTGCAAAACAATCTCCGGCTCCTGTTGTATCTACAGCCGGAACTTTTGCTATTTCGCCGCTTGCCCTTGTTTTTCCACAGCCGTAAAAAGCGCCGTCTTTGCCTGCGGTCAAAATGATTTCTGTTTTAGGAAAATGCGAACAAAGTATTTCTAAAATCTCCATTGCCGTAACTTCATTTAACGCACTGTCAGATACCAGTTCTGCAAGACCTGCGCCTTCAATTTCATTTACAATAAGTATATCTGCAAGTTCCATGGGAAGCAGTTTTGCTCTGTCGTCCCAGGGAGATGGATTTAAAGCTATCTTTAGACCGGAGGCTTTTGCTTTTTTCATGATAATATCTGTATTTGAAATTTCATTTTGAAGAAGAACTAAATCGCCGGCGTTAAAAAATGACAGACATTGTTCTATTTCTTCTGTACTAACAAGACCGTTTCCTCCGGCAAAAAGTATGATTGAATTTTGCCCTTGTTTATCAACTTGTATAATAGCCTGACCAGAAGGGCCGTCATAGCGTATGATTCTTTTTGTTTCCACTTGATATGATTCAAGAAGCTCAAGGATAAATGTCCCGTCGGCTCCGATTTTTCCAGCCATCCATGTTTCCATTCCGGCTTTTGCAAGAGCCGCCGCCTGATTAGCTCCCTTGCCGCCAGCTCCTCTTGAAAGGGAGCCGCTTGAAATAGTTTCTCCGGGAACTGCGATATGATCTACCGAAAAAACAAGATCGATATTTAAAGAACCGTATACAAGAACTTTCATATAAGTTTTATTTTACAACCAATTTGATAAATCTTCCAATGTTATTACACGATCATCGTTGTACATTTTATACAGTTGTTCATCGCTTGTCTGTTTTACAAAGTTGTCCACACCGTTCCAAACGCACCACCAACTCCACATTGCTTTTTCTCTTGCCATGTTGTCGATATCCGGTATTGGGCCGTTTTCCGAAAGTGTGATAATTTTCATCGTACCGGCATCTTTGAGTTCACGCACAATTTTGTAGAAAACGCCCTGCTGTGAACCGTAATCGTATTCCTGTGAATATATATCGAATCCTGCAATGTCAACATAATCCGCTCCCGGAAACCAGTCTTCGTGCTGGCCGTTCCAAACCCAGATAAGATTGTTCAAACCATGATAATTGGTGTAACGGTCATACATCAGCCGCCAAAGCCAAATTTGAGCCTGCGCGCCCGAAGAACCCCACCAGAACCATCCACCGGACGACTCATGAAGCGGACGCCAAAGCACCGGCACCGCCGCATCCTGCAGGCGTTTGAGAAGCCCTGCTACATTGTCCAGATCATCAAGAAGGAGTTGATACCCCTGCGGGTCTTCGCCGTTCATGATCCTGGCAAGGAAAAGCGGATCGTTTACAGCTTCGGTGTAAAAACCTCTCCACCATATTTGGTTTCGCGGAAAGCCGCTTGTCCCAATTTGATCTATCAAATATTTCGCAGGCGCATTCCAGTGCCAGGCAAATGTAACAATGCCGCCCATATTAGCCCACTCGATTGCGGCTTCTACTGAAGAACCCCTAGCCACCCTTTCCACTCTGGACAGGGAATAATCCATGAAATCTAATCCCAGAATAGCCGGAGTTTTGCCGGTAACATTTTTTATATACATTATTTCAGGCGAATTGATACTTTCAGCCTGCTGCCCGGATATAACTTTCGTGCCGTAGTTTGCTGCAAGAAAATTCCAAAGCCTTCGCGCATCCTCGTTTGCATTTGGATTGACAAGCGTCCTGTCAAATTGCATCGCAGTTTCCAGCAAGTTTTCCCCCGGATAATCTATGCGGACATACTCAATATAAAACCACGTCCAGCCCGGGCTGATGTTGATAGTGTTATTGCCCTTGTTTAAAAACACGCTTATGTTGATTTCAAAAGGCGTCTGCGATTCTCTGATTTCAAATTCACCCTGTGTCTGGTTGTTTACAGAAACCCTTATGTACTTTGCGCCAAAAGGTGTATATGCCGAAATGAACAGATCGAATCGTCCGTCTTCCGGCGCCGTTACCGTAAATTCGGCAAAATCATAGCTGTTATTAAAATGTCCAATAAAAGTGCGTCCTTCCAATAGATCGTCCCGCACTCTATTGGTAATGCCTATGTTTGCAGTTTCTGCCAATACTGCATGATTCCAATTGTCATTCATTGTTATTTCCCCTGAATTTTTTGAGCGGCATGACGCAAGAAGCTGTAGTACGATCACCAAGACTAACAAAATATTGCATAACCTATTCATCCTTTTTTTCATACAAGCATTATTATACAACAGAAAAAAGCACTTTTGTAAGGCTTTAGCCTGAAAAAGTGCATGACTTGTGTGACAACCAACCTGGTTGTCGAACAAGTCCATTATTTATTCCATTTTTTCTTTCAATAATATCCGCCTCCTCAAAAAAGAGTTTAGCTATTATCTCTATATTATATTTATCTATTGTTTTAATATTTTTAAATTCATTATTAACCGGTGATGATATTAGCATAGTTTTGTTATCTCCGGTCGGTGTTATATGCCATTTGCCCAAAAATGTTTTAAAAGGTAATAGAACTTGTTGACAAAAATAAATAAAAATGATATTAATTAAATATAGATAATCTATATTATGAATGGAGTATAATTATGCAGTTGTTTCGAAAGAAAATAGTCTTCTTTTTAATAGCAATTATTATAATATATTCAACAGCGGGATTTATTGTTGTAAAAATTATGCTTGACCGATATTTTAGCGGTTCCGATAAAAGTATATATTTTTCAACTAACTTAACCTATGATGATGTTAGTAAAGAATTTCAAAAAATGGATATATCTTTTTTTTCAGGCCAAAATGAATTAAATGGTGCAATATATTTCAATAACGATTCCAAGGGACTTATCGTAATGGTTCACGGATATGGCGGAGATATGGGTTCTTATATACCTCAAGTACAATTTTTTGTACAAAATGGTTGGAGCACATTAGTTTATAATGGTACAGGTGTCAATGACAGCGATGGTGAAAGTCGTATAAATCTTTATCAAGCAGTTGTCGATTTACGTGCTGCGTTACAATATATAGAAAAAGATGAAATACTGAGTGTATTGCCTCTTGTTCTTATTGGGCACAGTCAAGGGGGATTTGCTGTGTGTTCTGTTTTAAATTATGATGAAAGTGCAGCTGTAAAAGCGGTTGTGAGTTTTGCAGGAATGAATCATGCAGGAGATATGGTTGATGTTTTTGGCAGGCAAGCTGTGGGTGTGTTTTATCCGTTATTAAAGCCATTTGCGCTTATATTAAACCAAACTGATTTTTTATTAAGTTCAACCGCAGTTAGCGGAATAAATAGTAGGAATATACCAATAATACTTATTCAAGGTAATCAAGATTCTGTTGTTCCGGCAGATAGAGTAGCAATTACTAGTTTTTCAGACGAAATTACAAATGCAAATGTCGAAATTATTTTGCTGACCGATAGATGGAATAACGATCACAACAGTATATTTTGGTCAGAGGAGGCATATAATTACCGTAATTATGTAAACGAAACGTTAGACTCATATATTATCGAAAACGATATAAATATTTTGAAAGACGAGGATTTGCATACATGGGCGGATGCAATTAAATTAGATCGCAAAAAAATTAATGGCATCAATTTATATTTGTTTGATCAAATAGAAATATTTTATAACGATGCAATACAACGATAACTAATTTATTACTAGGTAGATAATATAAATAAGGAGAATATAATGGAACCATTGATTTTTGAAAATGAATTGGAAAAAGTATTTAGACAAATTGAAGAGGCTAAATTAGCTGTATTAGCAACTTCTAGTCAAAATAAACCTACCGTGAGAACAATGAGTATTGTTTTTTATAATGGAAAAATATACTGCCAAACAAGTGCTGATTATCTGAAATATAAACAAATTTCTGAAAATAATAGTGTGGCACTATGTATTTTTAATCTTCAAATAGAAGGAATTGCCAATATAAAGGGCAAAACAACAGAATTTAACGATTTTATAGAAATTTATAGAAAAAATCATGAAAATTCATATAAAAAATATTCTAAATTAGAATGTTCAAGATTAATAGAAATTATTCCCCAAAAAATAATAAAATGGGATTATAATTCTGACGGTAAACCCTTTCGTATATTTTTAGAATTAGACAATAAAAAAGTATATATGGAAATGGAAAAATATATCGAGGATTAATGATAAATATTGACAAAAGCAAATATTATTTCGCATAACAAATGGTATATGCGCCGGAAAACAATTTTGTAAACTTAAAATATGATATAGACTTTTTACTCAAGACATTTCTTTATTTTTACTATATTTGCTTTTTTCCCTGACACCAATACTTTATAATTTTGAATAAGACACAAATTAGGAATATTTTTTAATATTTTTTCTATGTCAACATTTCGCCCAATAAGCAGAACAATAATACCGTTATATTTAAGCGCTTTTTCCATTTTAGAAAGAACAAGGAAATAAAATTTATCAATTTCCATCTTGACATTATCATACAAACCCCATGGCGGGTCTGTAACTATTTTATCAATGCTTTCATTTGACAATTCTTTGTCTAAATTTTTTATATCAACTTGTTTAATTAATATATTTTGCATATTAGCTAATGATTTTTTAGCCAGTATTTTTTTCTTCACAATATTGATCATGGCATTATCAATATCAAAAGCAATTATTTGTTTTGTAGGAAAATGCAAAGCTCGCTTTATAGGAATAGAACCATTTCCACAAAATGGATCTAATAATATATCGTTCTTATCCGCCTCTGCAAACCAGTTCATTAAAAAAGCTATTTCAGGATGTAGTTCGCCTTTATTGAGTATTTTGTCATAAGCAGTATGCTTGCTTAATCGTTTCAAAAAGTAGAAAAAACCTTCTGTTCTGTATAAAATCCAAAATTCTGCATCAGAATTACTTTTATTTAACCTTAGCCCTGATTGCGAAATTATCAACTTTTCAAGTTTTGATTTTAATTTATTATCAATAGAAACAAGCTGGTTCTCTGAAGAAATTATTACACGAAAGGTATTAAATTTTTTAGTATTGCTTGATATTATTTCATCATGCAATTTAGAATTTACAATATGTTGAATAAAAGACTCTATATCTTTATTACTTTTCTCTGAGATAAAAGTAATAACAGAAAAAATATTGTTAAAGCAATACATATTTAATCTATCATACGTTTTCTCTGTTTCAAATAAAACAGCACCGTCAAAAAGTTGGTGGATTTCAATATCCGGTATTTGTTTTTCTAAAATATCTTGTATAATTGATTGCATTCCAGAAGCAAAGGAAGCAAAATATTTTCTTTTCTTCATAATTATTTAGAATTATATACCCTATAATAAAGTTGTTCGGAAACAATAGGATGCTTAACAATCGTACAAAACACCATCCTCAATGCGCATTGTCCTTCCGCACATATCGGCGTACTTCTCGTTATGCGTCACGAGCAAAATCGTGTTGCCTTGACTGTTGACTTCCATAAGCAGCGTCATGATTTCATCTGCCGATTTCTTGTCAAGATTGCCCGTCGGCTCATCTGCCAATATAATGACGGGGCGGTTGATTAGTGCGCGGGCTATGGCGACGCGCTGCTTTTGACCGCCTGACAACTCGGAGGGAAGATGCTCAAGCCTGTCGGATATGCCAAGCAATCCGGCGAGGCTGCTTATGTAATCCTCGTTTGCTTTTTGAGAATCAAGCAGCGCAGGCATGATTATGTTTTCCCTGCCGGTCAAAATTGGCAAGAGGTTAAAATCCTGAAAAATGTACCCTATCTTCTGTCGGCGTATCGCGGGCAGTTTATTGGCGTTCATGGAATCCGTTACATCGGTTCCGTCAATGATGATCATCCCATTGTCCGGCTTGTCGATGCAGCCGATAAGATTGAGCAAAGTCGTCTTTCCGGAGCCGGAACTGCCTACAATCGCAACAAATTCGCCCCGTTCGATATCGAAACTTGCGTTGTCAACCGCCTTTATAAAGGCTTGCCCTTGTTTATGCATCTTTGTGAGAAACTGCGTCGATACTATTGCCATGCCGATTGCCTCCTCGTTTTGAAAAGCTCCGTGTTTAAGATTTTTCCAACTGACGTGCGCATCGTCCACATGAACGCCGCGTAAATTAAAGCGCAAGCGAAGAGTTGGATAATTATCGCTTGGACGTTAAACACCATAACGGCTTTGTCGCCAAACAAGACATACGCCGCATACGAAAGAGCATGGAAACCGCCAACCCCCAGCGCAAACGACGCGGCGACCCCGATTGTGGCGGCATTGAAAGCAGTTGACGTAAAAGCCCGCAATATGTCCTTACATTCCGCGCCAATGGTGCGCAATACGCAGATGTTTTTTGATTGCGTTTCCACATAGCCCGTTACCCTGAGATAAATCATAATCAGCACGATGGCGAGCAAGACGGCAAAAACCAAAAGCGTCATGATATGCAAGCCCGTTTGCATGTTCTTGTCGGCTTCGGCTGATGCTAAATTATTTTGTACGCTGTATAAGCCGTTATCTCCGAAATGGTTTAATAGCTGTTGATAGACGACTCCCGATTCTTGTGTATCATTTAACGTTATGAACATCCAATCAAGAAAGTGGTCATCGATAACTTGCACTTGAACACTTGCGATGCCCGCGATGTTTCGGACAAACGCCGCGTCTTCTTCAGAAAAACCGGGCGTTTTTATCAAATGAGACTCATAGTTCCAACCATCATCATCGTACACAGTTACACCATAGCCGGTCTCCTTTGACACGCTCAAGTGAGTGTTGTTAGGTGAAAACTCGTAATAAATGATGTTTGCCATAAAATTGTAAATCGCGACAATTGCGACAATCAGTAAAACGGATATGACTAAAACACCGCGAATGTTTTTTGTCCGATTGGTTAGAATGGAAGTAAGCGCCGAAATCGGGCTTTGAATGTTGATTGCCTTTTTACGGCGGGCAAGTTCCATATTTTCATCCACTGATGAAATGAGGTAAACGGAGGATTGATTTAACGTTTTTGAGAGCGTCAGCGCAAATGAAATTAATCCCACTATGAAAAATGCAAGTATAATGAAAATAACATTTAGCCAGTTTACATTGAAAACGACCCACATTGCCCCCGGAGCGGTCGTTTGGACGATGCCTTTTATCACTAAAATCATGAGAAACGACGACAAGCCAGACGCAAGGATCGCGGATAGGATAAATGAAATGGCAAACTCAGCAATGAAAATTCGTCGCAACTGCTTTTTTTCCGCTCCATAAGCAGCCATCGCGCCAATATCCGACATGAACAATTTTATATGGCTTCTTCCCGCATAAACCAACGCGCCAATGGATACCGCCAGCAAAATGATGGTAAAACTAAACAGAATATCTCCAAAAGGCGATAAGTCCGTTTTACCCGGGTGGCCGGAAAGCAGAAACACGTCGGAGTAACCATCGCTTCTGATTTCGTCTACGATTTCATTAAATAGTGCGCCGTATACATCAACGGCACCCCAGACATCCCACAAATGCGACAAATGCGTCGTGCTTTGGGATATTTGAGCCCCTTCAAGGATTTTTACGCCGATAAAATCCTCGTGCATACTAAATTCCAAATAGGGGATTTGCTCAAAATAGGACAAATGCTCATATCCTACGTGAAATATCCGTAAGTCATATTCATGCGGACGATTGTTGTATAGCTCGACCCCATGAACCATGCTGTCGCGGTAAATGGACAGCGACAGCGGCAAAAACATCAAACAAGCAAAAATCAATAGCAGCCTTAGATGCCTGTAAAATCTATGCTTGTAAGAAGCCTTCAAGTATACCCAAAATGCCGTGCGGCTACCTCCTGCCTTTATTGATGAACATTTCAAGTTGCACATCGAACACTCCGCAAAATATAAATTACCTACTTAAATTATAAATATCATTTTCATAATTTTGTGTCAATACAGTTTCATATTCCATTTCATTAAAATAATCATTTGCATCTTTTAGCCAAGGATGTATTATCCTTAAATTTCCATTTTCGCTCATTAAATATTTTACAAATGCACTAACACCTTTTTCAAGAGATATATGTAAATTTTCCTCAATAATTTTTAAATACGGCGGTTTATCCTTTTGATCCCATTCAATTTTGTCAGAAATAAATAAAATCATATCTAATTTTGATGGGTTTTTATGTAATGTTGTATGACAAGAAATAGCTTGTAAAATATCTACATCATTTATACAAAAAATATCTTTAGCAATAATTTTAGATAATTTCTGATGTATAATTAACGGGAATTCTCTTTCTTCATCAAGAATTTCCAAATTTAATGATTCAGCAACTATAATTCTGTCTTCATTTTTAATTATCCCACTAATATCATGTAAATATGACGAAACAATAGCCTTGTCTTTGTCAACATAAAACTTTTCTGCAAGATGTACTGCTTTATTGCATACTCTTTCAGAATGTTCTAAAATATTAATTTTGTCAAATTTAATAAATAAATTTTTAACATCATTAATTAAATTATTTGTTTTAATAAATTCCTTAAAAAATTTTTCCAGCATATATCATTCAATCATATTTTTCCATTCTAATATTTGGATGTAATGATTCATCCAATAATAGGATTGTATTAATTTCCGCATGGGCAAGCTTGTTATTGAATAACTTCATTTCATTACTGTTTTTATTGTAAATCATATTTTTACCTGAAGCAACCGTTTCATCGTTTTCATTTTGAATTACACAACCTATTGGTATAGTATTTTCTTTAAATGCTTCCCATGCATTACTAAAAGCTATTTTCCATCCTAAATCCAATTCTTTCCAATCTTTCATCTTTAATTCCTTTGTTTATCGTTACATTTAGTTGTAAGGACTTTTTCTACTGTATCGCTGATGATCTGTTCAATATCAGTGGCGATAGTTGATTTTAATTCTATAAGTGCTTTTTCTGCGATAGAAGGCATATAAAATAATTCATGCGGTTCAATTTCCAAAGCCGTAGCAATGCGTTCCAGCATACTGGCAGATGGAAATTTTTTTGCTAGTTCCAGCATAGCAAAGTAATGTGTGGAAATACTGGCTTTTTCAGACAGTTTTTCCTGTGTTAGCCCCAATTTTAGACGGTTTTTCTTCAAATTGAGAGCCAAAACTTCCTTAATTCCTTTTATTTTTTCAGCCAACTATACCTCTCAGGCAATGTTAGATTGTTTTTACTTATTGACACATTCTTCAATAGATAAGTATAATTTGCCTAATAGGTTGTTTTTTTGTAGAATAGCGATATATTTATTTTAGAACCGAATTTATTCGGGTTTATGTATTCCTGTCCTTCTGGGCGGGTTAATCTACCATGATTTAAGCCATTTTTGGAAAAATCATGGAAAGAAAAAAGGGGTTCTATATGAAGAACACAGCAAAACTTTTCGGGATTATCGTAATGGTTGCGATAATCGGGTTTTCAATGGCAGCTTGCGGCTCACTGGGCGGCATGAGCATTGGCGGTGGTGATAGTGGCAGCAGCAGCGGTGCTTACACTGCCACCTGGCCTGCCAATGATGTATGGGCGGGCTATGGACTTTCCGGCCTCCAGCCGCCTCCAGGAAAAGAAAATTTTTCCGCAGGCACTGTTATGGGTGGTATGTACATGGTCGGCATGCCGGGGGACGACAGGGCAGCTTATGACAATCTTGTCGCTCAAATTCGCGGCATAAGTGGTGTTACTGAAGCAGTAGCTGAACAAACTGACAGGGATGGCAGACGTATAGGATTTACAACATCAACCGGAAGCGTTGTCATCGTTATGCTGGCCACCGGTAGGGATGGCAGCGTATCGGTTTCGGTACAGAGGTAATAACGTTGGATTAAGATTTGGCAAATTTGGGTCAAAACGGATCAAATTTGCCAATCTTTCCGCATAGCAGATAGTCAAACAGGATAAAATTTTAAATTATCTGCAAGTATATGGCGGGTCGTTTATATTGTCTAATGGAAGGCGCTTTTCATGAACATGAAAAAAATTTTTGAAGAAATGCAGAAAAAGATGTTCTCCGCACAACCACCGGTCGAAATTGAGGAAGACAGCGGCGAAAGCATAGAAGGCCTCGTGGCGAAAATCCCCGAAATGGAAAAGCAAGTTGAACAACTGCGTGCGATGAAGGGAATGCCCGGCATCGACAATGCGCTAAAAATGCTTGAAGGGCAGTTGAACCAACTCAAGGCGGTCGCTAAGATGCAGTCCGACCCGGTCGCGGCGGCAAAAATGTCGTCGCAGGCAGCGGCCGAGATCGAGGAAGCGGCGGTCGAAGCGGTGAACAACCTCAGCGGTCTTTCAATGGCCGCGCCAAAACCAGCGACTCCGAAGGCCGCCTCCGACCCGCGTTTTCCAATGAACGGGAATACAGGCAAGCGGGTGGAATACCCCATCCCGCAGGACAGCGGCGAACAAATCACAGGCGGCCCGTTAATTAAATGGGTGGATGGCAATCATGTCGAGTTCGGCAGTTATCCGCAGGACGCCGACGGCGGCGTTAGAAAGATTCTGTGGCGGGTGTTGGAAAACAAGGACGGCAAGCTGCTGATGATAAGCGAGTTTGTGCTGGACTTAAGAGACTGGCATTTCAGAAGGACGGAAGATTTACTTCCCGCGTCTACCAGGCAAAAGGAATGGAAACAGGAAGATATTCTAGCCTCAATCGTTTCGTGGGAAAACAGCAAAACCAGGCATTGGCTGAACAATGAATTTTACAACCGCGCCTTTCATGCTGCTGAAAGAAAAATAATAAATGAACGGCTGAACACAGGCAACGGCGCGTATATGCACCGCGACTATAAGCCTGTGAGGGGAAAGGACGTCAATGTCAACGTGCTCGGCGATGACACATATGAAACATACGAGGAAAGAGGCTGCCGCGATACGAAAGACAGGGTGTTTTTGCTGAATGTTGACGAAGCCATACGGTATTTCGGCAAGAGTTTTATCTTTCCCCAGACGGTACACTCTCTGAATGCGGACAGGGTGGCAAAGCCCACCGAGTTCATTTTGAAACGCGGATTTATACACGAAGGATTCGGTGTGTGGTATGCCACGGAAACCTCTCAAGGCTTTACCAGGTTAGGTAAGGAGAAGTTGTATTATGGAGAAGAATATTTGGGGACGCTTAGTTATTGGCTGCGAAACATCGGCTCGAACGACTTGGCGCTGACAAACGCCGTATTTCACAAAAGCCAGACGGCCATGATTACTGATAACGGCGCTATCTCCGCGGGCGGCAGCTCGTCTATGGCAGGCGGCATGCGCCCGGTGGTGCTTATTAATAACGATAAAGAAAGGAGCGATTAAACATGACTTTTTGCGGAAAATGCGGACATCAAATACCGGACGGCGACCTCTTTTGCAGCAAATGCGGCGCGAAAATCGGCGCGTCCCCGGCAGCACCGACTGTCGCGGATCAAGGAAACGGATATTCCGTTATCCTGACCAACGTACCGGATGACAAGAAGAAAGAGATTACTATGGTTCTACGCATGGAGGCGCGTTGTGGTGTGACGGAAGCGAAAAATTTTATTAATGCCGTACCAAGTACCGTCATGTCAAATCTTCAAAAAAGCACAGCGGACGGGATTGCCGCCAAGCTCATAGCGGCGGGGGCAGATGCTATGGTTCAATAAATGTGATTTTTGCCGTGAACGTTCCCGCCAATGCTCGTCGATAAAATCTTTCAATACCTGCGGGAAATTGATAATCGCGGTGATGTACGGCTTGACCATCCGCTCAAGGTCTTTGATAGGCCGTTATGGAGAATCTGGATATATATTTATTCTCCAATTCTTCCATTGGGCCGTCATATTCGGAATTGTAAAATACCCATATGTGCCGTAATTTTTCTTTTTACAACCCCGTTACATATTTTTATTTTTAAAGTGCAATACAGGAATCAAGTGCAATTTCTAGAACTAACTCTCTGATTTCTGTCCTACTATTATAGTTACGACTATCCCAAATATCCCCACCTAGATTATCGCCAGCATATAAAATTTGACCAAATTCAACATTATTATACTGGGCTACTGCCATATATGCCGATGTTTCCATTTCGACAGTAACACAGCCCTCCTTCTTTCGTCGCTGTATTTTCAGCGGGGTTTCACGATAAAATGCATCCGTAGTCCATGTTTTTGCCTTAATGTAAGGAACTTTTCTTTTCTCCATTATATTCTCGATGGTTTTTACGACATTCATATTTCCACAAATTTCTCTGGACGGTTTGACATAGTGATATGAAGTCCCTTCATCTCTAACTGCTGTAATAGGAATTATTAAATGCCCAACAGCAATTTCCTTCTGTAAGACCCCGCAACTTCCACAGGCTATATATTTTTTACACCCAAAAGCTGTTAATTCCTCAATTTGTGCAGCAGCAATAGGGGCTCCTACACCAGCCTGAATTAGAACAATTTTTTCTCCTTTATAGTCCAGTTCATATACCGGAAAGGAAAGCGATTCTGCCTTAAAGTGGGTAATAATTTTATAGGGGTATTTATTAATCATTTTTTCAATAGCTTCAGAGAAAAAGCACAAAACACATTTTTCAGCTATATCAATCGGCTTTATTATGTTTTCTGGCCTTATAAAAGCATTTCTTTCTTCATCAAATTCTAATATGGGAAAATCTCTTTCTAACATTAAATACTCCTATTTATTCAATAATACACAAGTTCATTATTTTGTCAACCATTTGAAAAATTATGTGAAAAATTATGGCACATAACGTTCCGGTTGTATATGACATTCCAGCAACCACAAAAATGTGCTGGAATGAGCCGTGGGAGCCGAAGGCGACATGAGCGAACGGAAGCCAAGCCCCGAAGGGGCGCAGCATATACCGTTTGTTATACGACGTATGGGCGCGTTACCAATTTTATGCAATTAGGTGTAAATTACAATACTGTTTGCAGTAACAGTGATAATACACCCATAATAAAGCTTAATATTGCAATTATTGAAATTGATATAACAATTCCTTTACTAGAGATTTTCTCCAGCCCTTCAATTCTTGCAGTGAGCATTTCAATTTTTTGTTCTGCTTGTCTAATTAATTGATCTTGTTCTTCATTTTTAATATGTATTCTTTGCCTTGATAGCCTTGCATGTTCAAGTATTTTATCTTGTTCTTCATTTTTAATATGTATTCTTTGCCTTGATAATCTGGCATGTTCGAGCAAATCATTATGTTCTGCAATTTTATTTGCATTTTCCATAATGATTTCCTTATTTTTTTCAATACCTTCTTGCAAATTTAACAATTGCATTTCCTGCTGTTTCTGCCGTTGTGCAAAACTCTCAGTTTCTTGAAGAACCAATTCAGCAGCTTCAATTCCATTTTCATTAAGACGGACTAATCTGCCGTTTGTGTCCTTAAAACCTTGTGCTATCATAATTTGCAAGGTATCTCTCATAATCTCTGCAAAAACATATGATACACAGCTAAATTTTATTGATTCTTGAATCACGTTATTCATCTCGGATATTGCTTTGTTAGTTTGAACTAGTGCTTCTGAAGTGGCGTTAATCTTTTTCTTGGAACCAAACCCCAAAAAACCAATTTTTCTATTTCTTGCATCATCTGCGGCATCCTTTGCTTCTGCAATACTCTCCGAACATTCTTTAATTTTCATTAAAATATTTTGTGTAGTCTCTGAAGCAAGTTTTTTCAACTCCTTCTGTGATGGCGGGGATACCGTCAATTTGTTTTGTAAAACTGCTAAATCCATTATTATTCCTCCAGTTTTCTACGTTCTTTTAATTTTTTCAAAACATTTTCATATTCCATTGATGAATCATCAACAGTTTTTCCTGAATTTTGTATAATTGAATAAGTTTTTTCCAATCTCGCTTTTTCTTTCACAGCACGATTTCCAATAAATGTATAAGCGTCAGCTAATACACAATAAGTCTGTGCAATTTTATATTGTACAACAACACCGCTTTGTGTAACCAACTGAATACGCAATTTATCTTTTTTTGCTTCTGCCCTACATTTATCCATAAAATAAAGGACGATAGTTGTAAGTAAACCACCTGCAAGTGCCGATAAAGTAACAGCGACAATATCGCTAACAGTTCTTTGTTCGCTACCTATTGATGGGATTGGAAACATCATCAAAGGTTGCAAACCTGGGATTGCCTGTAAAATTTTTTCAATACCAGCGCTTAGTCCGAGTGATGCAGAACCGATTAATCCAGCAGTCAAAATTTTTAATGCTTGGTAATTTGCTTCTTCTCTATCCATTCCTTCAGGTGGATTTACAAGCATTTTAATCGCTTGACAAAGAGATACAAAACCTGCGCGAATCATTGAAACTATTTTTTTCAGAGTTGTTGCAAACAAGTTTATTACAAAGACAACAATATTAGAAAGAAAAGATGTTATTCCAGCTTCAATGCTGCCTTTAAAAATATCCTTCCACTTTGCCTTTATATCTACAATAACTGCACTTATACGTTCTTTGAAACGGATAAAAATTTCCTTTAATGATTCCTTTCCACGTTCACGGAATGTTGTACGAATTTCCTCAAAAACTGCTTTTGTAAAATCTCGAATTATTACACCCAACGCAGAATAAGCCGCCATATTTACTGCATCCTTGCCGCCTGTAGCCAGTAATTCTGATCCATATTTTTTTACAGATGCAACGGTAATTTCAGCTTTAACAAATTTTCTTGCTTTCTTGTCTTTTTCTAATGCTAACTTACGATCTATTTCAAAGTGTTCTTCATTAGTTATATTTCTACCGCCTTGTTTGCTATCTATCCAGCCTTCCATTGCTTGATCATTTTTTGATTTATTCGCTGATTCCGAAGTCCATGCAAGGTTTTTATCATTTGTTGCTATTTTTGCTCGTTCCTCTACAGATTTAAATAAATGTGCCTTCGCATTTTTTTCTATTTCATGTGCAGGAACGATATGATCGAGTGACGCTTGAGTTCTTGTATTTCCGCTTCCTTTAATAAGCTCCCTTCCAGTATATTCATCAATGACAACTGACCCTTTTTGGATTTCAGATTTTCTTTTTACAAAATTCCCACTGTCATATCCTGATTTTTTTCTATGCTCTTTCCAGCCCTCATTGTGTAAATTCTTTACATTTGAAAAATTATCATATTTTTGCTGGTCGGCATCCGTGGAAGTTATTCCTTTTTCAAAATTATGAGATGTAGTAACATTTCCTCCATCTTTTGATTCAATAAATAAACTTGCAAGCCCAAATTGTCCTGTAATAGATTCAATAACCGTTTCTTTACATAAATCAAGTAATTTTGCACTGTCTTCCTTTGAGAATTGATCATGCAATGAATCCAGCTCTTTTAGGGCTTCTTCTAATCCCTCATTGATTTCAATTTTTATTAATTCAAGTTCAGACAGTTTTTCGAGTTCATTTATTGTTTCTGAATAATCATCATTGAGATAATCTATTCGCTCTTCTTCCATTAAAATGTCAATTTTATCCATTTTCCCAACTTTTCCTCCAAATTTTGATATAATTTTACTAAACCCTATAGCTTTATGCAACCCCTTTTCGTTGATTTTCAGGCATTATTGTGGAATTTTCTGATATTCTTTACACCATTTCTGAAATTTTATACTCGACCTTAATTCGCCAATATGTCGTATAACAAACAATATATGTAATGCGTTCCAAACCGATTTTAGAAAAAAATTAAGTTAAAAAATAGAAAAAGAAACTATTAGTTTCCTCTTTTTGATGTATTTTACCATAATGCAACCATTGGTTTCTTGTTTAAACATAAAATAATAGTTAAGTTATATATATAGTGTCTGTCCTCAAAATAACCGACTTTGTGGACAGATACTAAATAGCATTTTTTGGAAAATTAAAATGAAAGGAGGAATATATGGTAATAAGTAAAATGCTTAAAGAAATCCGTGAAAATGCTGGTTTAAGTCAGGAGCAATTTGCCGAAATGCTGGCAATCTCCAGACAAGCGGTTTCTAAATGGGAACGTGGTATAGCAATGCCGGATATTGAGAATATTATGTATATCAGTGATATTTTCAATGTTTCACTGGACACAATTATTAAAGGAGATAAAGACATGGTAAACAAAATTATATCGGACAGGAAAGATGCAAAATTTGTAAGTAGGTTGTTTTTTGGGCTATTGGTAACAATTATTGGAGTAGTATTATTCATTTTATTTTCAGGCGGGCTGTCATCGCATATATTTAACCCGATAGCCATTCTAATAATTGTAGTTTTTCCATTACTGTTCCAATTTGTTATGTATGGAAAATACACTTTTTATTCTTTTCAAGTAATATCTGAGAGGAAATTCGAAGATGAGATATGGAAAAAAGCAGAGGATTTTTTCCATAATTATGTTTCAGTATTATGGTTAACAGTAATTTTGATTTTGTCTGTAGAAACGTTAATGCTTACAGTAACTTTGGAAAATATAGAAGGTTTGGGTCCCGCTATCGTTTTAATGCTTAATATGGTACTTACTGCCGGATTAATAAACTTGTTAGTAATTACACCATATAAGGTAAAAATTAAACAGCATATACAATCGGAATGTTAGGTGAGATACGGGCTAAGCTGTAAAAATAGATAATTGACAAATATTGAAAAAATAATGTAAAATAGTTTTTGAAGGAAACTGGAGATGGTTGAAGAAAATAAGAATAATTTATTAAAATGCTATGGTTGTGGGGCAATGGTAGACAATATTAAAGGGAAACCACATGATTATATAGGTGCAGTGCAAGGTTGTTGGAATTTATATGGGCTAATACTGGCTAAAGAATATCTCAAATATAATGATCTGGAATTGACTCATAGATTAACAGTTGATATTTATGCAGTACAACATCCTGGTCATCCAAATAGAAGGTCTATTCAATCAGTAAATATTCATTTAATTAGTTTATATTTAATAATCGTAAAAAATATTGAAGAAAAATATGTTACAAAATTATTGGATAAAATTCTTTCAAAAAAGCCAATATTTGAATGGTTAGATCCTCCTGTACCTAATGGATTAAAGACAATTATTGATGTATTAAAAGCAAAAAACATTGAAGAACATAAAATATATGTAAGAGAATGGACTGAAGATGTATGGAATTGCTGGTATAAAAAACATGGAGAAATAATAGAAAATATAGCAAATAAATATTATTAAAAATTATAAAATATACATTTTATACAAAACATACTTAAAGCACAGGGGGCAATGAGGATGACAAAACAGAAATATTCTGAAGGAAAATATGCACGGACGGTCAAGGAGGAAGATACAGAATGAACGCTATTACAACAACAAATCTTTCCAAGCGATACGATAACCTCTTGGCTGTGGACAATCTCAACCTGTCTGTTGAGCATGGCGAACTTTTCTCACTGTTAGGCGTCAACGGCGCGGGAAAAACCACTACTATAAAAATGCTTTCTTGTTTAACAAAATCCACAAGTGGCAATGCAGTGTTATTGGGAAACAGTGTGAACGAACGGCCGCAGGAGATTAAAAGGAATATAAACATTTCGCCGCAGGAAACAGCCGTTGCAGATAACTTATCGGTTGTAGAAAATTTGGAACTTATTGCCGGAATATATGGGCAGGACAGAAAGACTGCAAAGCAAAATGCAAACCTAATGGCAACTCAATTTGGCTTGAATGATGTACTTAAAATAAAAGCAAAGAAGTTATCCGGTGGTATGCAAAGACGGCTTTCTATCGCGATGGCTTTGATAACCAACCCAAAAATCCTTTTTCTTGATGAACCCACTCTTGGGCTTGATGTATTGGCACGGCGGGAATTATGGGCTTCTATCAAAGCTCTTAAAGGAAAGGTGACAATGATTCTGACTACGCACTATTTAGAGGAAGTTGAAGTGTTATCCGATCGTGTCGGTGTTATGTCGGGGGGAAAATTAACGGCTGTGGGGACGACAGCGGAATTGACGGAGCAGACCGGTACAACCAAATTGGAAGATGCGTTTGTCGTTCTTGCAGGAGGTACGTTATGAGAATCCGTTTATTTACGAAGCGTAATATAAAAGAAATACTGCGAGACCCTATAAATCTTTTTTTTGGGTTGGGCTTCCCGCTTATCTTATTGGTGCTGCTTTCGGTAATCAACGCCAATATACCGCCCGAAGCGAATAATCCAATGTTTGAGATAACGAATCTTGCGCCGGGGTTGGCGATGTTCGGTACGGCGTTCATGGCGTTATTTGCGGGCATGGTATTGTCAAAAGACAGGTCTTCTTCATTTTTGACGCGTCTTTTTGCCTCGCCTATGACTGCCGTAGATTTTATAATGGGTTATACCGCGCCAATGCTGATAATGACAATCGTGCAAACGTCTGTAACTTTAATTTCGGCTTGCATGTTCGGTCTGCCTTTTACTGTGAATATTTTATTTGCTGTATTGGTGACTGCGTTAACTTCGTTCCTTTTTATTGGAATAGGATTGTTGTGCGGTAGTCTTTTAAACGAAAAAGCTGTAGGCGGAATCTGCGGAGCGTTACTCACAAATGCCGCCGGCTGGTTGTCCGGCGTTTTTATTCCTATAGATTTAATCGGCGGCGGATTTCAAACAGTTACACGTATTCTACCGTTTTACCATAGCGTAGAAGCAATAAGATTAGCTCTCAGCGGAAATTTTGCAGCAATATTATCACACATTGGTATCGTATTTGCTTATGCTATTGTAATTTATTCAATTGCTGTTTTTGCATTCAGAAGTAAAATGAGCGGTGATAAAAAATAAATTAGCATGTTGGACTTGTTCGGTAACTCGGTTAGTTACCTCACAAGTCCTGCAAAAAAATCAGCGCATAACATGATTGTATATGCTAAGATATTGTAGAAAATATTGCCAGCTCAGGGTGTATTATGCATCTGTTACTTTGAGCGCTATTACACCCTTCTATCCCTGCTTTTTTTCCATATCCCAGAAAATAAGTAATACTGCAAGCATAATGCTAAGTACAAGCGGTACAACAATCTGCACTCCTATCATGGCATTTAACGATGATTGAGTCTGCACTATTGCGTTTGCATCGTATCTACCAAGGGCTAAAAACCAGCCAACCATTGCAGATCCAAGACCCGTGCCAACCTTAATACCAAAGCTGTTTGCACTTGTAACAAGTCCCTCTGCACGGAAACCATGGCGGCGTTCATCATACTCTACAATATCACTTGCAAGGGTAAAGATGGGAAGCGAAAACATAATGCTGCCAAAGCCGCGTACTATTGCAAATGCCAGATACAGCGGTAAGTTTGCAGGGTTAATAAGCTGTAAAGCACATCCTACCGCAGATACCAATGCACCTGTTAGCATAACATTGCGTTTTCCAAATTTTTTGTACATTGCAGGCAGGATTGGAATTCCAATAAGCATTGGAAATATGGTTATAGCAGACACTAGTCCAAGCAGATTTGCATTGCCCATAACATCACGGACAAAATAAATAGTTATGCCGCCTATGCCTGTCATGGCATAAAATAATACGAATAAACCGGTAGCAATGTAAAAATACTTGTTTCTTAAAAGTAAGTGTATTGCCTTTTTAACAGGAACTTTAGCAGGCTTTCCGTCTTCATCCATGGTTGGCGGAATTTTTTCCTTTACACCAATGAAGGTTATAAGCAGCATTACAATCGCTATTACAGCATATAGTGCAGATATATTGGTCCATGTTTGTTGATTTTGCTGACCTCCAAATATATCAAACAAAAATGGAGTGATAATCGAAATAGAAAGCGCCGCAACAACAACTGCCGCTCCTTTAATTGCAGAGACCACGTTTCGATCATGTGGAGTTAGTGAAAAACGTGGAAGCATTGCATTGTACGGAAGATTAACCGCGGTATAACAAATGACTGTCATGAATATATAAGTAATATAAATATATGTCGATTTTCCTAATTCACTGAAAGAACTTGGTACGTTAAACAGTAAAATCAGGCTTAGCGCCAGCGGTGCACAGGCAAACAATACCCATGGGCGTGCCTTTCCCCATCGGGTATGAGTTTTTTCAATTACAACACCCATTCCTATATCGCTAATGCCGTCCAGTATACGGCAAATAAAAATCATAGTACCCACAAACGCAGGAGACATCCCCACACTGTCTGTGTAATAAAGTATCAGAAAACCTGATACAAATGTCCATACGAAATTGCAGCCTATGTCTCCCGCTGCATAACACAGCTTTGTGCCGAAACTACTTGCCCCGGATTTAGATTCCAAACTTTTCTCTTGCATCTATGACCTCCATTCTTTAATTTACAGTGCTATCCAGGGTTTGCTTGATTAATGCTCCCCAGACCGCCTGTTATTTACCTACCTCTGCTTTTGCATAAAAGCCGCGACTTTTGCCTTCGATTTTCTTTGTTTCGGTGATTTCAAAGCTTCCGGTTAAACGAATGTCTTCGGAGGAAGCTCCCACCATAACATTCATCTTGCCTTTTTCAACTACCCAGTTCATTTCCTTATCTATGAATGCAAACTGGTCAGCCCGAATAGTAAACTTCACAGTAGCTTTTTCGCCTTTCTTAATAAAAAGACGTTTGCATCCTGCAAATTCCTTGGCCGGACGTAGCATTGATGCATACTCATCTGAGACATATAGCTGTGTTGTTTCTTCACCATCGCAGCTGCCGGTGTTTGTTACATCGAATTTGATCTCCAAACTTCCATCTGCACCCGTATGTGGTGTTATAAAAAGTTTATCGTATGCGAATGTGGTATAACTAAGTCCCTCTCCGAAATAAAACAAGGGTTCGGTACTACCTTCAACATAACGGTTTAAGGCCCCAACAGTATTCTTTGCATAGTAGCTGTTACCGTTTTTCTGTCCGCAGTAAACCGGGATTTGCCCTGCATTCCGGGCTGTAGTAACCGGCATACGTCCCGCAGGGTTATAATCGCCAAATAAAACATCCGCAATAGACTGTCCCCCTGTAGTACCCGGGAACCAATTTTCCAATATTGCAGAGGCATTTAACTTAATAAATTCACTTGATAGCGGTCTTGCATCCATGTGTACTACAACAACAGGCTTACCAGTTTCTATTACAAGTTTTGCCAAATCTTCCTGTATACCGGTTAATCCTATATTATCTCTGTCAAGTCCCTCTCCTATTGTACAGTTTGCACCCCAGCCATATTTTCCTCCAATTGTCATAATAACTACATCAGCTTTTTTTGCCGCTTCTATTGCTTCTGTAAATCCACTATCATCATTGCCTGCAATATCACAACCCTTGGTATAGATAATGTTTGTGTCTGGACATTTTGTTTTAATACTTGCAAGAATTGTGGGAGTTAATTCACCTAACGCCATACTAAGAACTTTCTTTACATCTTCCCGTTCAATTAATACATCAGAGCCCGGGTAACATTCCGGTGGACTCTGGTTTTCGTTTTGCTTTATCAAGTCTTCCATGCCGTCAAGCCCTGCCATGTCGCTCGCCATAGAGTTACTCATTTGCATCTCAATGCCGGCAGTCATGGTATAACCCCCAAAGAGAAGCCTAAGGCTGTCAGCGTGGGGACCTATTATCGCTATGGTTTTTAGGCCATTTGAAAGAGGTAATACGCCGTCATTTTTTAATAGTACAATAGACTCTCTTGCCGCTTTCAGGCTACGAGAAATATGTACGGGGTCTTCATAAGCATCCGCTAAAGTATGAATGCGGGGCGTTGGGTTATCAAACAGACCAAGCTCAAACTTGGAAATTAATATTCGCATAACAGACCGGTCAATGACCGCAATATCCAATTCACCGTTATTTACAGCATTGCTGAGGTTTGAACCATATCCATGAGCCATAGGATATTCTGCATCAAGTCCCGCTTTTAATGCCGAAATTCCAGCGCTTTCCAGGTTTGGTAATATTTTATAGTTCACCAGCCGTTCAATTGACATATAGTCAGACACCAATATACCTTCAAAACCCATTTCATCACGGAGTAAATCTGTCATTATTTTTTTTGAATTGATGATCATTTCACCATCGATTGTTCCATAAGAATTCATCATGCCAAAAAGTTTTGCTTCGCTTACCGCTGCCTGGAATGGTTTTGCATAAACTTCTCTAAGTTCCCTTTCGGTTATCGGGTTGCTTGCCATGTTCACCCCGCCGTCACTAAAACCATAACCAAGAAAATGTTTTCCTGTAGCGATTGCACCATCGGCTAGTGTATCACCTTGTAACCCTCTTGTAAAAGCTACACTCATAGCTGCACAAAGTGCAGGGTCTTCACCGTAAGTCTCGCCAATACGACCCCAGCGTGGATCTCGTGAGACATCCATCACCGGGGACAGGGCATGCCGGTAGCCAATCGCCAGCATTTGTTTGCGAATGGTATCTGCCATATTAAATATGGTGTCCGGGTTGAAGGTGGCTCCAAGACCGATGGCAGAAGGAAAAGTAGTTGCCCCAGGGCTTACTACTCCTGTAACCGCTTCTACATGTAGAAGAATTGGTATTCCAAGGCGGTTATTACTTAAGTGTTTAATTGCAGCGTTGTTATTATCTGCAATACCCTTTGGGTCATGCGCAGTTGTAAACACAACGGCACTGCCAAGACCGTTTGGGAAGTTTTTAGCAACTTCTTCCGGATTTCCGATAGCCATCGTACATTGCAATTGAGCAATCTTTTCGTCAAGTGTCATTCTTGCAAGCAAATCTCTGGTTCGCTCAAATGCTGTAAGAGTTGAATCCTTGTACTTTTCCATAATTCTTCTTCCTGTTTTAAATAAGCTTATGAATAAGTCTATAATATATATAAATTAACAGTTTTCATTTTGTATCAATCGTACTCCCAAAACATTGCAAATATGCCAAAGTGGCTATATAATACTCCTAATGCAAATATCTGAGCTTGAATATATAGAGAGAACTGCAAAAATACCGCTAAGCTGCCGCATAGTTTCCATAGAAAACTCAAGTTCCCACTGGCATTACGAATATGAAGTTTTCTTTGTGCTTAAGGGAGGTGTCACAGTCCAAAGCGAGGAAGGCGGCTGGACTCTTGAAGCAGGAGATATAATTTTATTTAACGCCTGCGAGATTCATTCAATAAATAAAAGCGAGCCGGATAATCTCTGTCTTGTTCTGCAGTTTAGCCCTGACATTTTCAAAGAGATATACGAAAAAACCAGCTTTCGCTTTGAACTTAATACACGCAAAGGAGAGGATATTCCTGACGAAGTATGCAAAATCTTAAGACGCGATCTTGCTAAAATAGGATTAATGGTGCATGAACAGCCCAACGGTTATCAATTCTTTATTAAAAGCCGCCTTTATGACCTTGCAGGCGCAATGTTCAGGCATCTTCGCTATAAGGTAGGTGCAGAATCTGTGCAGCCTATTGATTATAAACTGAAAGACTTTGACAATATAAAGAATTATATTAAACATCATTTTGCTACAGAAATTAATATAGACCAAATGTGCAGCGATCTTGCTATGAGCCGCGCAAAACTTTACAGGGTACTAAAGGAAGCGGGAACAGAATCCTACAAATCACTCGTAAATTATTACCGTGTTGAACATGCAAAAGGATTGCTCCGCACCAGTTCTTTATCAATTCAGTATATAGCCGGGGCAAGCGGGTTTGAAAGCGATTCAACTTTCTACCGCGTTTTTGGAGAACATAGCTCAGTAACTCCAAGTCAATACAGGGAGCAACCCCAAAGCGCCCATGCGCCGCTCGGCGTACAGGGCTATGTGGGTTTTAGTATGCCAAAAGCACTATCTGTGCTAAAAACATACTGCGCAGGTTAAAGAATAATAAGGTAATGGATCTTTTGCTATAATAACTCAACAGGAGAATAATTTATGGATTTAAGTAATTTTAAACAATTATGTTTTAATAATGCAAATTGTAAAATATGGTATTGGTATAGGGCGGCAGCTAATGTAGATAAATATGTTATCCTGTTGCATGGGGCTGGTTGCGACCATGTTATGTTTGAAAAAAATATTGGTATTTTTGATGATTCCTACAATATTATAATATGGGATGCCCGGGGGCATGGGTTGTCTGCAATGGATAAATCTCAACAATTTGTTTTTAATGATATGTATGATGATTGTTTAAAACTATTTGAAATTCATCAAATGGAAGCATGGTCAAAAATTGACAGTAATTGTACATTATTTATGGTAAAAAATGCCGGACATAATTCCAATCAAGATAATCCAAATGATGTTAATAATATTATATTAACATTTTTAGAAAATGGATAAAAAAGACGCAGTACGGCACATAACAGGAATGTATGAGCTTCTTCTTTGATCCTAAGTTGTTGAAATTAATACCTAAGTTGCATTGTAAAATGATATAAAAGGGTATATTTGATAATAGAAAGAGGTTCTTTTTAATGAAAGTAGAGATTCAGGAAGGGTTTTCAGATGTTAAAGTTGTTATTAAATGTCCCAAAAATACAGAAAATTTCCTAATAGCCTCTTTGCCGTATTGCGTTTTCTAGATGCCTTCTGGCATGAGGATAATCCGGATCAAGGCGTAGTGCAGCTTCAAAATCTGCAATGGCATTGTCATAATCACTTTTGTCAAGATAGGCATTGCCGCGGTTGTGATACGCTATTGCATAATCACGGTTGTGATTTGTTGCTGCATGATCTGAGTAAAGGCGGATTGCCTCGGAATACTCTTCTATAGCTTTGTCATAATCTCCTCTGTCGTAATATTCAGCACCCCGGTTGTTATACGCTATTGCACGGTTGGTATGCGCTGCTGTATAATCGGGGTCAATCCGTATAGATTCAGTATAGTCCGCTATGGCCTTGTCGTATTCCCCTTTAAGTCTGTGCGTAACGCCTCGGCTGTTGTACGCTTCCTTGTAATCGGGGTTAAGGCGGATTGCTTCGGTATAATCTGCTATGGCCAAATCATATTCTTCCTTAAGCCTGTAAGCATCTCCCCGATTGTTATAGTATATGGCTTCATTGGGGTCAAGGCGGATAGCTTCAGTATAGTCCTGTATTGCCAAATCATATTCTTCTTTATTTTTATAAATATTGCCTCGGTTGTTATACAACACATGCAGATTGGGATCTAGACGGAGTGCCTCAGTATAGTCTTCCTTAGCTTTGTCATATTCTTTTATGTTATAATAGGCATTGCCGCGGCGGCCATACGCTATTTCAAGATCGAAAACATTAAGTCGGATTACTTCGGTATAGTCCTCTATGGCTTTGTCATAATCTCCTCTGCGGAAAAATATTAAACCACGAGCCCTATACGCCAATGTAAAATTGGGGTCAAGCTGTATCGCCTGAGTAAAGTCTGGTATAGCTTGGTCATAATCATTTTTGTAGTAATACGCATAACCACGGCAGTGATACGCTATTGCATAATCAGGATCAAGCTGTATTGCATTATCAAAGTCTGCAATTGCCGTATCAAAATTGCCTAAGTTGGAATATACATTGCCGCGATCTTTGTATGCGATGGCACTATTTGGATCAATTTTAATGGCCAAGTCTAAGTCTTCCAATGCTTGTTGTAAAATTATTTCTTGTTCTTCGGAAATGCGCCCGCCGGTAGTAAAGAACTCAAATCCGCTGAAATCAGGTTGTATTTTTATTACCTGCACCGCACTTGCATGTAAAGCTCTGCTCCGCAGAATGTATGCCGCTGCTAGATTCGGGGCAATGTTTATTGCTGAGGTAAAATTTTCAATTGCGTTGTCAAACTCTCCCTGACTGGCAAAGTGTATGCCTGTTTGAAGAAAATTATTAGCTCTTTCTTCTATAATTCCCGCACCATACAACCATCCTGCAGCAGTCAAGGTGCAGAATAAACAAATTATTTTTTTAATCATAAAATCCCTCATTTATATTCTTCCTTCAATAAAATACCAGTATCCGTATAGATAGATATATCCGTCTTCATGTTATACTCCCTTATGTATGTTCAGTCTTATTCAGAAGACAAAAAATACAGTTAACTTTCACCCTTTGAGTCCTGTTGCAAATAGAATAACCTTTTTTGTGTTTCTATTTCGGCTCGCAATTCTTCTAATAATATGAAATAATGAGTCCAAGTTAATAACGAAAAATACTTCTCATCCCCCTTTGTCGGTCATGGTGTAAAAATAGCAAGAAATTTTGATTTGTTATAGTTCCTACGATTACCCCGCTAATTGCTACATATTCATTAGGTGGGATCAGGGTGCCAGACATGTTTTGTCTAAACACTTTACGTGTTTAGACAACTTGGGGGGTGACAGGCTCTTTTTTCTCCCAAAATAACTTCACTTTCCGATTAGCTATATTGCGTGACTGACACCACTGCGTCACCCTAAGGCTAGGGAAGACCCTCCCCGAACCTTGAGGAAGACCCTCCTCAAGGCTAGGGGAAGACTCTCCTCAAGGCTTGAGGGGGATGCCCCTCGTTATTGCACAGAAAATGCTCCTTCTGACCACAATTCACGGGTGTTTTTGAGGATTGCGCTATGGCCTTTTGCCGAGGTCTGTGTAACTATCTTGATTCTGTGGGGGTAGTTGCTGTATGTGCCTGCCGGGATGATGGCTTTGATTGTTTTGGGTTCGTTGACGGCGATTATTTCGGCTTTTAGGGATTGGCCTCCGCCTGCGACTGGGACGATGTACAAGCCGATTTCGTCATGGCGGTCTTCTGTGCCGTCAATTTTTAAGCCCCAGCCTCGTATGGTGATGAGGTTGCCTTTGGTCAATACTTCGTCAGTAATGCCGGTGGCTTCATCGGTTACTTCGGCAATATACCCGTCGTTCTGGTCTATTCCGTCAATGACGACTTTTACTTTGTCTTTGAGGTAGTTGCGAAAGGCGGCTGAAGGCTGCATTCTGGCGGCGGGGAAGGCTTCTTCGTTAAGGTGGGTCTCGGAGCCGTTGTATTCGCCGGGGAGTCTCATGCGCAGGTTGAACAAAGGGGTTTTGATTTTGTAGCCGTCCGCCGTAAGGTAATAGATGAGTTCCATTCCGGCGTTCATGCCTTCTTCGATGGTTTTGGGGCTGACGGATAGATTGTAAACGTCCGCTTTGGATGCGATGCCGTGTATGTCGAGTTCGGGTTGGTGCATTGCCTTGAGGTTGTAGGGTTTTTTTGCTTCGGGTAGGAAGGTGTGGACGAACTTTGCGATGATGTTGTGGATTACGTCTTTTACTTGAAATTCTATTGCCATGGCTGGCTCCTTTTTGCCTGTCTGTTTGGATTTAGTAGACTGGCTTGTTTTATATTAACTGCTTCGTGCGAGGCAGTTCTGTTACTTTTTGAAATGTCCTGCTTTGGAAGATGTCCGTGTGGGCTGCTGTGTCGTACCGAAGGTACGCAAAACTTTTCGAGGGCTGTTGTCGCCAAATGATTTCTGGTCATGTTTATTCTCCTTTCCATTTTGATGGTTGGTTAAACTCGGTTGGCTCCAAACGCCCTCTTCAGGTGTTTTCCTCAGCCGCCCAACAGGGCTTTTTCCAGCATACAAATCAATATTCAACATGGTGCCAGGCAAGGGTTGTTCTGTCTAAACACTTTACGTGTTTAGACAAATTGGGGGGTGACAGGCACCAGTTCCTCCCCATTCCCTGACAACCACCGCGTCCCCATTGCCCCACGTCACCTCAACCCCACCAATCGCTGCTGTTGGGTGGTGGTCAGAACCGTAAAGTTTTGTTGTGCTCTGGCTTCGGTAATAAGTCTACGTGCTACATCATTGTTTAAGTTCTGAATTGTTAGGCCTGTGCTGTTTCGCGCATTTTCATAAACCACCATATTCTGTCCAATAGTAAGACTTCTATTCACAAAAAGCCTGTACATCTCTACAACAGCAGTAAATGTCGTTGCGTTTGGATTAATGTAAAAATTAGTCAAAATAGTTTTGACTTCATTCAGCGCCGCATCACTCAACGCCGCCGCCGGTATCAGCCGGGCTTGGGCTTGGACGGCATCTATAGTAGTTTGATTAAAATCAGCAGTATTATTTCGCATTGCAGATGCTAATGCTTCCAGCGAAGGAGAAGATAATTCTATAATGACATCTCGTGCATCTTCATAACTTAATATGTATCCTCCATTATTACTACGTGTCAATATGGCATTATAAGAACCTCTTGGTCCCCCTCTTAGTAAAAAACTCACCCTATTAAACTCCTCATCCACAGTGTCGGAGATGATGCCGCGGATGCCGTTGCGGTAAAAAGCCTCCACTTCCGCGCGGGTTGCATTACCGCGGCCGGTGATGAAGCGCAGCACTTCTTCGTGCCTGTTAACCGCCGCCGTGTCGCCGAGGAAGCGCAGCACTTGCAGTTCCTGAAACACCGCCGCGCCGAGTAGTAAGTCTGCTTGTCTGGGATTGCCCGCCGGAAGGGTAACATTGAACACAAGCCCTTGTTCGTAATGAAACGCCCTGCGCCCCCTCTGCGAATACAACTCCGCAATCCCGCCGTCAAAGGCTTCTCTGTCAATGGTAACATTTGCCGGAATGGTTACGCTGATAAGTTGATTGTTCTCGAACGCCCTATACCCGATAGTGGTAACACTGTTGGGAATGATTAAGCTGGTGAGTTGATTATCTCTAAATGCACTACTTCCTATAGATGTAACACTATTGGGAATAGTAATTTCGGTAATATTATTACTTAGAAATGCCGCTTGCCCTATGGTAATAACATTGTTCGGTAATGTTACACTGGTTAACTTATTAAGACCGAATGCCCTATTTCCAATAGAAATAACACTATTTGGAATAGTGATACTTGTAAGATCATTTACTTGAAATGCATCATTCCCAATCGCAATAATTCCATGTGGAATAGTTACGCTGGTAAGTCCTTTTAATCTAAATGCATTATTTCCAATCTCCGTAACAGGCAAGTTCCTTATGCGCGGTGGTATGTTCACAACAGTGTTGTTCCCGTTGTACCCGGTAATCCGCACCGCCCTGCCGTTGTCGATAACTTCAACTTCAAAGTCGCTTTCAGGGTTATACTGCTGGGCAAAGGCGGTAAATGCCGCAAGCAGCAGTAATGCGATTGTTAGGATTGTTTTTCTTGTTTTCATGTTTGTTTCTCCTTTGATTTGTTTCTGTAAATTATTTCCCCTATTTTGGTATAGGAGATTATTTTCCCAACGGGAAAATTATTCTTTTCTGCTATTACAAGCGCCTTTTTATGTATATCAGGGGGGACATATATCCGGTTGATAAAATCTTGTACAGGTTTGCCGTTTATTTCCGGCAGCAAACGGCACAGATCGATTATTCTGTATCTTCTTGTATCAAAATTAAAATCCAGTTCTTTACAAAAAAAGCTTCTGTCCACGGCGGCTATTGACAGTTTTTCACACAATGTAAGTTTTCTGTCTTGTATTTTCCCGTTAATGCTTATCCCCTGTACAATCCGCCATTCCTGCTGCCTGTAGTAGTGCAGGTATTTGTATTTATTTTTTTCATCAAGGTAGTCGGTAAAGTAAAACAGTGAACAAAGCCCTTGCACGGCTCCCAGCATCTGGCTGAATTCTGCTTTCTTCCGGTCTTTGGTTTTGTTAATATCAACAACCCCTTCCAGAATAAACTCCAGAATATCGCGTAACTGGGCGACATTTATGTCCTTGGTATATCCATTGTTCAGGCTTACTGTAATTTCTTTTTTGTTTGCAAAATTGTCAACGGCTTCGGTAAACTGTTCAAGTTTACTTGTTATACTCTTAAAATCATCAATCCTGTGTACAAATGTTGATGCCAAATGCCAAAGCGAATGTACATCAACTTTATCCGATCCTACTTGCTCTGCTTTTGGTACATACATTACAGGCAAAGCTCCCATTTCATACGCGCTTTTACCGGTAAATTCTATATGAATGTTGCCAAAGCCTTTTATGTGTTTCTTAAATGTTCTGACGTTATCAATCGCCGTCATGCAGAACCTGCACTGTATCAAGCTGTATTCGCCTGTTTCTTCTTCATCAAGCTTTGGATATTTCCTAATTTCGGGGGCAAGCAAAAACCCGTATTTGAGTATATTTTTTAATATCCGTAATCCTTTATCTTGCGGATTCTTATCTCTTGAACGCGGGAAGGAATGGTACAGCATTGTTATTCCCTCATCCATGAGCGCGGTGTTGTAATTCCTGTTTCAGGAAGAACTCCGCTTATTTGGGCGGTAAATCTTTCCCAAGCTTGCGGATTTTGTTCTTTTACCATACGGAAGAACGCAGCCCATTGCGCGGTCTCTTCCGCCGTTCGGTAAATAATGGGGTTAATTGCGCGTACTCGGTCTATCTTCTCCAGTATCTGGGCATTTAATGTTTCTCTAACAGTAACTGTTCTGGTTCTGTCGTTAATCAGCATAAACAGATACGACGGCTCACCGCTAAATACCAGTCTTTCTCCTGATATTTTGTACCGAATGGTTGTTCCGTAATCGGTATAAATATAACTATTAACATTGCCAGAAAGATTAATTAATTCAGGAATATAAGATGCGTTTACTTCACTTTCTTTTCTGTCAAAACTTATATCGTTGTAGCCGGGTATAACTCCATTGAGGGTATCTGTTATTCCTCGCATACGGTTTGTATTTCCATCTACCAGCATTGCGTCAACAAAAAACAGGTTCATTCCGACAAGGGTGTTGATAAAGTCAGGATGAAATTCCGCCCACATAATAGTATTGCGATACTTTTCATGATCCTCCCTTTCAGCAGGCGTATATGGGTGTCCCAAAAGCGTCACACATGCGGTATATTCAGTAGCAGCAAAACGAGCTGTGGGAATCAACTGCCAGTCGTATATATCTGCCGTAACAGCGGTGTCTCCAATTGTAACGATAAGACGTTGTCCGTCCGGCTGGTCTGCCATGTATTCAATACTCACAGGTCTGCCTTGAGCGCTTTCAGCAGGAACAGCGACTTCCTGGAATATAACTCCCCCAACCTGCGATGCAACGCGATAAGAGATAGTTTCTTCCCTCTTTGCAGTTATAGTCATAGCTCTACTACCGCTGACGTTCCAAACGCCATAGTGTGCTAAATTTACAAAACTTACTGGATCTTCAGCGGAAACACTGCCGATCAGAACCATTATAAGCAGCAAGGCTGCAAGGATTTTTTTTCTAATACTCATTTTGTTTCTCCTGAATATTTATTAACAGCCCAAATGGGCGGTTTTCCATGTGTATATAATGTGAATTTACAGATCTCTCTTTCAGGGGTTTTTTGTCTAAGGAAAACAACAGCAGTTTTCTTACAGCGCAGTCTTCCTTTTTTGAAGGCTTGGTGTTTGCGACCAAGCAGCCTGTTTTCTTTTTTCTCTTTTCCCTTTTCTTTTTTAACTTGTATGGGGGGGGGGGGGGGCAAAAAAAAAAAAAAAAAGAAAAA
>Ga0099364_10001849_pt1 | contig 34202 bp, 29 predicted proteins | sample TergutTh196P3_FD_73070 | JGI IMG/M metagenome (GOLD analysis project Ga0099364, IMG submission 73070) | Microcerotermes parvus P3 segment gut microbial communities from Pointe-Noire, Republic of the Congo - Th196 P3 | ecosystem: Host-associated > Arthropoda: Insects > Digestive system > Gut ... | reverse complement strand
TATAGCCCTATATCAGAAAATGGGGTTCGTCATTGAGGGCACGAAAAAATACGGCGCCGTCCGCAACGGACAGTACGTAGACGAATATCTGATGGCGCGTTACGACGAGTAAAACCTCATCACTCCCTCCAACACTCCTCCTGCAACAGCAAGCGCTCTGTCGGTTATTGTGAAGCAATGATCGCGAATTCCTTGCGGATCGACGTCTCCGATTTTCATCCCTCGTTTTACATGTACTTTGGGATGAATAAGACCGCGAAGCGCGCCTCTAATTGCTGACCTTACATCCGCGCCTCCAATTTGCGCTATCAACTCGCCCCTCTCAACCGGGTCGCCAATAGAAACCAAAGGTTGCAACCATCCGTCCGCAGGGGCGCGAAGCACTCTTTCAAGCGAAAATCCCATCACCGTTCCGGGAACGCCTGTGTTCGCAAGCGCGCTTCCCTTTGTTATTAGGCGACCTAGATAATGTCCGCGCGTGGTCTCAATCACGCCATGAACCTGAGTGGGCGCGTCAAAGCCAGGACCGAGGGCGAGTACGAGGGGCGCCATGCTCTTGTGAGTTCCGGTGTATCGCTTTGCCATTATTGCGTCGACGAGTACAGTTGGGGCGACGCGGGATATGCACTCGCCGTCCGGGTCGACCATCACCGCAATCGCGTTATCTTCACTTTGCCAATCATCAAGAGAATTAATAAGCACGGACCTCATGCCCTCTACAACGTTAGTTCCCTCGAATACGGCGCCCGCAACCGAAACAGACCTTCTTACAACAAAAGGATATTCGCGTTCAAGACATAAAACTTTGAACCCCGCTCGCCATAATCTATATATGACGCCGGTTGCAAGATCGCCGCCTCCCCTAACAATTGCCGTTTTTCCGCGTAAATAACTTTCCTGATCATTGTTTAGCGCCAATAATACCCCTCCATTTTCGAGCCTGCTAATAAAGTACCCGAATGACAACTCTATATATGTGTTTCGGTAGTCGCAAAGCTAATAACCATTTTAGAGACTTGGAAACTTTCCGTCCCAGACTATAGCTTTGTAGCTTTCCCTATCAGTGTCTCCTTCGGTGCTGAACAACAGGATTATTGAATTGGCGTCCAACATCAGAGTTTCTTTGAGTTGCGCGCAAGCAGGGTTTAAGATTATCTCCGCTACGGCGCCCAAAGTCGCCGCGCCGCTTTCGCCGGAGATTACCCGCGTGTCGCCTACTGGCGGGTTACCCAGCATCCGCATTCCTTTGGCAGCTACATAATCTGGACAGGAGGCGAAAAAGTCCGCATAGTCCCGCAGTACTTTCCATGCAATACTGCAAGGTTCGCCACAGGATAGCCCTGCCATGAGCGTGTTTATATCGTCGGTAATAATGTGCAACTTGCCGTCGTCAGCCTTGGCAGTCCGATATATGCAGTTTGCTTTATGAGGTTCTACAATTGTGATAATGGGGCGGTCGTCGCCGTATATATCGGCAAATAATCCGGTTATCGCCGCCGCCATGGAACCGACCCCCGCTTGCAGGAAAATGTGGGTTGGCTTTTCGGGCAATTGCTCGTAAGCTTCGCGTCCCATAGTGGCGTATCCTTGTATTATCCATGTGGGGACATCGGTGTATCCTTCCCAAGCTGTGTCCTGCACCAAAACCCAGCCATTTTCTTTCGCCATATTATCCGCCAGCCGGACGGCGTCGTCGTAGTTCATATCTTTTATATAGGCTTCGGCGCCTTCAGCCTGTATATTTGCAAGCCTTTCGGCGGCGCTGCCTTTTGGCATATATACCACCGATTTTTGCTTCAGCCGGTTGGCTGTCCACGCAACGCCGCGACCGTGGTTGCCGTCTGTAGCCGTAACAAAGGTTAGTTCGCCCAAACGCTTTCGCGTTTCATCAGAAATCATTTTGTCATAAGGCAGTTCGCTAATATCCATGTTTAATTTGCGAGCCATGTAATTGCCGATGGCATAGCTGCCCCCAAGAACCTTGAAGGCGTTTAGCCCAAACCGATAGGATTCGTCTTTGACGAAGATTTTACGCAGTCCCAGTTCCTTTGCCAATCCATGCATGGACACCAGTGGAGTTTCTTTATACATGGGGAAGCTTTTATGGAACCTTTGAACTTTACTTACCGTTTCCGCATTAATAAAATTCAACGGATAAAGAGCGCCTGTTTTTTTTGCCGGTTGTATCAATTCTATTGCGCTTTCTTTCATAACTTCAATTCTCCTTTGCTATTCAAATAAAGTATACTTAACAAAATGACACTACCGCCCTCTTTATGTCTGCGCTCAGGGTACGCGCGAGACGCGCCGAACGTCCGTTTATACTCCCCAGTCGCGTCGCCTACATTTGAAAAGGGAATGGAATTAATCAACATTATGCACGAAAATATTCATATATTCAATTTCTTATTGACAGAAACGCGCTTCTGGAATATCATTACATATGAAGTTATATTCCGGTCAAAATGTGGCAAAAAGCATACGCAATATTTGAGTATGCTGCGGTCGGAAGTATTATTCCGGAGGAGGAAAACATGACATTCGGCGAGAAGATTATTAAAGCGCGGCACGAGCTGAACCTATCACAAATTGAATTAGCGGAGAGAGTAGGCGTTACGGAACGTTCGATTTACAGTTATGAGCAGACGGGGGTTTTCCCAAAATCAACTGTCCTCAAAAAACTTGCCGAGGCTTTGAACGTAACCGTAAACTACCTGCTTGACGATGGCGAAACAAACGCGAATATTTTACAGGAGTTGTATTTTGCCAACGCAAAAAAAGGGTTTGGCTATAAAGGAGCGCGCGAAGCGCGCGAAGTTGTCTCCCGAGCTGCCGCGTTGTTTGCCGGAGGCGAGCTTGACGACGAGGCAAAGGACGTTTTCTTTCAAAGCCTTATGGAAGTCTATCTGGAATCCAAAGCTGAAGCGAGGGAGAAATTTTCGTCCAAACGGCGGGTAAGTCGCAAAAAGGATAAGCAGCCTTAGCGCCCTGTCATAAAGTAGGTGTTCCGATGTCGTCCATTAACTATATATCAAGGACGGTTAATAAACTGTCAAAAAAATACAAAACGCGCGACCCGTATGAACTTTGTTGCGCGCTTGGCGTCCGCGTCAGGCTAAAGGATTTAGGGACAGGCATAAAGGCGTATTATTTTTATCAGTCCCGGATACGAAACATTGTGTTGAACGCGCGCGTATCCGAACCCATCCGGCGCATATTGACCGCGCATGAGCTTGGTCATGATCGCTTGCATAAGGAGATAGCAATGTTGAAAGGCTTTCATGAAGTGGAGCTTTTTGATATGGCGCGTCCGGTTGAATATGAGGCGAATGTCTTTGCCGCAGAGCTCTTAATCGACGACAACGAGCTTTTGGAGTTGCTCAATGACGACAATAAATCTTTCTTTGACGTAGCAAGCGAACTTTATGTCCCCGCTGCTCTTTTGGATTTCAAATTTCGGGTGCTGAAACATAAAGGCTATCGCATTGAAGCGCCATATATAGCTAATGGAGATTTCCTGAAGAACGACATCGACGGCTGCTTTGACGAGGAAGAAAGCTAGCGTAAGACGAAAAATGTGCGGAAGATATCTGGTTGAAATTAACGACGAAGAACTAAAAGAAATAGCGGCGGCGGCTGAAGTAAACGCCCGTCATGCCGAACAGTTTTCTTTCGCTTTTAACGGCGGGGAGATTTTTCCCGGCAGTATTGCTCCCGTGATTACGGCAAATGAAATATGCTTCATGAAGTGGGGGTTTCCGAGCCGGGATGCAAAACGCCCCCCTCATATCAACGCGCGTAGCGAAACCGCCGCAACCTCAAAGACGTTTGGCTCAGGGCTTTCCGCTCGTCGGTGTATTATCCCCGCGTCGGGATATTTCGAGTGGAAAACGCTCGATAAAAAGCGCAAGTTAAAATTTAAATTTTCGCTTCCGGATGGGTCGCCAATGTATATGGCGGGAGTTTATTCCAATGATGGGCGGTTTGCTATTCTGACCCGCGAAGCCGCGCCCGCGATTCTTGAGATTCACGATCGTATGCCGGTGATTCTCCCAAAATCGCTCATTGAAAAGTGGTTGAAAGAATCACCTGACGCATTGAATGAAGCTTTAACCGACCTGAGGTTTATTCCTGTTCCCGCGAGCGACAAACAACCCAACCAAGCGAGCTTGTTTAGTTGATTGCGTAAATACCGATTGACTCTCAAAGGAAGTTAGCTATATTTGTTTATGCTAAAATTGGAATGTCGATTATGAGCGTTGAATCTTACAAAAGCAGCTATCAAAAACTGTCTTATACTCCAAACTTGCTGAGGCTGAAAAGCATGTTACGGACGGCATGGAGCTGATTGGCGCTGATGATGTATTAGCTATGTTAAGGAAGAAATATGTCAAATGATTATAATGAAATATGAGGAGTAGCGATGGATAGTGAAATCATCATTTATCAAACAACTGACGGATTAACTAAAATTGACGCTCGCATGGATGGCGAAACGCTTTGGCTCACCCAAGCGCAAATCGCGCAGTTGTTTGAGCGCGATAGGTCCGTAATAACAAAGCACATTCGCAACATTTTTTCGGAAGGCGAACTTGACGAAAAAAGCAATGTGCAAAATTTGCACATTCCAAATTCTGATAAACCCGTTACATTTTATAGCCTCGACGTTATCCTTGCGGTAGGTTATCGAGTGAAATCACAGCGCGGAACACAATTCAGACAATGGGCAACAAACGTTTTGCACGAATACCTGCAAAAAGGCTTTTCCATGAATGATGACTTCCTGAAAAATATGGGCGGCGGACTTTACTGGAAAGAACTCTTAGAGCGTATCCGCGACATTCGAGCCAGCGAAAAGGTGATGTATCGTCAAATCCTTGATCTGTACGCTACAAGTATGGATTATAACGCCGCCATGCCGGAGACTCATAAGTTTTTCAAAATCGTGCAGAACAAGCTACACTATGCCGTCAGCGGGCATACTGCAAGCGAAATTATCTTTAACCGCGCAAACGCCGAGCTGCCGTTTATGGGCATGACGGTGTTTAAAGGTAGACGCCCGGTGAAAAGTGAAGTGATTGTTGCTAAAAACTACATGACGGAAAAGGAGCTTTTTGCCCTACGACGTATGGTTAGTGCCTTTTTCGATATGGCTGAACTCAAAGCTGAAAAGCAAGAACCCATGTACATGAAAGACTGGCTTGAAACGCTGGATAAGTTCTCCCACGATTTCGGCATGGGTGTTTTGGATGACGCTGGTACGGTCAGCCACGATGCAGCAGTAGCAAAAGCGCACCGTGAATACGATGCATACAAAGAGCAGTTCTCCGACGAATTAAGCGATGTGGAAAAAGCATATCTGGAAACTTTGAAACAAATGCAAAAGAAACTGAAAGCTAAAGGTAGCGGCAATGAGTGAGCGGGTTGAGAAAAATGAGAGTGTTGTGATACCCTCATAAACAGAACGCTGCGTAGAGTGGAATGGTTTTTATGCTTTCTGACGAGCCAAAAAAGCCAAAGTTTTTTGTGCAGATCTTAACCGAGTAAGTCGGCTTATATGAATTAATATATACAGTCAGGCTTTTGGCTTTTGTGTTTTCTGATGATTTTACCTCTATTGGCGTCACCTTGCCTTCGTGCTGAATAACGAAGTCAACCTCCGCGCCGCGTTCGCTCGTCCAGTAGTAACAGGGATAACCGTTTGCAATAAGCTGACCGCAGACGTAATTTTCGACCATGCCGCCCTTAAAATCCGCTAATTCAACAGATTGATACAGCACATCCTCCGCGACAACATTTTTTTTAGCGCAAAGAAGTCCGACATCCGAAACATAAATTTTGAAGGTATCAATGTCTTTATAGTTTTCAAGCGGCTTTGTTGGCTGATCCACCCTGTATATACGAGTTACAATACCGGAGAGCGCCAACCATTCGATTGCGTTTTCAAACTCTGATGCCCGCGCCCCTGATTTGATTAATTTATACTGAAAGCGGGTGTTTTTTTTGGAAAGCTGAACGGTTATATTATCATATACAATCCGCGTTTTTTTAATCTCGTTTTCCTTATTATACTTGCTCATATCGTTGAGATAACTTTCCAGTATCATAGCCTGCGTATGTCGTAACAGGATAAAATCCTTTGTGGAGACATATTTGTCCACGCATTCCGGCATACCGCCTACAACAAGATATTGACGATAGTAGGACAAGGCTGCTTCATGCAGAGCTGAGGGCAGGGGCGTATTCGTTGTATAGCAAGCTCGGATTTGCTCTGTTAATTCCCGCTCGCCAAAAGCCAATAGAAATTCTTCCATGTCCATCGGATAGAGCGTCTTGATGTCGACCTTTCCAACGGGGAACGAAAAGGATTTACGGTTGACCGCTACTCCAAGCAGACTACCTGCCGCGATGATATGGTATTCCGGCTCAGATTCGTAAAAGTATTTCAACGAGGTTAGAGCGCGTTCGCAGAGCTGCACCTCGTCAAGGAATATCAGTGTTTTTTCCTTAATAATGGTTTGTCCGCAGATGCGGGAAAGAAGCGGAATGAGATAAGCGGGTTCAATACTTTCGTCAAACGCTCTTTTCAAATTGGGATTGGTTTCAAAATTGAAATAAGCTACATTGGAGTACTGTTCTCTGCCAAAAGACAAAACGGAATAGGTCTTGCCGGTCTGTCGCGCTCCTTGTAAAATTAACGGTTTGCGATGCGGACTGTTTTTCCATTTAAGTAAGTATTTAGTGATTTTTCGTTCCATGTCGCCCCTCCTTTTCTATATAGCGTATGTACAGCATAATCCATATTCATGTAAATATCAATAGTATTGTGCATATTTATCATGTAATAATACATGAATAATTTAATAATTATGCAAAAGCAGTATTTTCAATCGTGTGACAGTGAATGTTTCTGGAATAATACGCTGAGGTTCAGTAGAATAAGAATCAAGCCCTAAAAAACATGTTGACATTTACTCAAATTTACATGAAGAATTAGCATATAATCGAAAAAGCAAATATGATGCACAAAACGGAAATAATATTTAATACAGGAGGCAAACTGTGGACTTTCATGGAAAAACAGTTGTAATCACTGGAGGAGCAAACGGTATAGGCAGATGTATTGCAGAAACCTTTTTGGATAAGGGCGCCTTGGTAGCCATAATTGATACCGATGAAGCAAACGGGGCGCGATTGGAAGCTAAATATGAAAGCAAGCTGATGTTTTTTGCCGGAGACGTGGGAGAGGAAAAAGTGTTGGACGCATTTGTGGAAGCAGTTTTGTCCCGCTTTCACAAGATCAATTACATTATTAACAATGCAATGCGCTCCAAAGGCGGCATTCTATCCTGTTGTGGATATGGAGATTTTGAATATGCCTTGCGCGTGGGTGTAATGGCGCCTTACTACTTAACCATGAAATTAAAAGATAAATTTGAGCCAGACGCTGCCATCGTAAACATCTCTTCCTCTCGCAGCGGGCAGTCACAGCCGGATACCGAAAGCTATACAGCCGCAAAAGGCGGAATAGCTGCGTTGACCCACGCTCTCAGCGTATCCTTAGCCGGGATTGCCCGAGTTAACGCCATTGCGCCGGGTTGGATTGATACATCGAAGCAGCATGAAGGATTGCCCGTTTTGCAACATTCGGCGCCTGACCACAATCAGCATCCGGTTCGTCGGATAGGGCGCCCCGAAGACATAGCAAAGCTTACGCTGTTTTTGTGCAGCGAGGATGCAGGATTTATCACAGGGCAGGAAATTTTCGCCGACGGCGGAATGTCTAAGTTGATGATTTACCACGGCGACTTCGGTTGGACGTACAATAATTGCTAGTTGACAGAAATACGCTTCTGGAATATTATTATATATGAAGTTATATTCCGAACGACCTTTGGAAAAAAAATGATTAATAAGCATATTAATATATGCAGTATATTTAGACGTAATGGAGATTTAAGAAATGATGAGCAAAAATTTATTTTTTAACGAGCTAGTGTTTTCAGATCAATATTCCGCTGATGCTGATATCATATTGGAATGCAACGATGCGCTTCGATTTACAAAAAAGCTTAAGGATGAGTCAATACAGCTCATTATTACTTCTCCTCCATACAATATTGGAAAGACTTACGAAACAAGGGTGTCAATCCAAGAATATTTGAACAGTCAAACGGAATTGATCATAGAACTCGCTCGGGTTTTGGATACGAGCGGTAGCATATGTTGGCAAGTTGGAAACTACATCGAAAAATCCGAAGTTTTCCCGCTTGATATATATTACTATCCAATATTTAAGGATGCTGGTTTAAAACTTCGAAATCGAATAATCTGGTATTTTGGGCATGGACTCCATGCAAGCAAAAGATTTTCCGGGCGATATGAAACACTATTATGGTTCACTAAAACAGATGATTATGTGTTTAATCTTGATGATGTTCGTATTCCATCAAAATATCCCAATAAACGCCATTTCAAAGGAGATAAAAAAGGTGAATTGTCAGGAAATCCGTTGGGTAAGAATCCATCTGATTTTTGGGGAAGTCTTCAAGAAGACTTCGACAAAGGTCTTTGGGAGATACCCAACGTAAAAGCTAACCATATTGAAAAAACTATACACCCATGCCAATTCCCAGTAGAGTTGGTTGAACGGTGTGTTTTAGCTTTAACCGATGAAAGCGATACGGTTTTTGATCCTTATGCCGGAGTCGCCAGTTCGTTGATTGCGGCAGTAAAACACGGACGAAAGGCCTTCGGAGTTGATCGGGCAGAGGAGTACATTGAGATAGGTAAAAAACGTTTGCAGCAACTGTTGAATGGTACATTAGAAACGCGACCAATAGGAAAACCAGTGTATGAGCCTACAGGGAATGAAAAAATAACCCAAATACCGATTGAATGGCAACAGCTTGAAAGGAGCGTTTACAAATGAGAATCATCGAGACTTATTCACATCTGAACGGTCTTGAATATCTATGCTACAGACACCAAAATATTTGGGATGAATTGGTCGGCATAATTGATCAAGTTGACGCAAATGCTTGTAGAACCAAAATATCGAAAGAAAAAACTAAAACAGGCAAGATATTATATAGCCCTATCGACATGAATAAAGCATTCAAAATATTGCTAGAAGCTAATAATTGGCGCGAAAGCAGAACACAGTATTATGTAACTGCAAATATTAAGCTAGCGCGTGAAACCTTAACTCTTGGCGCTGATGATCAGAAAAGAATCATTGAGGACGCAGGCGAATCAGCGCATTTTACATATAATCAAACAGATTTTACTAAAGAACGAATTGCTGTGGAAATTCAGTTTGGAAAGTATGCCTTTGTAGCGTATGACCTATTCGTGAAGCACATGGCATTCTATATCGGAAATCATATTGACTTAGGAATTGAAATCCTGCCGATGAAAAGCCTTACAAGTGAAATGTCTTCAGGTGTTGCTTACTATGAAGGCGAAGTCTATAACGTTATTCGTCAAGGCAGAAACACTCCTGCTGTACCATTAGTTATTATCGGAATCGCTCCATAACAATATCCAAATAATCATATCTAAAACGCAAAAATTGCCAGACTTGCTACCGCCATAACTCCCATAATTTTTATCTACATTTTAGGCAGTAAAAAACGATTATTTCTTTTCAAAAATGGGTATAATACTAGCACTTAATAGCTATATTTCTAATTAACAGTTTTTTAATAAAGGAGAGATTTATATGAAGAAAACGTTTTTTATAGTTGTTGCGGCAATTTTGGCGCTATGCTTTGCGTCCTGCGTATTGGCGGCGCCCGGCGACTCGGCGAGCGACCCCATATTTGTCGAAACAGCGGATGAACTCGACAATGTGCGATTGGGGCTAAACAAGCACTATAAACTGAGCAACGACATTGATTTGACCAGTTATCTATCGCAAGGCGGCGCCGGCTACGCCAAATGGGGTTCGGCGGGTTGGGCGCCTATTGGGCATTATAGCGGAAACAACACTACCCACTTTTCCGGTTCATTTAACGGTGGCGGGTACGTAATCAAAGGGCTATGGATCGACCAAAGCGCATCACAAATAAGCTATGTGGGTCTGTTTGGGATAATAAACGGGGCGGCAATTGAGAACCTCGGCGTTGAGATCGCCGCTGCCGGAATTAAGGGCGTTATCGCCGGCGGTTTAGCCGGACAGCAAATCGGCGGAATAATTGATAACTGCCACGCGAAAGGCAACGTCACGGTAACCGGCGACGGCGGCGGCGGCGGCTTGGTTGGGCATCAGGAAGGCGCCCAGAATAACAGCAGCATAATAGAAAACAGCTATGCCGAAGGTAATGTCAGCGTCATTGAAACTAATGATAATTTGCATAACCCAATAGGCGGATTAGTAGGAATTCAACGTGAAGGCGCAATAGCAAACTGCTATGCTACAGGCAATATCAGTGGAAACGATTTTGTCGGCGGTTTGGTGGGTGAGCAGTCATCAAGCTCCGGGAAAAACAGCTCTATTGAAAATAGCTACGCTGCAGGAAATGTTACGGCATTAGGTAACTTTTCAGGCGGCTTGGTAGGGGGGCAATCCTCAACCGGCAACGGAATCAGCAATATTGAACACAGCCATGCGACTGGCAATGTCAACGGCGTCAACGTTGTCGGCGGTCTGGTGGGTGAGCAGTATGTCAGCAACGCTGGCACTAATAAAATCATAAATTGCTACGCCATAAATAACGTCGTAAGCGGCGACAGTACTGTCGGCGGTTTAGCGGGATGGCAATACTCGTTTGGCGGCGCAAACAACATTGAAAACAGCTACGCCAAGGGCAATATTACAGCAACCATAGGGAATGCGGGAGGATTATTAGGTGAGCAATACACCGGCAGAGGCGGCGATAGCATCGTCAAAAACTGTTACGCCACGGGCAACATTGTGGCGCGCGGAAACTATGTCGGCGGGTTGATAGGAACGCAAAACACCTTTGGAAACGACCTTCCAAGCAGCAGCAACAGCATTCAGTTCAGTTACGCCACTGGCAACGCCACGACTACCGCAAGCACTGCGGGCGGACTTGTTGGATTTCAATATGCCGATGGCTACAATAGTAACAATATAGTATGCAGTTACGCCATAGGCAATGTTTCGGCAACCACTGACACTGTCGGCGGTCTGGCGGGATGGCAATACTCAATTGGCATTAACAGCAACAATAGTATCAGAGCCAGCTATCGTTATCAGTTGGCGACGGTGAATGGCGTAGTACGTACGGAAAACACTCCAAACAGTCGCCACGGCGGAATAAAGACAGCAGCCGAGCTTACAACAAAGTCAACGTATACGGACAACAGTTGGCTGTTCAACGATTCCCCGCTTACAGCCGGTCCATGGTATTGGGACAGCGGGAATTATCCAAAATTAAACATGGGGGCGGAAGAGTTTCCTTTCCCATTTGAGCCGCAAGTAATACCAGTAACCGGCGTGACGGTTGCGCCAAAGACGCTGACGCTGACTGTCGGAGAAAATCACACGCTCGTAGCGACGGTAGCTCCAAGCGACGCGACAAACAAAAATGTGTCATGGAGCAGCAATAATACGTCGGTCGCGACGGTTAACGCCTCGGGAGTCGTGACGGCGGCGGCGGCGGGAACCGCAACGATAACGGTTACTACGGTTGACGGCGACAGGACTGATACTTGCGAAGTGACGGTAACAAGCGGAACTGATCTCACCACAGGCATAATCCTCGATAAGTCTTTCTTTTCAATTCACATAGGAAGCACTGGAAAACTAACAGAGACAGTCCTGCCTGCCAGCGCTGCTAATAAAAATGTAACATGGAGTTCCGATAACCAGTGGGTAGCAACGGTCGACGCAAATGGACTAGTGACGGCTATTGGAGCGGGTTCTGCTATCATAACCGTACGCGCGGTGGATGGAGGGTTCACGGCAACTTGTACCGTATCCGTAACCACGCCGGCTAGCAGAGTAACGATAATTCCCTCTTCTATTAATATCAACAGCGGGACTCAGTATTACTTGGACGTGTTAGTGGAGCCGTTCAACGTGAGCTACAGCGGTGTGACATGGAGCAGCAGCAACACAAGCGTTGCGACGGTCAATCAAGGGGGATGGGTGACGGCAGTCGGAAGCGGAAATGCAACAATCACCGCAACAGCGGCTGATGGCACTGGAATTAGCGATACATGTAGCGTGACCGTAACGCCTTAAGTATTAGGTCAGAGAGTAGGTTGGGTGCGTGACAGCCCAATAATGTTGTAGGGGCGGCATTCTGCCGCCCGTTTTTAATGAACTTCTTTTAAGAATATAGTTTCTTCCTGTTGCTTCCAATTCACGAGTTCTGCCGCCATTGTCGAGTAGTTCATGCAGCTTTTCTCTGCTTCAAGGCGTTCCTTCTGGGCAGCAAGGATTTTATTCCATACAAAACGACATCCTCCAGCAAAATTTCTCATTATAGCTTGCTGAATTGAATTCGTCTTGAGTCTAAATTTGAAGGATTTAAATATTATCATGTTGTGTATTATACTCTATTAATTGAATAGCAGCGAATTCCAAAGATTAAAATCAAAAGCGATCCGCCTTCGGCAGATGTTCCTTATATCCTCGCCCTAAAGTGCGAGGTTTTACGGAACGGTGGATAAAAAATGAAAGTATTATCGGAGCTTATTCTACGTTTCAGGAAGCCTTTGAAAGCGCAAAAGAAAAGGAAAAACCAGAGACTTACATTATTCAACGTTGTTCTACTGATGACAACGAGATGTTAAATGTTTTTCATTCAAGATCAACTTTTGCATGAAATCTGGAATTCCAAATAGAATCTCGGGGAATAACAGTGCTGATTTTCTCAAAACCTATCTTCCTTAATATGAGAGCTTGGGCGCATATTTTCTCCTTATTTACTCCAAAGCCCTTTATTATTCTCTTTTGCTTCATTTTGCAATTCAACAAACATATCAGCATACTTTGAATTTGGCTCTGTTTCCAATACTTGGCCATAACCTTCAATTAAAAGGTTTGCGTTAAACATTTTTTCACGGATTTCTTGTTCATTTTCTCCGTCGTTCGGTTTTTCCGTCCAAATATATCCAAGTAAACGTTGATTATTATCTCGGATATGCTCGCCTATTTGTAGCCATACTTTCGTGTCAACAAGTATTTTACTCGTGTAAGCTGAGGCTTCTTTACTATTGTGCTCATTACCTCTTTGGGGGTTTTCAACCGCTGGCGTATCAACGCCAATTAGGCGAACTATTTCTCTATGCGTCGCGTTAAACGCAACTTCGACTGTATACCCGTCTAAGGCTCTAATAACACGAACATAATATAGACCGTTAGACACAATATCGACTTTTTCTGGCTTCTTTTGCAGCGTTGATGTTGTTCTTCGTGGTGGAGATGTTCGTCGACCACTATTATGATAGTGATATTCGCCTGTTCTTCGGTCATAATGACCACCGCTTGAGTCAGTTCTACCAGGGTGAGCTGAAGCTATTGAAACGAATAAAACAACACACAAAAGTGAAAATAAAGTCTTCATCTTTTTCGACATCTCAATCTCTCCTTTCAAAATTTACTTCAAAATCTTTAATATATCCCTGTCAATTTTTTATTGGGCGTCGGCTTTAGGTTGTCTTTTGCTTCGTTTGACTGTGCGCTTTACTTTCATGAACGCGAGATTTAGTTCAAGCGTTGTTTCGTCCTCGACTACTTCCAAAGCGTCGTCAAGAAGGTCTGACAAAATCTCGCCGCTCTTTTGCATTAACGCTTTTTGCTTTTCCTTTTCTTCGGTCTCCGATAATTGATTGATTGCTCTTGATAGTTCCCGCATTTTAGCGAAAGTTTCAACGATGGAAATAGTAGTTTCGGTAGCTCTCGGGCTTTTCAGGATTGTGGCAAGCATGTATAATCCTTTTTCGGTGAAGGCTTTAGGGAGTTTTTGTTTACCTCCCCAACTTGAAGTCAAAAATTTTGATTTCAAGTTGCTCCATTCCTCCGAGTCCAATGCAATAATATAACCTTCCGGGAACTTATCTTGATTATTCTTTACCGCTTGATTAATTTCTCTAGCTTCCACGCCGTATAGTTCCGCTACGCTACTATCGAGGAGTACGCTTTCTCCTCTAATGGTCATTATTTTCTCTTCAACTTCTTTGTACTTGATTATTTCAGTCATTTTAAGCTCCTGTTTTAAAATTTTCTATTCTGCTAAGGTGATTTTTAACCATCTCCACCGGTGGCGGATTTTAGAGGTTGGTCGGCACGAGCGGCGGTGGAGCTGCTAGGTGGTCTTTCTTAATCGGAGGTCTAAGGTAGCATTCTGCCGTCGATATTATTTCATCTGAATAATTATAAATCTCCTCAAGTTCACTAATTGAATGCTTGTTCTCTTTTTTTTCACAATCAATAATAACTATTGTTTTTTTCTCAGGATTGTTAAAATAAAATCTGCATATTGACTTTTTACCATCAAATAAAATATTGCAATAATTAACGGTATCTTTTAGCGTTATACGTTTAACGTCAACTTTTGATCGTAAAATAGCGCGGATAATGTTATAACCATCAATTTCATCTTGAGTAGTAATTATTTTATTCTTTTCTTCGGTTGGAATAGGTGTTTCTATTACAGGTTTAGCAGCTGCTTTTTCTTCTAATAACGCTGATGAAAGACGGTCACTTACCCGATCGCTTATAAACTGAGTAAATGCTTTTTTAGTAATTGCTTTGAATTTTTCACGGGTCTTTTCTTTCAACACACCTTCAAATACCTGTCTCGCCATATATTTTACAAATTCTTCAGATGGTTCTATTAGCTGCTCTGAAAGGTACGATTTCATGGCTCCTGTAAATTTTAACTCCTCTGCGGTCGATACTATTTCGTCCGCGTTAAATACCGCTTTTGTGAATTTCTTAAGCTCTCTTGCTATGTGGTCATTTATGTCTTTAATGTTGAATTGCAAGAAAGGTTTCTGATCCATGACATTTTCTTTATCAAGATCACTGTAAAAACGGTATTCGACGCCATTCGTCAGTATTCCCACTGTAACAGAAGGGGTTGCGTTAAAATAATATAAAAGTTGCGCTTCTTTTGATACATCAAGATCACTGCCACACCACTTAGCTTCGATAAGCATAATGGGGTTTCCGTCTTTTACTATTGAATAATCGACTTTTTTACCGCTTCCTGATCCGAATTCAGCCGTAAACTCAGGGATTACCTCAGACGGGTCAAATACGTTATACCCAAGAGCTGCTATGAAAGGCATTATCAAAGCATTTTTTGTAGCTTCTTCTGTCAATATGGTACTTTTCTTATTTTCATATATTTTTGCGATTCTCTAAATTTCATCAATAAATTCCACTTATAAAACCTCCTCTGGATTATAAAGCAATCATCTCTATCTTAATAATTATCATTAATTCATAGCTGTCGCCACTTGATGCAGATTTCAGCGATTACTCTGATACTTGGTCATGCGTCGCGTCTCCGAAAACGGCGCGGACTGCTCCCGCTATGGTCGCCTGTATTGTTCCATTTGGCATCTTTGCCGACATAGTGAGTTTTATTTTTTCATCCCCCTTGCTGTATTCAAAAACTATTGAATCCGGTGGGGCGTCGGGAACGTCGTTCCCTATCTCCGACGCGGCGGGCGGTAGGTTGCCAGCGTCGTCGTTTTCTCCCATGAGATACGACACCGAAACGCCGAGTGCGGACGCAAGTTTATTAATGTCCGATTTACGCGGCTCACTATTTCCATTTTCATAACGCACAAGCGTTGGCTGAGATATTCCCGTTATCTCAGTTAATTCTGCTTGACTCATTCTTTTTTTGTTTCTTTCTTCTTTAAGTATTACTCCAAATTTTCTCATATTTAAATTATTCATTTTTGAATGACATTGTCAATTATCAATATTAAATAATAGTATTCATTAATAAATTATTTATGATATTCACTCCTTGGCTATTTAATATGAATAGCATAATACAATTATTCATTAATAAATATAGAGGGTGAAATGGTAGATTTTAAAAAATCTTGAAAAAAGAGGTTAACACAACAGCAATTAGCAGATTTTACAGGAATTTCTCAACCATCAATTTATCGTTGGGGAAAAAACGAAAGCGAACCGCGTGCATCGGATATCAAAAAGCTTTACGATGTATTAACTGGATGGGGTGGCACTGGCGTGAGTCAGTCGCTACCCACTATACAAAGGAAAAAAAGACGCTGAAAAAGCGTCTTATTGTTATGTTTTTGTAGGATATTTAAAACAAAAAACGTTTAGAGAGATATCTATAAAGCCTTGTTGTATCTGGAGCCGGCGTCCGGATTCGAACCGGAGACCTGCGCATTACGAGTGCGCCGCTCTACCGACTGAGCTACGCCGGCAATAAATAATAAAAATGGCGATCCTAGCGGGATTCGAACCCGCGTCGCAGCCTTGAAAGGGCTGTGTCCTAGGCCACTGGACGATAGGACCGCAAAATACACAAACAGATTATACTACATAAATCACTTCTTATGGTGAGCCGTGAGGGACTTGAACCCTCGACACCCGGATTAAAAGTCCGGTGCTCTACCGACTGAGCTAACGGCTCGTGACAACAAGAAAAGATTATACAGACGAAAATGTCACGAGTCAATAGGCAAATTGCCTTCCCAATCTCCGATTCATCTGTAATGTCAAATTTCGCTTTCAATTCGTTTACGCAGTATGAACGAATTGAAGCTTAACTACTTTGTGCCTTAACGCCAGTAAAAGGCGAAACAAAAAACGCTATTCTTTCAAGCCAATCGTTGCATTGTTTTGCCTTTATGAGCGACGTCAAAGAAAAGAATTCATCTAAATTTGTTTCGTCAAGCGTATCATCTTGCTGAGTTTTAAGAAGGACATCTTGAGGAATATGATAAACTATCTCATTCTCGCGCGTTACCGCAATGCTGCGCGAAACGCATGTAAATGCGGTCGGTTCGTATTCTTTTTCAAATATTGTCACGGTATACTCGTTATTGCCAATTGTTCCAACTGGGATATCAAACCTTCTTTTCCTCTCATATCCACGTTTTAACATTTCAGCTACAGAATCATAATCAAAATACTCACATTTTATCTCTTTTATTGCGCTAAAATGCCTTATATACAGATTTAACCTTTCTCCAAGCTTCACCATTTTGGAATAATCCGGTTTAAAAATTGTTGGAGTACCAGTGGCATTCCAAAGCTGTTCGGTCATCTCGCTTCCGTCTTCTCCGCAAAACGAAAAACTTAATAGCATAGCGGCGGCGGCTATTTGTAACGGTCGATACCAACGCGCCGGGTTTACATCCATAAGTTTACGTATGATTCCCGTCTTGAAAAGATATTCGCTACTTTTTTGCTCGCCTGAGAAAGGTACTCCTTCGGGAGAGGGCAATAAATCTTTTTCAGCTTCCGTCATAGGAAAAAATGGACGGTAAAAACCTTCGTTCCGATTTTTTGAAAGATCGCACACCCAAAGATAAAGTCGCTTATTCTCGGGCATAAAAGCTATATCGGCAGGATTTATTACTGTTGTTGGAGTTCCAATCATATTGCTCAACGATGTTATTGTTTTCCAATAAAACATCTTAAACTTTGAGTATACAGAATACTCTTCAAGTATACTTTGTATTACAGGTTCAAGTTGGCTCATTTCATAATTATGTGTTTCGTATTTCTTAGCGCCGCTAATGGAGAGTTTCCGGTCTTCTTTTTCTACCCAATTCAAATGTATAAGCTTTTTTTTAGCTCCGCTTTTTTTAGCAGTGTTTTCTATTAAAAGCCTCGGTGGACCATTTTTTGTCCATATCCCCAAAGAAAGCTTCTCATCAACTGAGCGCGCGCATATAATTTCTCCTTTATCGTCCATATCATCCTCTGAGCATATTAGTTTTTTTTGATTATACAGCACAACTTATTAAATGTTATACTAAAATATATAAGAAGGAGGCGATTATTACGAATTCAAAAACGCCATCAACTAAAAGAGTTGCTTTAAGTTCTTGGGGAATAATTGCGTTTTGTTTTTTTCTGGCGTTCTTTCATCGAACTTCAATTGGGACAGTGAACGATGAGATAGCCAGAGAATTCGGTTTAAGCAGAACTGCTTTCGGCGTTATGGCCTCCATGTATTTCTATGCTTATATGATAATGCAAATTCCGTCAGGATTGCTTGCGGATAACTGGGGACCTCGCAAGACAGTAGCAACTGGAGTATTGATTGGCGGCGCTGCAACTTTCTTGTTTGGATTTGCGACAAGCCCAACGATGCTTTTTTTTGCAAGGTTTTTCATCGGCATAGGCATGGCGACAGTTTTTGTGTGCCTCTTAAAAATCCAATCACAATGGTTTCCAAGCAGAATGTTTGCTACTTTGTCAGGTTTATCTATATTTATGGGTAACCTCGGAGGTGTCGCCGGACAATTCCCATTTGCGCTTTCAGCTCTCTATATCGGGTGGAAAAATTCATATTCTGTAGTTGCTTTATTAACTCTCTTAAGTGGGATCGCCTGTTTTTTCCTTATTCGGAATAAGCCGGAGGATGTTGGATTACCCTCTCTTAATTCTCAAAATAGTATTTCTGAAGGTAAAATTGGTTTAATCGAAGGAATACGGATAGTTCTAAATGAAAAACGTGTATATGGCGCAATAATGTTTTATCTTTTCAATCAGGCTTTTTTCCTTTCCTTTGTTGGAACCTGGCTTGTTCCATGGTTGCGCGAAGTTCACAAAATGAACTCTACTACCGCTGCAAATCTGGGCACATTTGCCACAGTTGGAGCAATGATTGGAAGCGCCTTAAGCGGTATTATTTCAGATAGACTAAAACGTAGAAAAGTAGTTATTATGTCAGGCGCGATTATTTGTACATGCGTCTGGGGATTACTGGTATTTTGGAAACCTGACGATTACTTTATTATCGGTTCATTGCTTTTCGCAATGGGATCAAGCGCGGGAGTATTCCCTCTTTCCATGGCTATTACAAAAGAAGTTTCCCCTGTTTATATCACAGGCACCGCTATCGCTATTCTAAATACTATGGGCTTTTTAGGCGTCGCAATAGGAACTACTTTATTAGGCTATATAGCTGATTTTGGAGAAGGTTTATCACAAATAGCCAGGTTTAACAATGTTTTGATTGCGTGTTTTATCATCTCTTTTGCAAGTTCATTAGCCAGCTTTTTTTGCTATGAAACTCACGCTCAGAATATTGCTTCAAAATGATATTGTGATGATATAATAAAAAAACTCGGGTCTGCATAATTGACCAACAGCGTGTTGTAACATTGACAACGGCACAGTTTAAGGTATAATTCTTTTTCGTATTGGGGAATGGTGCAATGGCAGCACGCCTGACTCTGGATCAGGTAATCGGGGTTCGAGTCCCTGTTCCCCAGCCAAATGTTTTTAGTTAGGCCCCATCGACTAGCGGTCTAGGTCGTAGCCCTCTCAAGGCTAAAACACGGGTTCAAACCCCGTTGGGGCCACCAATACAGTTTACAAGGCACAATTTACAATGAACAAATGTTGTGTTCGGTGCGCAGTGGCAATGCCACAAATGATACAAGAAATGACTCCGCGCTGCGTAGCATTGCATATGGTGCGTAGGCATAGCGAAAGAATGCCCAAGAGCGTGGATTACTCCATTATTAACTTCATCGCCTGTAGACTATGTTTTTATCAACGTTTATAGCTATATTATCCATGACGCGCCCTAGTTCAGTGTCATATACGACAATATTGATACCTTCTTGATTTGCCGTATATTTTACACCATTGATTTTTACTTCTATATAGTTTCTACCGTTTCGTTTTTCAGATACCATATTTACAGACAGCCCAAAGATGTTGTCATTATACAGAATTGCTTCTTCAAGAGATTCCTCGTAGATAACATTGTTTCCTTTTATGACAGCTGCGTATCCTGAACTGTTTACACTATTATTCAGCCCCAATTGCATGAGTTGATTTCCAAATGTATTGTTAACGTCAATTGGCTTATTCGCCCGCGCGATAATAAAAGATAAATAGCGCGGAACACTTAATATTGATAAATATTTCGAAATATCGTTTTCCGTTATAAAAGGGTTGCTCTCTCCAAACAGTATGCCATAATCAAATTTTTCGACTAAGTCTTTCATTTTTGCCAGTTCAGCTTCATAGTTTTCTTTAGTTATTTGATGTAACCCATTTTTGAAGCAATCAACCATATAATTGTTAATATCTACATTATAATGCGAATAGTCTTTATAATTGTAAAGATTGGTCACTATGTCAGGGTTACTTTGGAATAAAAACAGTTTAACGTTATCATAAGAAAGTAATGTTTTTATTGAATACTCTAAAATGGCTAATTCATTTTCCACAGAATTCAAATCCCAATAGAGAATACTGTATGGAGGGTAAAATATTGTAAAATCAGTATCTGGATATGATTCAATCAGAGGCAATATGCTAACGCGCAAGTTGTCATGGGACAGCTTTATGATATCTTCTGGTTGTAAATTTGGTATATCAGCTCTTTTTTCGCTCAAATAAGACGTCATTGTAGTATATTGACTAAAGCTATAAAAATTATGCCAAGATGAATAATCATCAAATGAAAACTCATAAGAATTTGAAATACCGCTTCTTATTGCACTGAAAAAGTTAAAGCCGTCCTTGAAATAAGTATTAGTCTTAAAGAGTATATCTTTATTTAATAAATAAAAGACGTCGCTTAATGGATTTGAATCGTAAAGATAATATGGCAGTGGATATATTGTTTTTTCAGGGTCTTTCTTTAACATAGGCATATCGAGTCCCAGATAAATTGTTTTTAGATTTGGGTTGCTTTTTAATGCTTTGTTTATAATAATATTCATAATATTTGCCGTACCTCCAGAGTAAGGCACTTTTATAGCATTAATCCCTAATACTTCCTTAAAGTAACTCGTTTTAAAGTTTTCAGTCATAGAAGACCCGGTAATTAAACTATCATATTCAAAATGCTTGACAAACCCTGGATTTAAATATGACTGTACAGTCGAAATAACTATGCCTTCAAACGGTTTATGATAATGGCAAAACGGATCAATAATTGCCGTTACGCATGCAAGCATTATCAACACCGCTATTATTGTTGCTAAAGTATTAACGCACCATGTCCTATGCTGTTCCAATACTTCACCTCATTAAAAATTGAAATATAAAAATGTACTTACTCCAGAAAACGATATTATGCTCCATACAATCAGAACAATTGTAGCGCATGAGTTTAGTGTTGTCGGTTTAAAAACTGCAATCCTTTCGTTTGTATTTTTTGTAAATAAAACCATACATAATGAAAACGAAACAAGCAGTAAAACATATGAATTGGGAAAACTTAATATGCCATAAACCGTCAAACTGTTGATAGCCATAAATTCAGCTATGCGATAGAATTCAATTATTAATAACTCATTTATTCCGCCAAATTTTAAATCAAAAACGCTTTGTATTATTTTGTTAGCTTGATCAATTGAATCCGCGCGGAAATATATCCATGTTAAGTTTACAAATCCGAACGTTATGAGCCAATTTATCGCCGGATGAATACTATCAAATACCTTATTAAACAATCTGGTAATCAATGAAAAAATACCGTGAATTGTTCCCCATAAAACAAAAGTCCAATTGGCGCCATGCCATAACCCGCTTACTAAAAACACTATTAATATGTTGAGATACGTTCGGATTTTTCCTGCGCGGTTTCCTCCCAACGTTATATATACATATTTCATAAAAAATCGCGTAAGCGTCATATGCCATCTTTTCCAAAAATCAACTATTGTCAATGCGCGATATGGCGAATTAAAGTTCATTGGCAGAGAAATATTGAACATCAACCCGATGCCCGTAGCCATATCACAATACCCGCTGAAATCCAAATATATCTGGAATGTATAGAAAAGCATAATCAATAACGCATTGGTTGTATCCAACGCTTCCACATTGTTATATCCCCAGTTGACGACTCTTCCAAAAGTATCCGCCAGTAATACTTTTTTAGCCAATCCAATTGAAAAAGCCATTATGCCTTTAGATAGATTTTCATAGTTTATCCGTTTTTTTGACGCGTCGGCAAATTGTGGAACCATCTCGCTGTGCATGACAATTGGTCCCGCTATTAATTGCGGGAAATATGAAACAAATAACGCATAATCTAGGAAAGCGTAATCCGGAACTTCTCCTCTGTAGCTATCGATAATATACGACAACTGTTGGAAAGTGAAAAAGCTGATACCTAACGGCAGTATTAAGTGATGCATGATAAAATCTGTCTTAAACATTACATTTATGTTTTCAATAAAAAAATCGTAATACTTAAAGTAAAATAAAATGCCTACATTGGCAACCAACGCAATTGTCAGCCAGAGCTTTCTAATGGTTTTTGCGGCTGACGCAATTATTAATTTATTCATTGCATAATTAACGCAGATGCTAATAACGATTATTGAAAGATAATTGACGTTAAAATACGCATAGAACCATAAAGACATTCCCAATAGCCAAATCTTGCCTATTTCGTATGAAATTTTATTTAATAAAAAATATCCTAAAATAGTCAGTGGCAAAAATAGTAAGACAAATATGTACGAGTTAAATAACAATTCTTGTCAACTCCAAATCACAATACAAGTATGATACTAATTCCAACTCTTCAATATGAAAAAATGCGTTGACGTTAATTTGGTTTAAACACTCCGTCTTCTGTAATTATGGCGTCAATAAGTTCAAAGGGCGTGACGTCAAAAGCAGGGTTCCACACTTTTATCTCTTCAGGAACAGTTTGCCCTCCGGGCAAAAGACGAATTTCCGAGCCGCTTCTTTCTTCTATTGGTATAGCGTCTCCGTTAGGAATAGATAGGTCAAATGTGCTTTTTGGCGCGGCGACAAGAAACAAAACTCCGTGTTTTTTAGCGTTTACAGCTAACGAGTAAGTTCCTATTTTATTTGCAGTATCCCCGTTTGCGGCAATCCTATCAGCGCCTGTGATTACTGCGTTGACTTTTTGCTTTTTCATTAAATAGCCCGCCATGCTATCACAAATCAATGTTGTGTCAAATCCATCCCGTTCAAGTTCCCACGCTGTAATGCGCGCTCCTTGAAATAGAGGGCGGGTCTCGCATACATATACTTTTATGTTTTTGCCCGCTTCGCGAGCCGAGCGTATTATTCCAAGCGCAGTCCCCCACCCGCCTGTAGCTAACGCGCCTGCGTTACAGTGAGTAATGACCATACTATCACTCTGAAGAAATTTTTCTCCATGTTCCCCTATTCTACGATTATTTACAATGTCTTCTTTTTGTATTTTTTGCGCTTCCAGTTCATAATCCGAAGCATTCATCATACGATTAAGCGCCCAAAATAAATTTACCGCCGTTGGGCGAGTTTTTTGTAATCTTTCGATTGACAAATCAATTGATTCTCCTTGCCTGTTTGCCAAAACAATTCCCCACGCCGCCGCTATCCCTATTGCAGGCGCGCCGCGCACAGCCAATGTCTCTATCGCGTTAGCTACATGCTCAACGCTTGTGCAGTGTATATATTCCACAGCATCGGGCAGTTTTCTCTGGTCCAGTATTTCAATTGATTTTCCATTCCATCGTATAGTTTCAGGTAACATTATGTTTTCCTTTCAGTATTATACTGATTCGCATTAAACTGTATGTTATTTCCTGTGATGATACCACTTTGAAATCGAACGTAGGCGAGGCGGCTTTTGCTCCCCGACGCGACGGCGTAGATTGACCTACGTCAAGCAAAGGGAGCAATACCAACGAAGCATACGTCTGATTTCAAAGCGGTATTAGATCCATTGTGTGTAAATACTCGGATTCAGCCTAGTCAATCCCAATCTGATTCTGTTAATAATGCTCCAGTTATCGTCCATTTCAACAATTAATAAACTCACCCATATTTTCTCTTCTCTATCTATCCATGTCCCATCTTCCTGTTTTGTTATCAATTTTGTATTGTACTTATTTTTTCCGATATGTAATCCGCCCATAACTTCTCTTTGATAAACGTTTTCAATAGACTCTTCAACATGGCGCATTGTCGGGGTTAAATTATTGCCTTCAAAGAATAATTTTAACGTTTTATTATCCTCAGATTCATAATAGTTTTCAATACAAATAAATCCAAGAGAAATACTGCTTAAAAATTGTTCTTTCCCATTATCAGCCATTTCGCATTCGTTTATCAATAATTCACTCCAGTTCCTTGCGTATTCTATTCTTTTTACATCATCAATCCAACGCCCGTTATTCAAGCTTCTTAATGTAGTCTCATCATCAATAAAAGCATAATCATTTCTTCCAAAGCTTTCAAGCCTTGTTTTTTTAGAATTCTCCATTGCTTCTAAAACGTTTTCAAATTTTGGCTTAAACTGATAACCTGAAATACTGAATTTTAAATAACTCATTATTACTACCTCTCTCTTTTTTACTCTTTCAAGAGACTATCTACATTTTTCATGCTATTTTAATCAAAAAAAGTGGACGCGCTCACGTTCCCAGATTTTATGCAAAAGTTGAGTAAATAATACTATATTTTGGATTAAATACTCAAGACGTTCAAACGAAAATATTCAGAGCGCCGCAACGACCACATGAAGTTTTGCAATAAGACGGGAGGCGTAGCGCCTGTAAAATTAAATCATATTTGATCTCAATACTAATCTATATCATGATAGAATATAACTAAAATAACACGCTTATTTCAGGAGGGGAAGCTTTGTTTGAATATATCATTATCGCTGATAACTTCACTGGAGCGAATGAAACTGCTGTAAAATTCATGAATGGCGGATATAATTCATCTGTTGTACTAGATGCAGATAGTTTACCAAAGATTCAAAAAAAGTATTCAACAGTAGCTCTTGACACGGAATCCTTTTTTGATACTCCAGCCGTAGCGACAAAAAAGCTTCGCAAATTGGCAAAATATCTGATACCATGGAAAGATAAATCCATTTTCTATAAAAGAATAAATCCAAGCTTTAAAGGAAACGCCGCTATTGAGATAAAGTCATTCGCCGAAGAAATAGGATTTAAGTATATTGTTATGACAAATACGTTCTCAATTGATCGTATGGCGATTGAAGAAGGCGTTAGCACTTTTGAGCCAAACGGAGTAGTAAGCCATTCAAAAAACAAAGAAAAAAAGGTAGCGACAGCAGAGCAATCTGTCCAGTTTTTAAAAAAAGCTGGAATAGAAAACCTGTTTATAATATCAAAAGAAGACATAAGATCAGGAAAAGTCTCCAGCTATATGACAAACAAAGGTTATTTTTGCTGTGACGCAGAAGATGAAATTGATATTCACGCGCTTGTGCGAGAAATATCCGCCGTTATTCCAGCAAGAGACATTTTATGGGTGGGATCTGTAGGGCTTGCTAATGTTTTAGCTTCCATATCAAAGCCAATACTGACAGTCTTAGGGTCTTTACATCTTAGAAGTATTCGTCAAGCCAGATTGCTTTCAGATTTAGGTCTTGTCATCAAAATACAAATTGATGTCGACCAATGGAGACTAAATCCTCAAAAGGAAAAACAATTAGCGGTAAACGATGCGGAAGATGCTTTAAGGTGTGGTCAAAATGTTCTTTTAGCGATGGTAAAAAATAAACGTTTCATAAGCAACGAATTTCCTAACGATGATGTTAACGGAATCCTTGATTTTTTAGCGGAAGTGTCCTGGGATATTCTGGGGCGCGTAAAAATAGGCGGCGTATGCGTAACCGGCGGTGACTGCGCTGTTCGCTTGGTACGAAAGGCAAAGGCAAACGGAATACGTTTGATAAAAGAGATTCAGGAAGGAATAACTTTAGTACAACTCAATGAAGGTCCTTTTGACGGCTTATCAATGATTACAAAATCCGGAGGATTTGGCGGAGAGCGCGCACTGATCCATGCTAACGAATACCTTCTGGATAAAAAATTTGGTTCCTCTCTTCAAATACCGCTACTTTAAATTTACATGATCCAAACCACTGCTCAGAGCAGAAAATTGAAAGGATGAGTATAACCATGTCGGCAGATTATGAGGATTTTGAAGAATTACTGGAAATAGCATACGATTCGGATTCCCCGGAAGAAATAAGTAGAATTGCTCATAAGATATTGGAGCATAATCCAAATCATCCGGAAGCTCTTTTATTGCTGGCAGATACGCTGGAAGATGATGAAGAGCAGCTTGCGCTTTTATATCGCGCCTATAGTTTTGCCAAGAAGGGTTTTTATGCGGAATTTGACGAGGGCGAAGAAGATGATGCCCTTGATTCGGATAGTGGCATGATATATGCGGGCATAATACAAAGAATGATAATTCCTCTGTCAGACAGCGACAAAACTGAGGAAGCGTTAAAATTAGCGCAGGAACTCCGGATACTTGATCCTGACGACCAATTTCAATCACGTTCACTTTATTATTATATGTTACTAAAAATGAATGATTTTTCGCGAGTCCTTGAGGAAACTATGCAAGACCCAATACATAATTTAGCGTGGGCATGGTCGCGCTTTATTGCTGTTTTCACGCTATCAGGGGAATGCAATTCATCCGAGAAAAGTTTTTGGGAAGCAATTCAAATGGGACCGGATGTGCCGTTTTATATGTTTGGGAAGTACGAAGAACCTGTCACCGACACTGAAGAAGATAAAGAAGACTATTCATTTGCACTTTTGTTTTCTGAACATATAGCCTTTAATTCTATTGAATTAGCAGCATATGTGATTTGCAGAGCAAACCTTTTTGGGCTGCTTTCAAAAAGAATAACAAACGATGACCTGTTTGAATATGATTCAGCCATGGAGATACTAAAAAATGTGGGACTGATTGACGATTACCTGAAACTACTGGAAAAGGTTGATTATGAGAATTATTCTGACCAATCCACAATAAAAATTATAAGCAGAAATTTTACATGTTAGAAGATTTTTCCGCACACTTGCTCGATATATCTCAAAACAGCGTCGTCGCCGACGCGTCAAAAATCGTCGTAACAATACATGATGATGATTTTCTTATATTTGAAATATCGGACGATGGCAAAGGTATGAGTGCAGAACAGGTAGCATCAGTAACAGACCCTTTTTTCACAAGCAGAAAGACAAGAAGAGTCGGGATGGGGCTGCCATTTTTAAAACAAGCGTCGGAATTATGCGGTGGAGAATTCAGCCTAACATCGCAGTTGGGAGTTGGAACAACTGTATTTGCGAGTTTTGACAAATCAAATATCGACATGCCTCCGAAGGGCGACATCCCTGCCTCAATTTTAACGCTACTGATTGACGCCCCTAATGTGCATTGGGTTTTCCGATATGAAAAGAATAACAAAACATTCGAAGTCGATTCAAAAGAACTTGAAGAGGTCATTGACGGGCTGGAATCGTTGCATTCTCCAGATGTTGCTTTGGGATTGCTGGACTTTATTAAAAACGGAATAGATGCATTATGACCGAAACTGAAATATCTTTAGTTATAGGAACAGCCGGGCATATCGACCACGGAAAAACTTCCCTGGTAAAAGCGATAACCGGAATAGACTGCGATAGGCTGACTGAAGAAAAAAAAAGGGGAATAACAATCGAACTTGGATTTGCCCCTTTAAAACTTGATGATGGAAGAATCATAAGCCTGATAGACGTCCCGGGGCACGAAAGACTCATAAGACAAATGGTGGCGGGAGCTTCAGGAATAGACGCGGTTTTCCTTATTGTCGCAGCGGACGAAGGCGTAATGCCGCAAACAAGAGAACACCTTTCCATATTGCAATTGCTTGGCGTACGCAATGGGCTTGTTGTGCTGACAAAAATTGATAAGGTAGAAGCTGAATTTGCGGAGCTAGCAATAGACGACGTACGCTCGCTTCTAAAAGGAACATTTTTAGAAAACTCGCCCATAGTGCCCGTATCATCGCATACAGGAGAAAATATTCCTTCACTTTTGACTGAGATAAAAAAACTAGTCGATGACGTTTACCCCCGTCCGCGAAAAGGAGAATTATTTCTCCCCATCGACAGGGCTTTTCCCATTTCCGGTTTCGGAACCGTAATAACAGGAACGGCTCATCGCGGAATAATCCACGCCGAAGATGAAATTGAGTTTCTACCGTCCGAACTAAAGGGAAGGGTGCGCAATGTTCAGGTACATGGGAAAACAGTCAATGAAGGATGGGCAGGGCAGCGCATAGCCGCAAACATTTCAGGCGTTCCGGTCGATAGAATAAAACGCGGCGACGTTCTCTGCGCAGCTGGTATATACCGCAATACGAAATGCTTTGACGCCGATATAAAAGTTCTCGAATCGAATGTCGAAGCAATAAAACACTGGCAGAGGGTTCACCTGCTCATTGGGACTTCGGATGTATTAGCAAGAATATCGCTGCTTGACGGAAAGAAAATTGAACCGGGAACAAGTTCGCCCATACAGATATTTACGGAAGAGAGTATAGTTTGCGCCTATTCGCAAAGATTTATTTTACGATTTTACAGCCCTCTTTATACCATAGCGGGAGGCAAAGTCCTAAACCCATATTCAAAGCGTTTAAGCAGGAGAAAAGCTCCCGAAAATTTTAATAAACTGTCGCATTTTTCACAAACTATTGATTTAACGGACAGGCTTGCATTTATAGTCGACAGGCATGGATTACTTTCAATAAACCAAGCTGCAACTTTCTTTCAGGAAAGCGTAAAACAGACTTTAGCCACAGCTGAAAAACTTGATAAAGCGTGTAAATTATTTATACTGCGGGATAGCGTAAAAAGCGACAACAAAATTTACTTGTTATCCGCGTCAAAACTAAAGTCAATATTTATGGAGATCAGATCAATAGTAACGGAATTCCATGCAGCAAGATCGGAAGAAAGAGGAATACCGTTAAATGAATTACACAATGTCACAACTTTAAAATCTGTGTTTTCGATAAAAGAAATGAAGCTACTGTTAAAAGTTCTGGAACTTAACGCTCCTTTACTGCAAGATGACAACTCTGATTCGATAATACTTGAGCCTTTGAAAGACTATGTTTACATGTCAAGTTTCACTCCCCGGGGCGACCAAAAGCATCAGGATAGAGTAAAAAGAATCCTAAGTATATGTACAAATCGCGAATTCCAGCCCCCATCAATTGAAGAGATGCAAGAAGAATTGAAATGCGACGTAAGAGATTTAAAGCTTACGCTCGAAAGCATGAAGAATTCAGGTGAAATAACAGTAGTGTCAGGTTTTATACTATCGCGGGAAATTGAAGCTAATCTATTTGAAATAATTAAAAATATAAATGATGGAATCACTCTTGCAGCCGTAAGAGACGCAACCGGCAGCAGCCGGAAATATATCCTGCCGATACTTGAATACTTCGATGCAAAAGGAATAACAAGGCGCGCAGGAGAAATAAGAATACTGAGGCGTAACCAATAACATCGCCCCATGAAGCAACCGTTCTGCGGCTCCTTAATTTTGGAAAAGAATGTTTTCAGATTTTTACGAAGTCATTTACCCCATGTTTACATATTGGACAAATGAAATCTTCTGGTATCGGATCACCTTCATATACATAACCACAAATAACGCAGCGATAGCCTTTTTTTGTTGCTTCCTGCGGTTTGGGCTTGATATGCTTTTGATAATACGAGTATGTAACGCTTTCGGTGTTGTTAATGACATCTCCGTCCATAATATAAGCTTTAAACATAGAATATGTGTCAAAATCAATGGTATCCGTTACCTTAAACGAAAGATAGGCATTACTGTACTCAGGCAGATAAACAAGACTGTTTGAGCTTCTGACAACATTTTTGTAGTTACTGAGTTTATCGACTGTTCTGCCTGATTGAAAACCAAAGTGTTTAAACACATCAAAAGGCGTATCGATGTTCAGAATAGAAATATTAAATTCTCTTGTTTTCATAATCATGTCGTGAGTAAAGTTTTGCTTGTTGACTGTTATCACGCCAACGCAAGGCGACGAGCTTGTTACTTGTAATAGCGTATTAATGATACATCCGTTTTCCTTGTCGCCATCCTTTGCCGTCAGAATATAAAGACCATATCCTATCTTGAATAATGCTGAGTTATTCATTCTTACGCACTCCTTTGTATTAAAAACGATGTATATATTTCCAGTATTACACAGAATAAGACATAATTCAAGATACCGAGTCCCTAATCTCAAATCCACATTAAAAAACACTATTATAAACTAAATTTAATTATTGACTCAGATATGGAACTATAATACAATTTCAATATTTCAAATACGAATCAAGGGGGAAATAAAAATGAAAAAGTTATTTTTGAGTATCTGTTTATTGCTTATATTTGCCGGAGCGACATTTGCGGCAGAACCGATTAAGATCGGCTATATAGCAACGCTAACAGGCGAGGGTTCTACCTGGGGACAACATGAACGCGACGGAGCTCTGATGGCTGTAAAGGAAATCAATGATGCGGGCGGACTGCTGGGTCAACCGGTTGAATTGGTTTATTATGACATTAAAGGTAAGCCTGAAGATGCTGTAAACGCTGTGAGAAGACTTATATTCGAAGACAAAGTCGTAGTTATTGGAGGAAGTAATTACAGCAGCATTCAGTTGGCGATATCGCCGATAGTTAACAGAGAGCAAGTTCCCGTCATGGGAACGGCGACAACAAATCCTGCTGTTACCGTAAATCCAGAAACGGGAGAAGTTGTTCCATATATGTTCAGAATGGCATATACCGATCCGTACCAAGGAAAAGTAATGGCGGATTACCTTATCCAAAAATTAGGCAAAAAGAAAATTGCTATTATTGGAGATATTGGAGACCCTTATTCTGAAGGTTTAACCGAGTTTATTGAAAAACGTAGCGATGAACTTGGAATAGAGCATAGACGTTTTGGATTCCGCGCCGGCGACGTTGATTTCCGCGCTCAGATAACAGACGCAAAGAATTGGGGCGCTGACGCTCTTGCAATGACCATGTTCTACAAAGAAATGGGTCTTGTAATGAAGCAATCATACGAACTTGATTGGATGCCGGCGTTCATTGGCGGCGACGGTTATAGCCCAAGTTTATTTGAAGTGGCGGGGGAAGCTGCGGAAGGCAGTTACTGGGTATATTCAATGAACGAGAACGATGAAGGCTTTAAAACAATTTACGCAAAATATGAAAAAGAATATGACAGAGTTCCAACGGAGCCCAGCAATGTAGTATACGCCTACGATGTTATAAGCGTGTTCGCCGATGCTATAAAAAGGGCGGGGAAAGCTGAAGGACCTGCTATAAGGGATGCTATGGCCGAGACAAAAGACCTTCAGCTTGCGCATTTTAAATATACGGTAGATAAAGCGACGAATAATCCGCTGAATAAGCCTGCGGCAATGATGCGAGCGCATAATGAAAAGCTTGATTTCCTTGAAATGTGGGAGCCTCAAGATAGTTTTTAAGTTTTAAGGCTTCAATTCTGAAACTTAAGCGGGCGGCAGGGTTGCCGCCCATTTTTATCCTGCTTCACGCCTATCATGCGGCAGTTGAGTTTACGGGCATTGGAACAAGCCCTGCGCCCAAAGACAAGCTCCGCATGTTGGAAATGGATTGCCAAAGCAATCCGATTCGTTGGCGTCAAAAAGCTGACAAGTGCCACAATGCTTGCATGGAGAAAATTCAAAATTTATGACCCGCCGTCTGAACGCGGCATAGGTTTCGCTCTCCCATATATCAAGAAGGCTTTTTTCACCCAAATTTCCGAAACTGCAAGACCGCGAGCGCCTTATCCTGTTTTGTTGGTAAATAGTGTTTTCATGGAGCAAAGGGAAACAGGGGCAAACCTCGCCGTCCCATCGCGCGTAAGCAATACCTTCCCGCGCGAACCTGCAGTAATTTTCCTTTAAACTAAACGGAGTTCCCATAACGGATAATGACAACGGCGGTCTTGAGAGGAGCGGGAGCATATCGTGTTCCTGAACGTCCCGCATATCCATGAACGGCATATCCACGCGAACACCAATTGTTCCGGGCGAAACATACATCCCCGATCCAAACATATGTTCATAGCATATGTTCTCTGCTTGTGATTCGTCATACGGCACAAGGTGCATGGCTTTAATTTCCGAAACGCCAAGATGCTGCGCTTTCATGAGAAGCTTTTTAAACTGCGCCAGATTGTTTTTCATCAATACGAAAGCAATACCGAGCTTCACTTTGACTTTATCAATACGATTTCGAAAGTATGGATGAAAACGTATTTCATTGAATATGCCAATATTATCCATGACGCTTTTGAAATCAGCCCCGGAGCGTATGTCTCCATAGCTTGCCTCTTCCATCGAATCAAGCGATAGCCACAAAACATCCAGCTTTATATCTACTATTTTTTTGGACATTTCTTCATTAAGAAGCGTACCGTTTGTAATCGCCTCGACAGTACAACCGGTTTCTTTGGCGCGGCGTAGCATGTATATGATATCTGGATGGCAAAGCGGTTCGCCTACTCCGCCAAAGAAAATACGGTTTACGCTCTTAGGAATACTGTCGATGATTTTGTCAAAAAGCGCCAAATTCATGGCGCCTTTTGCTTCATTTTTCCAATGATTGCGCTGACACATTGGACAGTGCAGATTGCAATGAGATGTAGGCTCTATATATAGTTCTCTTAATTCATCCATGTAAGTGTTGCTTATCCGCCTCCGATTAAGGGAAATATAGATACGACGTCACCATCTTTGACTGGAGCGTCCAAGCCGCCGACATGCACAATGTGGCGGCCATTTATCATGATAATCAAAACGGAAAGGAGATCTGCATACTTGTCATGCCCGATCGCAGAGGAATCAGAATTAATCAGAGAAATTCCGCAGTGTTCCTCCAGATGCTTCACCAGATCCACTATCGTTCCCGCATGGTCGCGGGAAGAAAATCCCGAGAGACGCGTCTCGTTGGTTCCGGCTTTCTCGCGAACCCAGGCGTAATAAAGTACCCTTATCATTCCGATCTCCTTCCGCTTTTGAAAATTATGCTAATAAATACCTTAATTTAATTATACAACATACTACCTATAGACCCAGTTCCTCCAGCTTACTCTTCTGGGGATGTCCATTTGCGTCCCAGCCGCGTTTTTCGTAGTAAAGCGGCAACATAGCGGGCACTTCGCTGACTTTGCCCTGTGACGGTCCCTTTGGTATGCGTTCTTCGGTAAGGCGTTTCGGCAGCTCGTCGTCCTTAGGTGTCCAGCCCTCGCGGATGTTGTAAAGTTTTTCCAAGTTCCAGATGCGTTCTCCGATGCGCATTACCTCGTCGGCAGTTATATCCCAGCCCGTGCCGCCTTTAATAAGCTCGGCGTAGTCTTCGGCGCCGAGGGCAAATGACGTGAAAAGGCATAGCCCCAACGCGTCAATCATTCCGGTGAGGTCCTGGAATATCTTCACGAGTTCCGGTTTTCCTTCGGTGACGTGGGGGTCTGTTTTAAATGGCAAGCCCGCTATCTCCGACGCGTTTGTGTAGCCCCGAACGTGGCAGCCGCCCCTGTTACTTGTGGCATAATTCAAACCGATTCCCTGAATACCGCGCGGATCATAAGCCGGTAATTCCTGCTTCTTAACGCTCATGGAAATTTCCGGATGCCCGTAGAACTCGCACAAGCGATACGAACCCTCCGCCAGCAATTTTCCAAGTTTCCCTGAAGCAAGCCCCATTTCACGCGTCCAGTAAACCACAGCCTCGCCGCTACCGAAATTAAGCTCCGGGCCTCCTTCAAGGTCTTCCTTCGGAAGGTATCCTTTTTCATAAAGCTCCATCGCCGCAGCAATTGTTGTTCCCGCGCCGATCGTGTCGATTCCAAGTTCGTTACAAATGTAATTGGCCTCAATTGTTGGCTCAATATCCATGATGCCGCAGGTGGCGCCAAACGCCCAAATCGTCTCGTATTCAGGACCTTCGCCTACGAGATCTTTTGATTTCATTTTCGTTATACGCCCGCAGGCGATGGGGCATCCAAAACAAGCCGCCCTGCGAGTCAGGAAATCGCGCGTCAGAGTTTCGCCGGATTGTTTATCAGCCTCTTCCGGCTCTAAGTAGGCTTCCTGGAAGTTCTTGTAGGGATTGGCGCCCGATGCGTTTATAATATTGACCACCAATGCTGTGCCATGAGTGGGGAGCCCCTCGCCGGCGA